>JAEIGA010007310.1_pt1 | contig 16793 bp, 13 predicted proteins | sample 9270691 | NCBI WGS metagenome assembly JAEIGA01 (sample SAMN17057246, study PRJNA624740) | gut metagenome | biome: biome; isolation source: fecal sample | host: Bos grunniens | place: China: Xizang | collected 2019
AATTCTTTTCCAGAGATACCTGGTTCTGTCAAGCTGATTGGGTTCAGAACTTTGTTCAGTTCTTCTTCTGTCATCAGACCTTCTTTGAGAATCAGATCTTTTACAGATTCGCCTGTAGCAAGAGCTTTTTTAGCAAGGTCAGCAGCTGGCTGATATCCAACGTGTGGACAGATAGCTGTGATGATACCAACGCTGTTTTCTACCAGATAACGGCATCTGATTTCGTTTGCTGTGATGCCTTTGATACAGTTTTCAACAAATGTGTTAACTGCGTATGCCAGTGTGTCGATAGACTGGAACAGGCAGTAGAATGTAACTGGTTCGAATGCGTTCAGTTCCAACTGACCAGCTTCAGCAGCCATTGTGATAGTAACGTCGTTACCGATAACAAGGAAAGCAACCTGGTTAACTACTTCTGGGATAACTGGATTAACTTTACCTGGCATGATGGAAGAACCGTTCTGTTTTGCTGGCAGGTTGATTTCAGCGAAACCAGCTTTTGGTCCAGAGGACATCAGACGTAAGTCGTTAGCGATTTTGGACAGTGTAACTGCACAAGCTTTAACAGCACCAGATACAGATACGAAAGAGTCCAAGTTCTGTGTAGCATCAATCAGGTCGTTTGCCTGGAAGAACTGCATACCAGTTACGTCACACAGGTTTGGAACGATACGCTGCATATATTTTTCGTCAGCGTTCAGACCAGTACCGATTGCAGTACCACCCATGTTTACGATACGCATTTCCTGCATAGCGTGTTTCATACGGTCGATATCACGACGGATTGCATTTGCGTATGCTGCAAATTCCTGTCCTAAACGAATTGGAATAGCATCCTGCATCTGTGTACGACCCATTTTGATTACGTGGTCAAATTCTTTGGATTTTTCCATCAGAGCATCATACAGAAGGTATAATTCTTTTTTCAGTTTTTCTAACAGACGAAGTGCTGTGATTTTACCAGATGTTGGGAATACGTCGTTTGTAGACTGTCCATAGTTTACATGGTCGTTTGGATGAACGATTGTGTAATCACCTTTCTGTCCGCCTAAAATTTCGATGGCGCGGTTAGCGATAACTTCGTTTGCGTTCATGTTTGGAGATGTTCCAGCACCACCCTGGATAGCATCTACGATAAACTGTTCATGGAATTTTCCTGTCAGGATTTCATCACATGCCTGAACGATTGCGTTTTTGATTTTTCTGTCGAGCAGACCAACTTCACAGTTTGTGATAGCAGCAGCTTTTTTGATGTATGCTAAACTGTTTACGATTTCTGGATGCATAGTTAATCCAGTGATGTGGAAGTTTTCTGCGGCACGCAGAGACTGTACACCGTAATACACGTTTTCAGGTACATTTTTTACTCCAATGGAGTCTTTCTCGGTACGATACATAATATAATCCTCCCTTTTTTCTTGAAAAAATTTGATTATAAAAAATATTCGTATAATTGAATATTTATTAAAAATGTGCAATATACGATACATTTTACCATTGATTTTATTATAAAATCAGTCTATATTATAATCAAATACATATAATTCTATAATTTGTATAACTTTAAAGTTATAGTATAGACGGAGAAGGGGAAGCTTATGTTTCAAGGAATGGAATATGTTTATATGGTATATAAGGAGAAAAGTTTTTCTCGTGCAGCGAAGATGTTGTTTATTTCACAGCCTTCTTTGAGCGCAACGATTAAAAGAATTGAGAATAAAGTAGGCTATCCTATTTTTGATAGAAGTACCAAACCATTGTCTCTGACGGCATGTGGTCAGCATTATATCCGCGCGGTAGAGCAGATTATGGCGATTGAGAATGATTTTTCTACCTATGTCAATGACTTGGGGAAATTAAAAAGCGGTAATCTGGTGATTGGGGGAACGAGTTTGTATTCTTCGTTGGTATTGCCAAATATGATGACGCGTTTTTCACAGGAATATCCAGGGGTTGAAATTGTGCTGGTAGAAGAAAGCACTTCCAAACTTGCAGAGATGCTCCAACAAGGAAGCGTCGATTTGATTTTTGATAATTGTTACCTCGACCCAATGATTTATGACAGGGCATATTATGAGAGTGAACATTTACTTTTGGCAGTTCCCAAAAATTTAGAGATTAACAAGTCCGTAGAGCAGTATCAGATTCCAGTCGATCGAATTTTAGATGAGAGTTATTTGGATGAACGATGGGAAAGTGCACCACTTGATATTTTCCAAAATGAACCCTTTGTTATGCTCAAGATGGAAAACGATACCCGAAAGCGTGCGATGGAGATTTGCCAAAGTTATGGATTTATTCCGAAGATTTTGTTTGAATTAGACCAACAGATGACTTCCTACCATATCACTTGTTCTGGTGTTGGAATTTCATTTGTCAGTGATTTGTTAGTCAAAGGAGTACCAGCCAATCCGAATGTTTCTTATTATAAGATTCATAAGATGCAAAGTGAGCGAAAGGTTTATTTTTATTGGAAGCGAGGCAGATATTTTAGCAGAGCCATGGAAGAATTTGTGCGTGTCGCTATGGATCATTATAAAATATAGTATCATGCATAGATTTGTCCCCCTTTATCATAAGATAAAAAGAGTGCAGGAATCAAAAAGGGGGAGCAATTTTGAATGATTATGGCTTGAGTGTCTTAGCGCAGTATGGTTTGAGTGCAAAATCCGTCACCAGAGGAAGGGGTATTTTGATTTGTGATACCGAGGAAGGACTTCATGCAATCAGTCCTGGTCGTTGTTCGGAGGCGAAACTGCAAATACAGCATGAGATTCAGAAACGCTGTCGGGAAGCTGGATTTCCATATGTAGACCAAGTTGTAAAAAATCAAGAAGAAAAAATGCTTTCAAAAGACGAAGAAGACAATCTATATCTTGTACGAAAATGGTTTTCGGGAAAAGAGTGTGATACGCGTTCCTGGGATGAAATTCTGGAATGTGTGGAAACGATGGGGAAGCTACATCAGGCATTGTCCATGGAGAAAGCAGAGACGATACATAGTTCTGATTTGGTGGAGGAGTGTGCTCGTCACAATCGAGAATTGCGTAAAATAAGAAAATATATTCAAAAGAAGAAAAAAAAGAATGTATTTGAAGAAATTATGGAGAAAAGTATTTCTAAGTTTCTGGAACAGGGAGAAAAAACGGTGGAAGCGATGGAGAAAGCAGGATATAGACAGTTGCTCAAAGATTATCCTTCGCAAATTTGTCATGGGGAATGCACACAACATAATTTCTTATTTATACGCGAAGGAGTCGCGGTTACCAATTTTGAACACTGGAATTGGGGGCTGCAGATTGCGGATTTGAGCCAATTTATGCGTAAAATATTGGAAAAACATCAGTGGGATGTTTTGTTAGGGCGTGAAATGATAGCTAGTTATCAAAACAGCAGGCGATTATCCACAGATGAATATAAGAATTTGATGTTATTGTTATCGTATCCCTGGAAATATTGGAAATTGGCAAATTTTTATGCAAATAGTAATAAAGTCTGGATTTCTCCGAAAAATGTAGAAAAATTAAACAAAACCATCGCTTTGTGGGAACCATGGAACGAGTTTCTGGCAAACTCCTTGACAAAGTAACGCTAAAAGTATATAACTAGGTATAGTGTTTCAGATATGGTGGTGTGTGTTCGGAGGTTTGTTCTGAACAATCAAAAATAGGAGGGAAGTTATGAAAAAGAATGAACTGATTACAGCGATTGCAGAACAGACTCAGTTGTCAAAAAAAGATGCAGAAGCTGCGATAAATGCGTTTGTAGACGTTGTTTCTGAAGAATTGAGAAAAGGTGAAAAAATCCAGTTGGTAGGGTTTGGTACATTTGAAGTATCGGAACGTGGTGAGAGAGAAGGAAGAAATCCTTTGACTGGTGAGACCATGACCCTCAAGGCATCGAAAGCGCCAAAGTTTAAGGCAAGCAAGGCTTTAAAAGATTTGATAAATGAAGAAATTTAAGTATAGACTGGCTTTGCGAATGGATTTCGCAGAGCCTTTTTACCTGAAAAAGATTTCAGGATTTAAGAGAGGAAGTTAATAAGAAAGGAAGTTAAGAGTCGTATGAGATTAGATAAGTTTTTGAAAGTATCCCGTTTGATAAAAAGAAGAACGATTGCAAACGAAGCGTGTGATGTTGGTCGAGTTATGATTAACGACCGCCCTGCGAAAGCATCTGCACAGGTAAAAGTGGGAGATATTTTGGAAATTCAGTTTGGAACAAAAGCTGTAAAAGTAGAAGTACTCAACGTTCAGGAAACCGTAAAAAAAGACGAAGCACAGGAGCTTTACCGTTACCTGTAGGCTTTTGGCATACTTTTCCCTGTTTGTTCATATATTAAAACAAATCTGTTGCCAGACAAGGTACAGGTAAAAAGGGGGAATGGCAATGCATCAGTTAGACATTTCCATGCGTCAAAATGGAAAAATCACAGGGGTTACCGATGTAATCGCATTTGACAGTAATCAAATTCTGCTAGAGACTTCAGAAGGTATGCTATCGATTCATGGAAGCGAACTTCATGTCAGTCGTCTGCATATAGAAGATGGAGAAGTAGATGTCAGTGGCAAGGTGGACAGCTTGATTTATTCGGAGCATGGTTCTTATCGTAAAAAACAAAAAGGAAGCGTGATAAAACGCCTCTTTGCCTGATGAGTGGCACAATTGGGGGAGAACTACAGCAGTTTTTGAATTGTCTGTGGTATGGCGTGGTGTTGTTTGGTGTCTATGATGTTTTGCGGATTTGGCGAGTCTGCGTACCTCATACTTTGTGGGTGATTGGAGCGGAAGATTTGTTATTCTGGATTTGGGCAGGATTTTATTTATTCGCCCATTTTTTTATAGACACATACGGAGCGGTACGGGTCTATCAGTTGTTGGGTGTTGGCTTTGGCGGTAGCATTTGGGAATATGGATGTGGAAGATTTCTTACAAAAAAAGTGATTTTCTGTATAAGATGGTTGAAATTTAGAATCAGACGTTGTAAACTTTTCATAGGTATGTGTAGTTTGATGTCACAGCTTTACAAAAGAAAAAAATCGGAATCTGTGACTGGCAGTGAAACGGCAGGAGAAGAAGATGTTGGAAAAGAATGAAAAAAGAAAAAGAAGTGGAAGAAGACGTTCGAAAGCTAGAAGAATTAGTATTCAGAACAAAGCTGCGATGAAGTGTATTACCGTTGTTGTTTGTCTGTTGCTAGCAGTTTTATTGTATCAGGGACAGTCTTTAAAGAGCAAAGTAAAGGAAAACGAAACAAAGATTTCCCAATTACAAGATGCTTATGAAAAGGAACAGGAAAGAACCAAAGAAATCGAAGCATTATCCGAATATATGCAGAGTGAAGAATATATGGAAAAATATGCCAAAGAAAAGATTGGTCTTTTGAAGGAAAACGAAATTCTGTTTAAAGAAAATAAGTAAGAATAATAAGTAAGAATAATGCGTCATATCTTGTAGAAAAGTTTTCACATGATTCTACGGTGATCTGACATAATTTTTGATAAAATGTATTTATAATGGTTCCTTAAGAATGTCAAAGTAATATTTGACGAGTCGTAAGGGGGTTATGGATGCATGCAGATGTGGATGATTGCCATGCTCGCTATCAGTACGATACTGATTTTACGAGGCATGGCAAAACTTTTTTTTACAGATAAGAAAAAAGGACAACCAGTGTACGATGTTTACCCACAAAAAGAAAAAATAGAACGTTATGCCAGGTCGTTTCAGAAACTGGCACATACGTTTTATGATATGCCAAAATGTCAGGAACAGTTTACACAAAGAGAAATCGGGCAGATTTTTGAAAATGTAAAAGAACAAGTTTGTCAGAATTGCGGACATTGTGATTTGTGTTGGATGCGTATGGAAAATCAGACAACCCAAAAAGTTTACGAGATGCTTCAAGTCATCGAAGATGGAGATGAGGACCAATTTTTATACGCGCAGAGCGAATGGATAGCCCGCTGTGTGCAGGCGACTCGATTTACAGAGAAATTAAAAAGTACCTTCCTTGAAGCAAGAGAAGAATTGTTATATCGAAATCGATTGATTGAGAATCGTTTGGCAGTTGCGGAACAGCTCAATGAGGTAGCCAGACTGATTCAAACTATTTCGAAAGATGTGAGTGATATTTGTACATTGCCAACGGCAACGGAGGAACATATCCGCAAATATTTGGAGAAAAAACATATTTTGGTGAAACAGATTTGGATGTTGTCAAAACCAGATGAAAAGTGGAGAATTTTTTTGACTATCCGTATGAGAAATGGTCAATGTATTACGATGAAAGAAGTGGCACGTCTTTTGTCATCAGCATGTGGATGTGCGATGGTTCCAGCAAAAGATAGCAGAACTGTGTTAAACAGTGAGTGGAAGACGATTCTTTTTACGGAAGATGTGGCGTATAAGGTGCTGTATGGGGTTGCGAGAGTGACAAGAGAAAAAGAAACGGTTTCTGGAGATAATTACGCCTGTGCCTGTACGGATGAGCAGTTTATGATGTGCCTTTCGGACGGTATGGGGTCTGGCGTGGAGGCTTGTCGTGAAAGTGAAACGGTAGTCGATTTGCTGGAACAGTTTGTGATGTCTGGATTTTCAAGAGAAACGGCGGCAAGAATGGTAAATTCTGCTTTGATTCTTCAGAGAAAAGATGGAATGTTTTCAAGTGTAGATGTGTGTTCCCTGGATTTATACACAGGAGTGTGTGAATTTTTAAAAGCAGGTGCAGCCACAACCTTTATCAAGCGTTCGAATTGGGTAGAAACCATTACTTCTACGAGTTTGGCAGTTGGTTTGGTACAACAGTTGGATTTTGAGAAAACATCGAAGAAACTCTATGATGGTGACTATTTGGTGATGGTTACCGATGGGGTATTGGATGCGCTTCCAAAGAAACAGGAAGAGTCCATTATGAAAGAAATTATTTTGCAGGCACAAGATACGATGCCAAAGGAATTGGGTCGATATATTTTGGAAAAGGCTCTATCCTATAGTGATTATCGTGCCATGGACGATATGACAGTGCTTGTGGCTGGAATGTGGAAGAAATAAAGAGTAAGAACAAAAGAAAGGACAAATCGGAATAACATGTGGAAAACAGAGCAAAAAGTGCTGAAATTTGTGGAAGAACATCATCTGATTACCACTGGCGATGTGTTGGTTGCTGGGGTTTCTGGTGGTGCAGATTCCGTCTGCCTCTATTATTTGTTATTGGAATTGCAAAAATATCTGGATTTTCGATTTGTAGTAGTGCATGTAAATCACAATTTGCGTGGAGAAGAAGCGGATAGAGACCAGAAATTTGTGGAAGAATTATGCTGTGAGAAGCAAATTCCAGTTTTTGTTGTCAGTAGGGAAGTTGCCGAAGTTTCTGCTATGCAAAAAATCAGTTTAGAAGAAGCTGGTCGTATGGTTCGTTACGAGGCATTTTCTAAGATTGCACAAAAGGTTGGGGCAAATAAAATCGTGCTGGCGCATCATCAAGACGATTTGGCAGAAACGATGGTGCATCATTTGGTGCGTGGAACGGGGATTTCGGGACTGTGTAGTTTAAAACCTGTTTCTGGCAATCGAATCCGCCCGCTTTTGTGCTTTACGAGAAAAGAAATTGAGACGTATTTGGAAAAACGAGGGTGTGCATGGAGAACGGATGCTACGAATCTGGAAGATGCATATACAAGAAATAAAATTCGACATCATGTGATTTCTTATGTGTGCGAGCAACTCAATCCGCAAGCCGTTTCGCATATGGCAGAAACTGCAAAGGAATTACAGGAAATCGAGCATTTACTGGAAGGATTGACAGAAAAGATTTCTTTGGAAAAGGTAGAGCGAAGCGAGGAGAAAAGTAGATTTAAAGAGGATTTTCAAACGGAATCGCCATATATCCAGAGAAGAATTTTCTTAGAGGAGATGAAGCGTCTGGCAGGGGCCAGACGAGATTTTTCGAGGGTCCATGGGGAAGATGTCATCGAACTTTGGAGGAAGCAGGTTGGCAAAAAAATTGCCCTTCCTTACCGACTAGAGGCCCTAAGAGAGTACGATGGCCTGTGTATTCGAAAAGTTCAGACGAAAGAACAAGGAAAGACGGAAAAATTGCAACAAAGAGTGCTCTTAACGGTTCCAGGAGAAACAAATGTCGAAAACTGTCGAATTGTGTCGACTATTACACAAGGAAAAATAGAGAGAATTATCGAAAAAACATATACGAAATGGTTTGATTGTGATAAAATAGTTAGTAATCTGGAGTTTCGACATCGGCAGCCTGGTGATGTCATTCGCATCCATCCTTCTGGTGGACATAAGAAGTTAAAAGATTATCTTATTGACCGAAAGATTCCAAGTGAACAAAGAGATGATTTATGGCTTGTTGCAGATGGACAGGAGATTGTATGGATTGTAGGAGACAGAATCAGTGAAAGGTATAAGGTGTCGGACACCACAAGAAAAATAATATGCTTGGAGATAAAGGGAGGAAAATTCCGTGAGTGAAAAAATTAGTGTTTTAATTAGTGAACAGGATGTTGATGCACGTATTGCTGAGGTTGCAAAAAAAATCAGTGAAGACTATCAGGGAAAAACATTGCATTTGATTTGCGTATTAAAAGGTAGTGTATTTTTTGTTTGTGAATTGGCAAAAAGAATTACCGTACCAGTTACGCTTGATTTTATGTCTGTTTCTAGCTACGGCGATAAGACAAAATCCAGCGGTGTTGTAAAAATTGTAAAAGACTTAGACGAACCACTGCAGGGAAAACATGTTATGGTAGTAGAAGATATCATTGACTCTGGACGTACGTTAAGCTATCTGTTAAAAATTTTGCAGGAAAGACATCCTGAAAGTTTAAGTTTGTGTACTTTGTTAGACAAACCAGAAAGAAGAGAACGTGAAGTACCAGTTGATTACACTTGCTTTGAAATCCCAGACGAATTTGTGGTTGGTTATGGCTTAGATTATGCACAGAGATATCGTAACTTACCATACGTGGGTGTGATTAGTTTCGATGAGGAATAATTGAGAGGAGTGATTGAGTGGGAAAAAGACAAAATTATGGTGTTTGGCTCTGGGCAACAGTAATTATGCTTGTAGTGGTCTTGTTTTGCTATGTTGCAGAGGAGATTCAGTATCGTAATGACTATTCCTATAACCAGATGCGCATGGATTTAGAGAACGACTTGATTGAAAGTGCGCAGATTCGACAGAACAAACAGGTACCAACCGGTCAGGTTATTGTTTGGCTGAAGGATGGAGAAGAAAAGGACATGTACGTCACAGATGTTGGTACTGCTGTCGCTTGGTTTGAGCAGTACGGGGTGACTTGTGAAGTTTTAGATGTTCCACAGGAAAGTCAGTTTATGACCGTATTTGTGCCAATTCTTACTTTAGCTTTGCTTGCTTTTCTTGTGATTTTTGTGGTTCGTGTTTCTGTTGGAGGAAATGGCGGAGGCAATAGCAAGATGTCCAATTTTGGAAAAAGCAGAGCTCAGATTTATGAAGACGATGATGATAAAATTGGAATCAATTTTGATAAAATTGCTGGATTAAAAGAAGAAAAAGAAGATTTACAGGAAATTGTAGACTTTTTGAAAGACCCAGTGAAGTTTACTCGTGTTGGTGCAAGAATTCCAAAAGGAGTTCTTTTGGTAGGACCTCCAGGAACTGGAAAGACTATGATGGCAAAGGCTGTTGCAGGTGAAGCTCATGTTCCGTTTCTGTCGATTTCAGGTTCCGACTTCGTTGAGATGTTTGTCGGAGTTGGTGCTGCTCGTGTAAGAGATTTGTTCCAAGATGCCAAAAGACGTCGCCCATGTATTGTGTTTATCGATGAGATTGATGCTGTGGCACGCCGTCGTGGAACTGGTATGGGTGGTGGACACGATGAAAGAGAGCAGACATTGAACCAGCTTTTGGTTGAGATGGATGGTTTCTCCGTAAACGAAGGAATCATTGTGATGGCTGCAACAAACCGAGTAGATATTTTGGACCCTGCTATTTTAAGACCAGGTCGTTTTGACCGCCGTATTATGGTTGGTGCGCCAGATGTACAGGGAAGAGAAGAAATTTTAAGAGTACATTCCAAAGGAAAACCTTTGGCAGAAGATGTTGATTTGAAAGAGATTGCACATACTACTTCTGGATTTACAGGGGCTGACTTGGAGAACCTGATGAATGAAGCTGCTATTGTGGCTGCCAAAGATAATCGTGCGTATATCAAACAGCAGGATATCAAAATCTCTTTAATTAAGGTGGAAATTGGTCCAGAAAAGAAAAGTCGTGTGATTTCGGATGAAGAAAAACGAATCACTGCGTACCATGAAGCGGGTCATGCGATTCTGTTCCATAAGTTAGAGCACATGGAACCAGTTTATACGATTTCTATTATTCCTACAGGTGGCAGTGCGGCAGGTTATACCATGCCATTACCTACCAAGGATTCGATGTTCTTAACTCGTGGTAAAATGTTAGAACGTATTCAGGTTTCTCTTGGAGGACGTATTGCAGAAGAATTGATTCTGGATGATATTACAACAGGTGCTGTACAGGATATTAAACAGGCAACACAGATTGCCAAAGCAATGGTAACACAGTATGGTATGTCTGCAAATATGGGAATGGTTGCATACGGTGATGATGACGATGAAATCTTCATTGGCAGAGACTTTGCACAGGTCAAAGGCTTTAGTGAAGCAACGGCAGCTTCGATTGATTTGGAAGTAAAAGCCATCATTGATGACTGTTACGAAAAAGCGAAAGCTGTCATTCAGGAACACATTCATATTTTGCATGCGTGTGCAAATCTTTTGATTGAAAAAGAAAAAATTGGAAGAGAAGAATTTGAAGCTCTCTTTGAAAAAGACCTTTCAAAACTGTAGTCTTACAGACAGCATATCTTTTGGGGAAGATTTGCTGTCTGTTTTTGTATAAAATAACGAAGAAAAAATGGGGGGTATGCGAGAAATCCTTGAAAAATGAATAAAAAAATGTCGAAAAATTTTTGAGGTTTGTGCACACTTTTTTTGAAGTTCGTGGTATTATAACAATCGTAAAAACCCCCCAATACATTATATAGTTTTTGCTACACCCCATAAGAAGAAATACCTTCTCTAATAACCATTTTCTGTTTCTTACAGAAAATGGTTGTTTTTTTTTACCTCATAAGATAGAATATAGTTATCTGTGAAAAGGAATAACACCCGAGAGGATGTAGAACAAATATGGAACAATATATGGAATCAGCAAAAATTCAAGAATATATTACAAAAATGAGACCGATTTTCAATAAAGATGCGTTGTTCAGTGATGAAACCAAGCAGTATCGCACACCAGCAGAACCAAACGTAGGTGATGTGGTGACGATTCGCTTTCGTACTAAGAAAAACAATGTAGATGAGGTTTATTTTATTAGCGGTGCGATGCGTCTGCGTATGCAGATTGCAGAAACCAAGAATGGGTTTGATTTTTATAATATAGAGATAAAATTAGGCGAAGTGCCGATTCATTACTACTTTGAGATTAGAGCTGGAAAAGTTTGTTATTATTATAATGAACTTGGTGTTACACGAGAGCTTCAGGGACAGTATTCTTTCTGTATCGTACCAGGATTTAAGACACCAGATTGGGCAAAAGGTGCGGTTATGTACCAGATTTTTGTGGATCGTTTTTACAATGGTGATAAATCAAATGATGTGTTGACAGACGAGTATTGCTACATTAAGAAACCAAGTGTGCAGGTAACTGATTGGAGCAAATTGCCAGAGAAGATGGACGTGAACAACTTTTATGGTGGAGATTTGCAGGGAGTTTGGGATAAGTTAGATTATTTGCAGGATTTGGGAGTGGAAGTTATTTACCTGAATCCAATTTTCGTATCGCCTTCCAATCACAAGTATGATATTCAGGATTATGATTATGTGGATCCACATTTTGGCAAAATCGTAGATGACCAAGGGGATTTGTTGCCAAAGGGAAGCATGGATAACAGCAAGGCCACTCGTTATATCAATCGAGTAACGAATAAAAAGAATTTGGAAGCGAGCAATCAGTTCTTTATTGAACTGGTAGAGGAGATTCACCGTCGTGGAATGAAAGTAATTTTAGATGGTGTGTTTAATCACTGTGGTTCTTTTAATAAGTGGTTAGACAGAGAGTGCATCTATGAAAATCAGGAAGGTTATCAAAAAGGTGCATTTGTCTCAGCAGACAGTCCTTACCGTAGTTTCTTTAAGTTCAATAATGAGCACAGCTGGCCATACAATGAATTTTATGATGGCTGGTGGGGACATAATACCTTGCCAAAGCTGAATTACGAAGAATCTGAGAAGTTAAAAGATTATATCATGTATATTGCCAAGAAGTGGGTTTCTCCTCCGTTTAATGTAGATGGCTGGAGACTCGATGTTGCTGCTGATTTGGGTCATAGCACAACGTATAACCACCGTTTTTGGAAAGAATTCCGTAAGACAGTAAAAGAAGCAAATCCAGAGGCGATTATTATTGCAGAACATTATGGGGATGCAAGTCCATGGCTTCAGGGAGATGAGTGGGATACGGTTATGAATTATGATGCATTTATGGAACCAGTGTCATGGTTCTTGACAGGGATGCAAAAGCATAGTGACCAATATCGTGCGGATTTGAAAGGAAATGCACAGTGTTTCTGGGATGCGATGCGCTATAACAGTGCAAGATTTTGTGGCGGTTCTTTGCAGGTAGCTATGAACGAATTAGACAATCATGACCATTCTCGTTTCCTGACAAGAACCAATGGAAAAGTAGGTCGTATCAATTCCGTAGGTGCAGAAGCTGCTAGTGAAAATATCAATAAGGCAGTCTTTCGTGAGGCGATTGTGATGCAGATGACTTGGCCTGGTGCTCCAACTTTGTATTACGGTGATGAGGCAGGTGTGTGTGGTTTTACAGACCCTGATAACCGAAGAACGTATCCATGGGGCAAGGAAGATAAAGCATTGATTCAGTTTTATCGTGATATGATTGCGGTACACAAAAAGTACCAGACACTCAAGACAGGTTCATTAAAATATCACAAGGGTGGAAATAACTGGATTTCCTATATCCGATTTACAGATGATGAGTGTATTTTGGTTATTGTAAATAATAATAATGAAAATACAAAAGTAGAGATTCCTGTTTGGGAAGCTGGAATTTCACGAAAGATTCAGGCGAAGATGACGCGATTGATTACAACGAATGCTGTAGGATTTAGTACCGAGGCAAAAGAGTATGAGATTGCAGGTGGCGAGCTTAGTATAGAACTTGCACCATTGGAAGCCATTGTATTGCATTATAAACAAAATACTTGATTTTATAAAAAAATGCTTGCATTTTAGAAAGACATAAGATATAATACAAAATTGTCAGAGCAATGTTGTTCTGACAACATGGATGGATTCCCGAGTGGCCAAAGGGGACAGACTGTAAATCTGCTGCAACTTGCTTCGGTGGTTCGAATCCACCTCCATCCAGTTAAACTTAATATAAGTTTATGCCGCAGTGGCGGAACTGGCAGACGCCCGGGACTTAAAATCCCGTGGGTAGCGATACCCGTACCGGTTCGATTCCGGTCTGCGGCATTACAATTAAGCAAAAAGAAACGCTAGATTTTAGCGTTTCTTTTTTTGTGTAACAGAATATGTAGTGTGTGAAAGAACTTATTACTTTTTTTGAAAAGTCTCCGAATAATCAGGAAAATATTTGGTTTTTTCTGAATATTATAGTATAATAGAAAAAAATCAAGACTAAGAAAGGAGAATTTTTATGAGTAAAAAGAAAAAACTTTACACTGTAGCGAATGCGCATCTGGATACACAATGGAATTGGACCATCCAAGATACCATCCGTGACTGTGTAAAAGACACACTGGTAAAAAACTTTGATTTGATGGACAAATATCCAAATTATCGTATGAACTTTGAAGGCGCTTTCCGTTACCGTCTGGCAAAAGAATATTATCCAGACCTGTACGAAAAACTGAAAGGTTATATTGAAAGAGGGCAGTGGAATGTAGCTGGTTCTACCTGGGACGCCATGGACGTGAACGTTCCATCCTCCGAGGCACTGATGCGTCAGGTACTTTATGGAAACGGATATTTTGAAAAAGAATTTGGTAAAAAGAGTAGTGATATTTTCCTGACAGACTGTTTTGGTTTCCGTTATTCTCTGCCATCGATTGCGGCACACATGGGATTAAATGGTTTCTCTACGCAGAAATTACAGTGGGGCGTGGGAACACCTATTTTTGAAGAAGACGGAACGGTTACAAAACCAATGCGTGATGTAGAGAATGAAGAAAAGAAACCTCGCATGGATTTGGGAAGATGGGTTGGACCAGATGGAAATGGGGTAACCGTTTCTTTGATTCAGGGCGATTATACTTATAACTTTGATTGGGGAGATGATGAGACACCAATCAATGAACGTGAAAGACATTTAGAACAGATTGCACATAATGAGAAGTTTACAGGTCAGCCGGTTTATTCGATGTATTATGGTACTGGAGATTACGGCGGATCTTGTCGAGAAATTTCTGCAAAAATGGTAGATGCAGCGGTAAAAGCTGGGGATAGCGGACTTTTTGAAGTGGTTTCTGCATCCACAGACCAGATTTTCAATGACCTTACCGAAGAAGAAAAAGCTGCACTTCCAGTGTATGACGGTGAACTTTTGATTCCTCATGGCTCTGGTGCATTGACTTCTCATACTATCAACAAGAGATGGAACCGTAAAAATGAGTTATTAGCAGATTCTGCAGAACGTGCGGCAGTGATGGCTAGCTGGCTTGGAGCTTCTGATTATCCTGCTGAAAAATTCCAAGAAGCATGGCAGACCTTCCTTTGGCATCAGTTCCACGATGACCTTCCAGGAACTTCTATCGCGGAAGCGTATGTATTTACCTACAACGATTATGTGATTGCCCTTAATATGTTCGCAGCAGAGCTGGAAAATGCCGTAGGTGGTATTGTAAAGACAATGGATACCAACGTAGAAGGTACACCAGTTGTAGTATATAACCCAGTTTCTTACGCAAGAAATGACGTAGTTGTGGCAGAACTTGATGTTCAGGCTCCATATGTTCGTGTTTTTGACTGCTATGGTAAGGAAGTGCCAGCGCAGATGTCTGTTATCAATGGTCAGAATGTTGTAAAATTCGTTGCAAAGACAGCACCAGTAAGCTGTAGTGTATATGATGTGCGTGAAAGCGAAACACCTAGTCCACTTGCAAAAGTAATTTCCGTAACTGAAAATACACTGGAAAATCAGAGATATCTCGTAACGATCGATGAAAATGGTGATATTTCCAGTATCAAAGATAAAGCAAATGATAACTTTGAAATGCTGAAAGCTCCAATTCAGTTTGAAATTGGTCCTGACTGCAGTAGCGTATGGCCATCTTGGGAATTGGTATGGACAGATTCCTTGAAAACCCCTGAAATCGTTGGCGGTACACCAGAGATTGAAATTGTAGAAGATGGACCAGCCGTAGTAACATTGAAAGTAAAACGTACTTTTGGCGGTTCTGACTTTGAACAGATGATTTCCCTGTGGGATGGTGGTCAGAGAGTTGAAGTTGCCAATAAAGTGGATTGGTATCAGCGCAAAGCCAACCTTCGTGCAGCATTCCCACTTGCAGTATCCAATCCAAAAGCGACCTTTGACTTAGGACTTGGTGCAATTGAAAGTGGAAATACAGACAATGATACTTATTATCAGCATGTATGTCACCAGTGGGCAGATTTGACAGCAGAAGATGGTTCTTATGGCGTTTCTATTTTGAATGATTGTAAATATGGCATGGACAAACCAAACGATGATACCCTTCGTTTGACCTTGATTCATACACCAAAAGATTGTTTCTCCCTGCAGTCTGGTCAGGATTGGCAGGATATGGGATTAAACCTGTTTACTTACGCTATCATAGGACACAAGGGATTTAGAGAAGATACCAACTACGAAGCAGCTCAGCTCAACCAGCCAATGATGCCATTTACCGCATCAAAACACGAGGGTGTTGCAAAAGAAATTTCCTTCGTATCCGTAAGCGATGAGCAGGTAGTGGTTCGTTGTATTAAGAAAGAAGAAAAAGGAAACCGCGTGATTGTGCGTGTACAGGAGACCTCTGGAAAAGGTGCAAAAGACTGCAAGCTGACATTTGCAAAAAATATTGTAAATGCTGTAGAAACCAATGGTTACGAAGATGAAATCGGAACAGCTTCTTTTGATGAAAATGTTTTGACTTTAACTCTGACACCATATGCAGTGAAGACGTTTGCTTTGACCTTAGAAGAAAATACAATTACAGGCAAAGGAACACAGGCTGTTTTGGAACTTCCTTATAATAAGAAAGTAACTTCTTACAATGCAGATAGAACAGCAGGCGAATTTGCAGATGGAATTTCTATTCCAGCCGAATTGTATGAAGAAAAAGTCGTTTCTGGTGGTATCACATTTGCATTGGCATCAGCAGAGAAAGAAAATGCAGTGGTTTGTGACGGACAGGTTCTGGAACTTCCAGAAGGATTTGATAAATTCTATGTTCTCGGTGCAAGTGTTCAGGGTGACAAGAAAGTGACATTCTTAGTGGATGACAAACCAGTAGAAATTTCCGTACAGGACTACAAAGCAAATGTGGGTTCTTGGGATATGATGGTAAATGGTGCAGGTTGTCTGATTAAGAGAGATGAAATTGCAGTCGCCTACACGCATACACACAATGCAGAAGGTGACAGACTCTATCTGTTCTCTTACTTATTTAAATATGCACTGGATGTTGCTG
>JAEIGA010007311.1_pt1 | contig 16793 bp, 24 predicted proteins | sample 9270691 | NCBI WGS metagenome assembly JAEIGA01 (sample SAMN17057246, study PRJNA624740) | gut metagenome | biome: biome; isolation source: fecal sample | host: Bos grunniens | place: China: Xizang | collected 2019
ATAGTCTACGACTCCAGGACAAACCTCGGATGGTATGACGAAACGATAGCACGAGACGCACTCAAGGAGACAGACCTCCGCGATGTGCGTTTTTTGATTAACCATAATACCGACATGATACCGCTCGCACGGTCGAGGAATAACAACGAAAACTCGACAATGCAGATGAGCGTAGATGATGACGGTATGGCGATCCGCGTTGATTTGGATATCGAAAACAACACGGAGGCGAAGAGCCTATATTCAGCGGTTGAGCGAGGCGATATCGATGGGATGTCATTCATGTTCACCGTTGATGCGGATAGTTGGGATGAGTTAGAGAGCGAGCACCCGGCACGCACGATTGAAAAAATCGGGAAAGTGCTGGAGGTTTCCGCCGTAACATTTCCCGCCTATGAGGCAACATCATTGCAGGCTCGCGGATTGTCTGATGCGCTGGAGAGCGCAAAGGCATCGCTGGAGAGCGTAAAGAGCGAGAGAGCAAAGATCGAGCGCAAGAAACAGAAAATAAGGATTCTTTCGGAGGTGTAAACAATGGAAAACATCAAGGAAATGACCGTTGAGGAGCTTGAGGCACGCAAGATTGATATCGTGGCAGAGCTCGACAACGAAGGCGCAGACCTCGACCAGCTCGAGGAAGAGATGCGCAGCATCAAGGCAGAGCTCGAAGAGAGAGCAAATGCCGAGGCAAAGAAAGCAGAGATAAGGGCATCCGTGGCAGCAGGCGAGGGTGTCGTTGTTAAGGAAATCGAACAGGAGGAGAGAAAAATGCCTAATATCAATGAGATCAGAGATTCCAAAGAGTATATCGATGCATATGCTCGCTACATCAAGACAGATGACGCTACAGAGTGCCGTGCGCTGATAAGCGAGAACGGATCGGGCACCGTTGCCGTACCTTCAATGGTATACGACATCATCAAGAACGCATGGGAGCGTGAGGGAATCATGAGCCGCGTTCGTAAGTCCTATGTAAAGGGCAATCTGAAGGTCGGCTTTGAGATTTCCGCAGATGGCGCGGTAATCCATACAGAGGGCAGCGGAGCAATCAATGAGGAGAATCTGACACTTGGTATCGTTAACCTCGTACCGCAGAGCATCAAGAAGTGGATAAGCGTATCCGATGAGGCCCTTGACCTCTCCGGCGCAGAGTTCCTTGAGTACATCTATGATGAGCTCACATATCAGATCGCAAAGAAGGCTGCTGATACCCTCATCGCAAAGATCGAGGCTTGTGGCACCGTATCAACCGCAACTTGCGTTGGTGTACCCGTAATCGAGGCATCAAGCGCAAGCGTTGGCACAGTTGCCGCCGCTATGGCAGAGCTTTCTGACCAGGCAGCAAATCCCGTTGTAATCATGAACAAGCAGACCTGGGGCGTTATGAAGGCCGCACAGTATGCTAACAAGTTCAATGTCGATCCTTTCGAGGGCCTTGATGTGGTATTCAACTCCTCTATCAAGAGCTTTACCGCGGCATCATCCGGCGATACCTATATGATCGTAGGTGACCTCGGAGAGGGTGCTCTGGCTAACTTCCCGAACGGCGAGGAAATCAACCTCAAGTTCGATGACATCACACTCGCTACATCCGACCTTGTAAAGGTTATCGGCCGCGAGTTTGTTGCTCTCGGAGTTGTTGGCCCGAAGGCTTTCGTTAAGGTAACAAAGTAATATAAACCTGGGGGATATCGCTAATGAACACACTAATCGCAATACCGAGTATGGATGAGGTGCCTGCTGCCTTTGCGCAGGCCCTCGCAATGCTCGAAAAAGTAGGCAACACGGCCGTTGCTTTTCAGATAGGCTCACTCGTATACACATCTCGCAATAAACTCGCACAAATGAGTGTTGAGATGGATTCGGATTTTGTCTTGTGGCTTGATTCGGATATGGTATTCGAGCCCGATTTGCTTGTGCGTATGATGCACACGATGGAAGAGCGCAAGATTGATATATTGTGCGGTGCCTATTATAGGCGTGTCGCACCGTATACACCCGTCATATATGACATATTGCGCATAGACGGTAACGGATGCCAATACCATAGTATCGATGAGGTCCCGAGTGAGGGACTATTCAAAATCGATGCGTGCGGTTTTGGGTGTGTTCTGATGCGATCCGAGGTGATTATCTCCGTACTAGGAAAACACGCTCAAACCTTCAATCCCATCAACGGCGTTGGCGAGGATTTATCCTTTTGCTGGCGTGCGCGGGATTGCGGGTATGAGATTTGGTGCGATCCATCCATCAAACTCGGCCATATAGGCCGTACAGTTGTCACTCGTGATTTTTTCAATGCATATCGAGGTGCGAAAAATGTCTGATTTAACAAATACAACGCCCGAGGAGTTGCTTGCACTTGTCAAGGTATCACTCCGCATAGTATCCACGGCGTTTGATGCTGAATTGAATATGATGATATCTGCGGCGCAGAGCGATTTAGGGATTGCCGGGGTTGTACTCCCGGATGAGCTCGACAATATCTGCAAGCAGGCTATCGTGACATATTGCAAGCTCAATTTCGGAGAGCCCGAAAACTACGACAAGTTGAAGGAGTCCTACGATGAGCAGAAAGCACAACTCTCGATGGCAACGGGATACACGAATTGGGGTGATGAGTGATGATACCTACGGGACTTTGCACGATATACTCGCTTGAGAATATAGCCGAGGCGGGAAAGATGCCCGCAGAAAAACTCGTGAAAATCTGCGATGCGTACTACGCGGAGCGAACGGTTGGATATAACCGTATATACGCCGCTATGGGTGCAAATCATAGGTTTAATATGCTCGTGCGGGTATTCAATACCGACATACCCAACGAGGGTATGTATGTTGTGCTAGAGGATGGAAAACAGTATCAAATAGACATCGCACAAAAGATAGTTGGGCGTGATGCTATCGATCTCACATTGATACGAGTTGAGGAATATTATGAAGTTGCTGACGAATCAGTTGAAAACAATATATCAAGCTCTGACGGCGATTGAGGGAGCAAAGGTCTATCACTACGAGAAACCCGCAGCGGTTAAGGCACCATATATCATATGGCACGAGAACGGCGAGGGTGATTCATTTTGTGCGAATAACCACAAAGAAAATCAAGTGATAACAGGTGCCGTTGACCTCTACACCAAAACGGAGTTCGATCCGCTTGTTGATTCTATCCAGGCAGCACTCGACAATGTATGCGCATGGACGCTCGACACGGTGATGTATGAGGATGAGACAAAACTCATCCACTACTCGTGGGATTTTGAGGTGATGTGATGGCAAACGCGGTACAGATCAAAACAGAGGGACTTGATGCGCTTGTGGCCGAGTTTGAAAAACTCGCAAGCCCTAAAGAATGCGAAGAAGTATTCAAGCGGACTTGTTACCAGGGAACAAGAGTGGTTGCGGATTTTATGCGCGATCAGATAAAGGCCCTCAAGGTGACAAAGCAGACCAAAGCCACAAAAAACGAGAAGAGATATTGCACCCAACGTGAGAAGGATATCCTCTTGAAAGAGATGGGTGTCGCTCCTATACGGTATATCGGGGACAATGTTGATTCAAAAGTCGGCTTTGATGGATATTACGAGAATACGCGCGGCAACACCGTACCCGTACCACTCCTCGCAAACAGTATCAACAGAGGCACATCATTTATGAATTATCAGCACTTTATCGACCGCACGAAGAGAGGCGGGCAGACAAAGGCGATAGAGGCGATGAGTGATGCGCTGGATGCGGAGATAAAGAAAAGAACACATTGATGATAGGGCTATGAAAAGCCCTTTTTTTATACCATAAGGAGGTATATAAGATGGCAGCAGGAAAGGTTAAGACAGGTTTCTCAAAGCCCTATGTTGCAAAGTACGAGAACAACAACGGCACCGTATCTTATACGGATGCGCAGATACTTGCGAGGGGCGTTGAGGTCAATCTCGAGGTTGAGAGCGGAGATGCAAGCAACTTTTATGCAGACAACATCGTTGCGGAGACAGTTGCCGGACAGTTCAACGGCGGCACGCTGACACTCACCGTTGACGGACTCCTCCAGGATGCAGAAAAGCTCATACTTGGACTTGCGGCAGCAGGTGCAGATGGTTTCATGGCATACGGAGACAACAACGCACCGTATCTCGGTGTTGGCTTTATCGTTCGTTCTTTGAGCGGCGGTGTGACCTACTACACTCCCGTTGTAGTTACAAAGTGCATTTTCAATCAGCCTACACTTGAGGCGGCTACACAGGAAGAGGAGATCGACTTCAAGACACAGGAGCTCGTAGCAACTATCATGCGCGATGACTCCGCGGATCGTGTTTGGAAGTATGTCGGCACCGACTACACCACAGAGGCAGCAGCAGAGGCCGCTCTTCAGACAAAACTCGGATATACTCCCGTTACCGCATAAGGTCGGGGGCTTTGCACTACTTTTGCCGCATCGCTTGGCACACGCTAGGCGGTGCGGTTTTTTTGGAGGGATATCACTATGAGAGAGTTACATTTTGAGCGTACTGTTTGGGCAGACAGACAACTCGCAAGATTATGCCCGGGTAACAACATCCAGCGTCTCGGCGAGGTAATGGATATCGAGGATTTTGATGCGCAGATGGGCGGCATCATCAACATTATCCGCATCATGAATGAGGCGTATGAGCGCAAGGCTCATTTCTTGGATAATTCACACGAGATGGAAGTCATCACGGTCGAGGAGCTTGAAAACTTGACCGAGGATGAGTTGATGGAGCTCTGCAATTTGGCCTTTGAGCAATTCGGAGTAGACGGCACCGTGACCGTTGAGGCAGAGCCCGAAAAAAAAGAAAGTCTCCCCGAATCGAATTAAACGAATCGTGGCTCGTGTTTTACGGCCACAAGTTGAATATGTCCCGCGAGGAGACAATGAACACACGATACGGGGAGTTCATGGATATGATAGCGTGCATGGCTATCATGAACGGTGCAAAACCGAAAAAGAGAAAGATAACAGATATTTTTGAGGCGTTATCATTGAGGTGATTCGATGGCAAGTATAGGCGTAAAAGTATATTTGGAGGGTGCGGCCGAGTATAGGCAGAAGATGTCCGAAATGACATCACAGACTAAACTCTATCAAGCGCAGATGAAAAACCTGCAAACCCAACTCGGCAAGTCTACATTCTCAAAGTCTATCCAGGAATCAAAGTTGCTTGCACAGGAGCTGAAAAATCTGCGAGACAAGTCGGCACTTTTGGAGCAACGCATAAAAGAAGCAACGGCCGTATATGGCGCGGACTCGAAAGAGGTACGCAATCTCACAATACAATATGAGCGGTTACAATCACAAATAAACCGCGTAGACGGTGAATTGAGAGAGCATGGCGGCCTACTCGGTGCGGTTGGCTCACAGATGCAGGAAGTCGGACAAAAGATGCAGGATGTCGGCAACAAGATCGCGGGCGTGGGTGATAAACTGACACGCACCGTCACGATGCCGATTGTCGGTGTCGGTGTTGCGGCGGTTAAGGCTGCTACGGATTGGGAGTCGGCTTTCACGGGCGTTATGAAAACCGTTGACGAGACGGCTACGACATCATATGAGGCTATCGCAGAGGGCATCAAGAAGATGGCAACGGAGACGGCATCCTCAAAAGAGGAAATCGCAGGCGTTGCGGAAGTTGCCGGACAGTTGGGTGTGTCTGCTGATGATATTCTTGAATTTACAAAAACAATGGTTATGCTCGGCGACACGACTAACCTATCAGCGGATGAGGCGGCAAGTGCTCTCGCAAAGTTCATGAACGTGACGGGAGAGAGCCAGGCCAATGTTGACAGGATCGGCTCGACTATCGTTGCGCTCGGCAATAACTTTGCGACAACAGAATCCGACATCGTAGGGATGAGCACACGCCTCGCCGCAGCGGGTAGCATTGCGGGTATGTCCTCAACTGATATCCTGGCATTATCAACGGCTATGTCATCGGTTGGTATCGAGGCAGAGGCAGGCGGTACCGCTATGAGTCAGACAATGACCGCGATATCAAAGGCGGTTGATGAGGGCGGCGCAAAACTCGATCAGATTGCGCAGATTGCAGGCGTGACGGCTGATGAGTTCTCGGCAAAGTGGAAATCAAAGCCCTCCGAGGCGTTGCAAGGCTTTATCGGTGGACTTGGAAAACTCAACGAGGAAGGCGAGAGCACCTACACAATGCTCAATGATTTAGGGATGTCGGGCATTCGTCAATCGAATATGCTGCAAGCCTTATCGCTCGCATCGGATGAGCTAGGCAGAGCCTTGTCGATGTCCAACGAGGCATACCAGGAAAACGGCGCACTAACAGATGAGGCCGCAAAACGATATGAGACATTCGAGGCTAAAATCTCACAAGTAAAAGAGAGCATCGGCAACGTGGCAATCGAGATCGGTGAGCGGTTGATGCCCTACGTTGAGCGCGGCCTTGAGGTGGTAGAGAAGCTCATTGCAAAGTGGGATGAATTATCACCCGAGATGCAGGATACAATCATCAAAGCGGCGGCAATCGCGGCGGCAATCGGGCCGATATTGTCAATCGGCGGTCGGTTGGTATCTGGGATAGGCTCTATCACGAGCGGAGTCGGAATGTTGATGCAAAATCTCCCCGCGGTAGCTGCGGCAATCGGCGGCATTAGTGCCCCGGTGCTTGCAATCGTGGCGGCAATAGCGGCCCTCGTAGCGGGATTTATTGCTCTATACAACACAAATAGCGAGTTCAAAGCGCAAGTCGATGCGACATGGCTCTCAATCAAGGAATTGATCGGTGAGGTGTGCGCATCCATCGGCGAGCTCGTAGGTGCCCTTGTGGAGCAATTAAGAGCCTTTTGGGAGGCACACGGCGAAGAGATAACGACTTTCATGTCGGCGTTGTTTAAACTGATTACGGATGTCGTGAAAGTGGCCCTCAAAATCATAAAGGACATCATAGATGTATGGACGGCGGTATTAAATGGCGATTGGGAGGGCGTTTGGGAGGCAATCAAGCAACTCCTCTCGGATGCATGGGAAGGAATGGTGACAATAGTCACATCGTTCTTGAATTATATCAAGTCATTCCTCGATATGATACTCTCCTTTATCATCGATTTAGTCAGAACACGGATTGAGCGCATCAAGTCGTTTATTTCAACGGCAATAAATGCAATCAAGATGACGGTAAACTCCGTGCTTGATGCAATTAAGCTCTTTATACTCAATGTGCTGACAAACATATACAACACCGTTATGAGCAAGGTTAACGCGGTCAAGTCGTTCGTAAGTAGTGCAATCGAGACGATCCGCAGCACGGTATCAAATATCCTATCGAGTATACATAGCACGGTATCGAGCGTGGTTTCAAATATATCGAGCGCGGTATCGAGTGCGATAAACGGGATAAAGAGTTTTGTGAGCAACGGTGCGAGTGCTATTTATGGCGCGATAACGGGTATGGTTAGCAACATCACGGGCGCGATATCGGGGCTCTTGAGTAGTGCCTGGAAATGGGGCTCCGACTTCATCAACGGATTCAAGGACGGCATCATGAACGGAGTCAATGCCGTACTCGACCAGGTACGCAGCATGGCGCAGGGTGTAAAGAATTTAATACACTTTACGCATCCCGATGAGGGCCCTCTGAAAGACTTTGACACATGGCCGAGACACATGATGCAACAGTATGCAGCGGGTATCGAGGCAGGGCGTTATCTCGTACAACACGCCGTATCCGATGTGACCGCAGATGTCGCAATGATGCAGGGCAACTCGCTATCACCCGATGAGATTTATAGTGCGGTAAATGCCGGAGCATCAAACGCGCATCCCACAATCGTTATCGGGGATCGTGAGCTTGGGCGAGTATTGAGAGATATGGGGGTTGTAATGGCATGAGATTGCAATATGTATCATCCAACGGTGAGAGCTTTGACCTTCTCACATGGGAAGGTTTAAAGCTCAAAACGGCTAATTTTCATAAATACGCATGGAATCCAAACGCCGCGGCGAAACAGTACGGTGTGAAGCTCAACTATTTCATGAAGGATGCGCAGGAATATGTCGCAACGATATATTTCAAGGGCAATGTGAATGCGCGGCGCATCAAGGTTGAGCAATTTCATGCGTGCACGGAGTATGACATATCACATCAAACACCAGGGCGCATTTATTGGGGTGATGATTACATCGAGTGCTATATCCGAACATCAAGCACATATCCCAACGAGGAGACGGATGCCTATACGGTAAACGATATCGCTATTTATTGCCCGTATCCGTTTTGGATTGAGGAGCAATCAATCTCGATCAATCCGATCATCGGCAGCGCGGGACGGCCTACAGATAAAGGATATCCGAGTGATAGGGCGGTGCCTTTCTCGTATCCGTATTTGTACTCATATCCCATATCGAGGACGGCAACATATATGGATATCGACCACTATGCGGATAGTGCTTTTAAAATGGTCGTATATGGGCCCACGAGTGGCGTGAATATCAACATCGCAGGAAATGTATATGCGGTAGAACACGCCCTGCGCTCGAATCAGTACATGATAATTGATTCCAGACGCAACACTCCGGCAAATAAAAAGTGCTATATCGTATCGGAGAGCGGAATTGTGACAAACGCATTCAATTATCGCAATCCCGCGTATGAGCTTTTCAAACCGATACCGCCGGGAGATGTAATCATCAACTATGCAAGGACATACGGCATGGAGTTGACCGTATACAAAGAACGGAGCGAGCCTAGATGCCTCAACTGATATTATTAAACTCGGACATGACCGAGATCGGGTCAGTTGATATCGACATCGATGCAGAGTACGGCACATCCGAGGACTCTACCAACGATATCGAAATATCAACACAGGAAATACAAGAATATCATCCAGGGGGGATATATATACCCGGTACGGAGATCGGCGGCCTTTTCGAGTATTCAAAATCAAAAACCGATACGGATATACAAACGCTCAAGGCGTGGACGTGGCGCGGATTGCTTTCTCAATCTCTGATTTTGCCGCCGCCTGGCTCGAATTATAAAGTTGTCAGCGGAGAGGCAAACAGTATCATATCTGATATGCTTTCCAACGTGCTAGGAGGCTTTTTTAGGGTGCCTAGTACATCAAGCGGACTTACTATATCCTCGTATCAGTTTCCGCTCTATATCAACACGCTAGACGGCATAGAGGGTATGCTCGAGAAGTACGGATACCGATTGAGCATCCATGCCGACAAGGTATCGAACGGAGTGGCCGTTACGGTCGAGGCGGTCGAGGCAACTGTCATCGAGGGGACATACAACGAGGATTCGGACATCCCGATGATATTTACCGATGACAATATGGGAATCAATCATCTTTTGTGCGGCGGATCGGGAGAGCTGCAAGCACGAATGAAGGTTGACCTATATATCGGCGCGGATGGTAAGGTGACACAGACACAATACTACACGGGATTTGCGGAGCGGACGGCGTTTTATGACTACTCAAGCGCGGAGTCAATGGACGATCTGATCGATTACGGCTCAAAGAGACTCCTCGAGCTGGCATCACATCGGACACTCACAATCGAGGCACCCGAGGAGTTAGATATCGAGGTCGGAGACATAGCGCAAGGGACATTCCCCGATGGGACGGTTGTACGGCTCCCGATAGTGAAAAAGATTTACAGAATCGCAGGCGGTTTGATTATTACAGAGGTTAAAATCAAAGGAGGAATATAAGATGGCAACTCTTATCAATGGCGATGGCAATGCGGCGGTATATGCTGCTCAAGATGCGGATTGGTTTGCGGGCGTTGAGGGCAACGTGACAAAGATACTCAATATCGGGCTTAAAATGGCATACGAGATTGAGGATGCAAACACAATCGCGGTTAAAAACGGCGTAATTGTTACGCAGGAAGGCCGCCGTATTCAGATTGACGCAGGCTCAATTGATGAGTTCACGATCCCGACAGGCTCCCAGGGTGTCACAAAGTATTATATCATCGGATATCATCTCTATACGGACGCATCGTCGAATCAGCTCTGCGAGACTTTCGTACAGTTGATGGCAAACGATACCGACACGATCCCGGAGGACACATTCAGAGGCGGCTCTGATGAGGTATATGTATCCCTCTATCGTGTTACGCAGGACGGCATCACGCTTTCAACCGTTCAGAGCCTGCTGCCCGAGGCGGCTACGGTTAAAGATATCGAGGATGACATTGCGGGGATAAATGCGTCTTTAACGGAGTTTAAAATAGATAAAGTCGAAGGTAGAGCAATGTCTTGGGTGCCCTCACATACGACTTATGAATTTCAGATAACTCTAGGAGGACTTACCGATGGATGGATACTCTCAAACATACAAGTATGGAGCAGTAGCCTGTCTTATCCCGTTCATATATCTAGCATAGATTTAACCAACAAAATAGCAACTATCTCAACTGATTTAGGACAAACATCGGGGGTGTCACTTTCTTGTAGTTACATAGTGACATACGCTAAAACTTCGTATGGCGCATAAACTATAGTTTACTGCGGATATTTGATGCCATATATGAACCTAGGTATGCATAATGAATTATCCGTAGTCGGTGCAGATGCTCCCGTACCCACACTACAAGCGGCAAAGTGATATTTCTTGTTTGTACCGTCTGTGACGAATGTAATGTACCTACTTCGTACACTCACGCCCTGCCCCGTAGGGAATACATAATAGATGTATGAGTTTGAAGCCTTTAGCATCTTCGCACAGTACATAGTGGCACTATTATTTGCGCTATAAGTAAAATATATCTCAAGCGTATCATAGTCTGCACTACTTAAAACAACGTCCTGTTCAGCAAAATTGACAGACGGGCTGGGATTAGTCCATAGCAGGGTGCGTAACTCCGTTAAAGACGCATTTAACGGGGCGTAAAGAATAGGCGATTATAGTCGGGATAGAGACTTTAAACCTATCCGAGCGGTTGTAGCGGACAACCATAAAAACCGCTATTATTCGGAGTGAAACAAATATTCTGTCGGGAGCGTATATCGGCATAATACAAAAGGTACGCAATCAAATCAGTACAAAGGGCTAAACCCTTATTGCGAGCGTCTGCCAAAAGTGGATGCTTTCATTTTGTGAAATTCAAACAGAAAGAACCGTGATAGTCGGTACATGGTGCCGCCCGGCACGGCGCACAAGAATATGTCGGACTTGCAAGGTCCGCCCGCAAGGCGGCGAATGGTGCCCCTAATAGGACGAGTATAGGGGTTAAATGTGAATCAAAACTACGGAGCGTAGTCCGAAGTCACAGCCATTCATTTTCTAGCCATCCCTCCGGGGGTGGCTATTTTAATAGGAAAGGATTGAATATGTGGGAGACATTCGGAGAGGTCTTGAATGGCAATAATGCCTTTATTGTCCTCTCTTTTTTAGCGTTCTTTATAATCATCGGTTGGTGGCTTGTGAAAAATGGCCTCCTGGTCATACATACAAACACCGTGGAGATGGGAGCGGAAACAAAAGAGAGGGCAATCATCCAACATCAATGCGAATATGTCAAAAACCATCTCGCAGCGTTGGAGGCGAACGTAGACAAGCCCGAGGGGTATAACGAGTTCCGCGGACTATACATCATTGAGCGGATGTATGACGAATATGTCTTTATGATAACGCAGAATCACATTAAGACCACAAAGGGATACATCCACGCAAAGCAAGAAAACATGATCGCACTCGTGGACTCGCTGACTATATTCCCGGAATACAAGACGGAGGATTTCAAAGAGATGCTCCGAAACGATACGGAAAAGTGCATCCGTATGCTCGTAGAGATACGAGAGAACTATAGCAAAAAGTAAAGAAGGAGGGATATCACATGAAACTTACAAACAAAGCGTATAACATCATCAAGTGGATCGCACAGTATCTGCTGCCTGCTCTTGGTGCGCTCTATTTTGCATTGTCGCAGATATGGGGCCTGCCTTACGGCGAGGAGATTGTCGGAACGATAACGGCGATTGATGCGTTTCTGGGCGCGATACTTGGTATATCCACGGTGAACTATAAAAAGGAGGGATGATATCATGAAAAAAGGAATAGATGTAGCAAAGTGGAATCCAATCAAGGATTATGCGGCGGTAGCCCGCGAGGTGAGCTTTGCAATACTAAAAATCATCAACATATCAAACAATGAGGATGGGCTCTTTGCTACGCATCTCAATGGATGCCGTGCAAACAATATCCCCGTTATCGGTGTCTACAACTACTCATACGCAACAAGCGTATCAAAGGCACAGACAGATGCGAATGCCGTCATATCTGTTTTGCGTAAGTATGGACTCAATGCGACAGTATGGCTCGATATTGAGGAGCAGAGTATCGCAAAGCAACTCGGCGCAGGGCTTGTTGATGTCGTCCTGGCATACGGAAACACAATCAAGGCGGCGGGTTATTCATTCGGAGTGTATACGGGGCTCTCATTCTACAAGACATACCTCAAAAAATACGAGGTAAGACTTGCAGGCATCCCGATGTGGATTGCTAGGTATCCGAGCACGGCAAAAATGACGATTGACAAAAACCCCGCAGCGGATAAACGCCCGGATGTATCAAACCTCTATGCGTGGCAATATAGCTCGAAGGGTGTCGTTAATGGTATCGCAGGCGTTGTCGATTTAGACCTTTTATATATGGATGACGGTATCGTTGCGCCGGCTCCTGCGAGTGCACCTGCTGCCTCGGGGTATTATCCGAGATATACGGGAGTCACGAATACAAGCATCGTGTCGGGCCTTGCGGGTGTCGGTGAGAGGGATACATCATACGCCCATCGATGCAAGATTGCGGCGGCGAATGGTATCAGCGGTTATCGTGGGACGGCAGCACAAAATCTGCAAATGCTCTCATTATTGAAGCAGGGCAAACTTAAAAAGGGGTAATGCTCGGATGCTATCCGAGATTATCAAGTGATATCCCCATCACTTTTTTAAGGGTATCGGGTGCGCAGAAAATGCGCCCTCGGTGCCCTCTTTTTTATGCCAAAAAATGCCCGTGAAACATTGTTCAAAAATTGAACGCATAGCGTATATACGCATTGCGATATGATGTCAAAGTGATGTCAAAAGTCGTGGAACCCGCATAAAATGGGGGTGGGGGTAGTATTCAAAGATTACGTCTTTTTTATGTCGTTTCACACTTGAAAAATCGGCGAAAAACCCCGAAAATAAGCGGGTTTGAGGGGGTCGAAATAACCGATAATAACCGAGAATAAATGATGTCAAAATGATGTCAAACGCAACGAGTTTATGCGTGTTTCACACCGTCGAACGTGCGTACTGATGTCAAAATGATGTCAAATTTTCGTTACGCAACGCGTACAGAGAGTGCAGATTTTTTGCATAAAAAATGAGCGGTTGGTAGGACCGCTCAAAGAAAGGAGGCTTTGCTCTATGTCTCGAAAAGCAAAACCAAAACCATAGTATCACATGGCCTCGAATATGTCGCGTATATCGTCAAAAGTTTTTGCCTCATTGCCTTTATCCAGGTGAGTATATATCCCGAGTGTCGTTGCTATGCTCGCATGTCCGAGGAGCTTTTGAGCAACCAGGACATCAACTCCGCGATCGTGCAGGATGGATGCATAATTGTGGCGCAGAACGTGGGCCGTTATTCGGCAAGGTATAGTTTGCTGATTGAGTTCTCTGTATGCCGTTTCCTTTGGCTTAAAGTTGGGGCGGTGCACCCGCACAAAGGCGAGTGATATTGTTTTCCACGCCGATGAAAACTTATGCCGCGTGCCGATGCTATCAAAGAGGTATATCGTATCGGTCTTTTTAGCGAATGCCCGCAGGCGTTCCTCAAGGTCGGAGGTGATCGGGATATCTCGCACGGAGTTTTTCGTCTTTAGTTCGGTCGTATATGGATTGCCCTTGCGGTCAAATTGCCGTTGCTCTGTTATATGCAGCACGCCGTCTCCTATGCTCTTTCGGGTGAGTCCTAGTGCCTCGCCTTTACGGATGCCCGTATAGTATAGGATATCGACAAAGAGTCGCAGATGTTCGGGAAGGTCGGCTTTCAATACGGCCTCGGTTTCTTTGGATGATAGCCTATCACGCTCTGGGCTTTGATGCTTTTTGACGCGGATATTTGCGGCGGCGTTGCTTTTGCAGATACCATCGTCAACGGCCATCCCGCAAATCATCCGAGTGACCATGAGCATAATCTTGCGCATATTGGGTTTGTCGATATACTCATTCAGAGCCTTCTCGATCTCGGACCGTTTTAGGTCCTGCATACGGAGTTTGCCTATCAAGTCAATCATATGCCGCGTGGCGCGCCCATAACTAATCAGAGTATTTTCGCTTTTTCCTGCAAGGGCAACATCGAGCCAATGCCGGGCGTACTCCGCGAACGTGACATCGTTCTCGATACCCTCGTATTTTTCATCCCATATCTCTGCGATCCGATCCGCAATCTCTCGCTCGGTGTATCCGTATGCGTAGTGGCGTACACCGTCAATCATGATGGACTTTTGCAGGCGGCCGTCTTTTCGTTGTGTACTCATGGCTCTCCTCCTTTTATAATCTCCTCCGAATATGCCAAAATGCGCCCTAAAAACTCTCCTTTTTTCGTGTCGGGTATCTCTCTATACCTTTTTATGATTAGGCTCTCATTTGGGCTTAATTTTTCATTTTCAGACTCATTTATGATAATATCCATCATCTCTTTATGACGCTCGTATCTGTCCTCGAGCTCCCATCCCATAATTATCGCAGGAGAAACCTGGCACACTTCCGCGATGGCCTCGATTTTATCGCTCGGAATGTTTGTGACGATATCATTCTCATATTTGTATAGTGTTTGTTTGGATACTCCGATTTTGTCAGCGAGTTCTGTCAATCCTAAATCGGCAGACTCCCGCATCTGTCGGATACGCTCTCCTCGTGTCATATCGTACTCCTCCTTTTGTATTTTCATTATATAACAAAAATGTAACTTTGCAAGAAAAAAATATCTTGACAAGTTACAATATAGGGATATAATGAGAGTATCTTGTGAGGTTACAGAAAGGAGGTGCGAAATGGTCAACACAGATAAATTGCGCGGCATAATGGCCGAGCAGCATAAGACACAACAGGAAGTGGCAGAGGCCATCGGAATCAGTTCAAAGACATTCTACGACAGAATGAACAAGCGAGTATTTGGGAGTGATGAGATTGAAAAAATGATCGATTTCCTCGATATCAGCGATCCGATGCCTATTTTTTTTGCCAGGGGGTAGCTTGAAAAGTTACGGAAAGGAGCAAGATGTCACGCTGGGTATCAATCAGAGAGATGACCGAGGCGGGGTACGGCTGCCGAGACACGATCCTCGCAAACATACATCGAGGAGATTTTAAGGCAGGAAACCCCGGCGGCGGGAAATGGATCATCGAGCTCGACTCATACGAGGAATGGCTCGCGAGAAGGAAACCAAAAAAGAGAAGGAGGTACAAACGGAGATGATTGAGATTGCAGAAAAGCAGATGACCTACGGGGAGTGGATGAAAGCAGAGCGGGCGGTGTCGCTGACCAATGAGCAGATATTAGGGCTTAAAGGCTTCGTGGAGATGGCTCAAAAGAGATGGGATGAGGATAGGGACACTATATGCCGCATGGCATCGGAGAGAAACAATGACGGATCGCTCAAGCATCCGAAGGCAACAAAAGTTATAGCCGATTTGGACGAGATCGAATACAACGCACGCACGGCCGTTAACCGCTTAATGAAAGAGGTAAAGGGGGACAATCAATGAAAAGAAAACAGACAGACATCATCCTCGCAGACCTTAAAAGAGGATGGAAGGTATCCGGCAAGACCGCATACGAGAGGCATTCGATTTATCGATTGAGCGAGATTATTAGGAAGCTTCGAGCGAAGGGATACGACATCAAAACAACGATGGTTGAGGTTTTCGATGATGACGGCAACAAGATAGCCAGGTATGGCGAGTACACGCTGCGGAGGTAGAGCTTATGGATATCACGGGTTATGTGATGATTGCGTTTTTCATTGGAGCACTTTTTGGAATAGGTATTTCATTTTTCTTTGTCGAGAGAGAGGAGAGAAGGTTTGAGAAAGAACATAAGAACCGCGATTATTACGATTTTTGCGATTGGGCTATGCGCAGGATTGAGCGCGATAGCAAGCCGATTGACTTTAGCGTCGGGGGCTGACCCGTTCGAGACTCCTGTCGAGATCAGATGCACTTGCTACACCGATACGGGCATCACGGCATCCGGGCAACATACCCGACCTGGCATCATAGCAGGCAGGCGCGAATGGATGGGATGCACGGCCGCTCTCTACGACATCAAAGAGGATGGCACTATCGGGGACTTTATAGGGTATTACGAAGTGCTCGACACGGGAGCTGGTATCGACACAGACGGAGACGGCTACGGGGACTCTATAGGCAATGGAAAATCGATCGATGTATGGGTGCCGAATGATGCGGCGGTCAACGAATGGCAGCAGGCCCACGGCGATTATGTTTTCGTTTATCTGATTCGAGGTGTTGGATGATGACAATTGAGAGCCTTTATCGAATAGGAGCGATATCACAATTCGAGTACGAGCAGAGACTACTCGAACAGAAAAAGCGAGAAGAGGAGCAGAAAACAGAGGAGACAAAGGATGATGACATCGAGCCGTTCTCGGATGTATTCGAGAGGGCGATGTGTCGGTACAGATAGAGGGGTGAGGAGTATGTATCACGAGAGTGGAAAGGTAAAAGCCGTTATCACGGTCGAGCTCAATACGGATTATGTCTATGACAAAATCCCGAGCGATG
>JAEIGA010007312.1_pt1 | contig 16791 bp, 14 predicted proteins | sample 9270691 | NCBI WGS metagenome assembly JAEIGA01 (sample SAMN17057246, study PRJNA624740) | gut metagenome | biome: biome; isolation source: fecal sample | host: Bos grunniens | place: China: Xizang | collected 2019
AAATTCGCTTTTCGGACGCCCGGCAAGCTCGAAATTAACATCAATTTCGGCACCATTGGAGGTCTGCGAATGTTCGTCAAGCTCGCCACGACCGGTGCGACGAGCAGTGCTTGTAACCTCTGAAATCTGCAAAAGTTCCTTTTCTATAAGCGTGCCTATGCGGTTGGATTCCTCGAGCGAAACTCCGGGGCGCGACACTGCCGAAATTGTGAGGGCATTTTCGTTAAACTCGGGCAAGAAACTGCGTCCCATAAAAGCAAACAGTGTCAACGAGACGATGAAAAGAGCTACAACGGCAATAGTTATCGTTCTTGAACGACCCAATGCCTTATCCAACGACACTGAGTATCGCGCGAGCAACCACTGCTCTACCCAATTTTTGCGTTCCTGACGCTGCAAATATTTATCGCCCGAAAGCAGCCACTTGCACATGAGCGGAGTAACCGTCATTGCCACAAGCAGAGACATTAGCAGCGAAATTATATAAGCAATGCCCAAGGGCTTAAGCATACGCCCCTCGAGACCGCTGAGGAAGAACAACGGCATAAATGTTACAATGATAATTAGCGTCGCATGAATGATGGAGGAGCGAATCTCGGAAGAGGCTTCAAAGACAATGCGCATGGACGAAAGACGCTCTTCGCGCGGACGCATATGATTTTCGCGCAGACGCTTATAGACATTTTCAACGTCGATAATTGCATCGTCCACCAATGAGCCGATGGCTATGCACATTCCGCCAAGAGTCATGGTGTTAATATCCATATTCAGCAGATAGAGCGCAATAACCGTGCCCAACAGCGACAGGGGAATTGCTACAATGGAGATAACAGTCGTACGCAAACTCATCAAAAACAGGAAGAGCACCAAAATGACACAAACGGCGCCCTCTATAAGCGAGCGGCTGACGTTGTTCACTGAAGAGTGTATATAGTCGGCCTGACGGAAAATTTTTGTATCGACCCTAACATCGGCCGGCAAGGACCTTGCAACACTCAACAGGTTGCGCTCTATATTTTCAGTAACATTAAGAGTATTTATTCCCGGTTGTTTGGAGATTGAGAGAATAACCGAGGGGGTTGCATTCTGCGAGGCGTATCCCATTCTGACGGCACCGGCGATGCAAACATCGGCAACATCGGCAACTGTCACGGGGCGACCATTATGCATTTTTACAAGCGTGCGTCCAAGCTCGTCGATATCGTTGGAACGTCCCATTCCTCGCAACGCATACTCGTTGCCATACTCGCGCACCACGCCTCCGGCTGTATTATTGCTCATGGAAGCAACGGCCGCTTCAAGTTCGGACATTGTAACATCGTATAGCGACATTTTATTAACATCGGCAAGCACCTGATACTGTTTAAAATCGCCACCGATGATGGTTACTTGTGATACGCCACCTGTGGCAAGAATAGCAGGCTTAAGCACCCACTCGGCAAGCGTGCGCACCTCCATAAGCGAGGTTGTATCGGCCTGCAGACCTATGAAAAGAATCTCGCCCATCACACTCGACTGTGGAGCAAGCATGGGAGAAATTCCCTGCGGAAGAGCATCGGCAAGGGTCACAAGCTTTTCGCTCACCACCTGTCGCGCTTTGTATATATCCACTCCCCAGTCAAACTCGACCCACACAAACGAAAAACCCTGCGAGGATGTTGAACGCACACGACGCACATTGGTAGCACCGTTCACTGCCGTCTCTATAGGGAAGGTCACAAGGCGCTCAACCTCTTCGGGTGCCATTCCTGTGGCATCCGTAAGCACAACAACAGTGGGCGAGGTAAGGTCGGGGAATACATCCACTTCTATCTTCTGCACAGCATAGATGCCACCGATGGTCACAAGCAGCACTATCAGCATTATCGCCAACTTATTGTTGAGCGAAAATTTTATTATTGCATTTAACATAGCTGTTCCTCCCTTGTATTAATGAACGTGCCCCGCATGAGGGTCGAGCGCACCAGCACCCTGTGCCAATTTAAGCGAAACGGCGCCATTGGTAACTACACGTTCGCCCTCGGCAACACCACTGAGTATCTGCACACATTTTCCATCGTTCACGCCTAAAGTAACAAGACGTTTCTCGAACATTATGGGTGTGTGCTGTACAAACACAAAGAAACGTCCCATTTCCTCGACAAGTGCACTGCGAGGGACAACGATGGCACTCTTATCCGACGGTGCGACAAGATACATATTCACCACATTACCGGGAACGACACCTTTGAGATTTTTCGCCATCACTGTAACGGGAATCATATTGCAATCATTCTGAATGGCACGGCCGACGCCTGCTATGCGTCCGTCTACTTGCGCAAGAGAGTAGCAGGTGCCATCGTTAAGTTCGATGTTAGCATCGACAACATTGCGCAGAGCCAGGGCGTGTCGCACAGAAACCTCGCAGAACAACTGAAGCTCGCCATCGCGCTGCAAAGTTGCAAGCGGGGTACCCTCGGGAACATAGTCGCCACTCGCGACGGAAATATCAGAAATATATCCTGCTACGGGAGACTTCAGGAACATTTTGCCTTCCTTGAAATTCTTGCTAAGATTCTCGTACACTACTTTTGCCTGCAAATAGGATGCCTCGGCAGCCTGATACTCACCAAGAGGGATTATCTGTGTCTTTACAAGCTGAGACTTACGCTCATACTCGGCCTTCGCAAAATTGTAGCGACTCTCGGCCTCGGCAAATTTTATTGCGGCATTATCGTCGGTTACGTCACCTGTCTCCATTATAAACAGCGACTCGCCTGCCTTTACCGCGCGTCCAACAGCTACTGCATTGTTGTAACGCACTCTGCCACTTGTGGCTGCCACGATAGTTGTAACATTCTCGGGAGCATTCGAAACACGCGCCGCACCCTTAACAACCTCATTCAATGGACGAATAGTAACTTTTTCGGTGGAAAAATCAATCTTCCAGCTTTGTTCTTTAGGGAAAGTAACCATATTGCTGCCATGCTCGTGGCTGTTAGCATGGTGGTGATGTTCCGCGTCGTACACAGTGACGGTGGTTGCAGCCTCTTCAATACCGCCGGGCAACTGTACTTTGCAGATAATATAGCCCGCTCCACTCTTTTCGGGTGTAATGTTGCAACGGTAAATTCCGGGGGAGTGTTTCTTTGCGACACTCTTGACGGATGTTCCACCAACAATAAGGTCAAAAGTAACCTCGTCGACCTCTATGGGCTTGAAGTTTCCCAAATGAGTGACGTGTGCAAGGATGAATGTCTCTTCACCGGCATGCAACTTGCCAACCTCGGCAAAAAGCTCTATGGAGTCGCCGTATGCTGCTATGTTAAGCGGTTCGTGAGAATGATCGTGTCCCTCGTGAGAATGATCGTGCCCCTCGTGAGAATGACCGCCGCAATTTACAAACGACATCGATAGGGCGAAAGAAAATACCAATAAAAATATATTTTTCATAATTGTGTACTGTTTTTCGATTATATAAATAATTGTACTGTATGCTACACATTACACGTAACATACTCCGACCAAAAAGTCGGGACTAACAAACAGTATGCGGCGGGGCACGCAGCGATAATGCCTGAGCCCTGCTATCGGGTATTTTCAGATTGATATACGGCGGGAAGTGGACAATATCGTCTGTCGACAAGCACACTTCTACGCACAAAGAGAATATTGCAGGAGAAAAATCGTAATTTTGTGTATATATGTAATAATCAAGCTCTTCGCAACCCTTCACCACACAACAAGCATCCTCAATAGGGCATTTGTCATGTTCGTCGTGCGAAGCGTCGCAACCATCCTCGCACGCTCCGGCGCCAAAATGCATAGTCTCGACGACAGTATCGCTACCCGATAGGTACAGCGTATGATGATGATGGGGTAACACCTTTAGTGTCAGCAGTAACAACATTACCACCGACAGCGAGAGAGAGGATATTACACGCATCTTTCCAAGCATACTATCTACTGTTTTTATAAGCCTTGGCCCACGATTTTTCAATATAATTATCCATAAGTGTACAAGCATGTGCACTAAAGTCGATGCCGCACTTTACTATTGAGTCCCAACCGTCGCGCGACAAGGTCGAAAGTTCATTGCGCGACACGCCCGAGACAAGAATACCATAAATAAGCCCCGCATTGAAATTATCGCCGGCACCCACACTGCTGACAACCTCTACAGCCGGAACTGCATAATCGGCGGTAAAATCGCGAGTAAAGAGCTTTACCCCATCGCCCGCATGCGTACAAATAAAGTTCGGCGAATAGAATTTTATTCTCTCCTTATAAACTTTTGCTGCGTCACTCATGCCGTATAAAACATTAAAATCATCTATAGAGCCGCGCACAACATCGGCATATTCAAGATTTTCTATTAAAGCCTCGCTCAACTTCAATTTTTCGGCAGCGTGATTCTTGCGAAAGTTAACATCGTAGTAAAGTATAGCACCCCTGCTGCGTGCATACTCCAAAAAAGCCTTTACTTTACTGCGCAACATAGGGTTAAGCACAAAGTAGGAGCCGTAGACAACTACATCGTCAGGCTCTATATTGGGGAATTCAATGTCAAGATGCGTAGCAGGAGCCACCTTATGAAAAATATACTCTGCATCGTTGTTGCTGTCGAGAAAAGCCAGCGATACAGGAGATTTTGCATCGTCGTAACGATAGATATACGATGCATCAACCCCACTATCCACCAGACTATCGACAACAATGTCGCCCACACGGTCGTTGCCGGCCTCACTGACAAGAATGGCACTCATACCCATGCGTCCAAGCGAAATAATACAGTTAAAGACCGAGCCGCCGGGCACCGCCTTCATCGGTTGGTTATCCTTAAACAAGATATCGAGGATAGTTTCACCTATTCCTATAACTTTTTTCATTTTACGTCGGCAATTATATTTTTCAATTCTTCGAGAGTGTCGGCCACGGCAAAATACCTGTCCGGCTCGCCACGCAAAAAACCCTTATTGCGAAAGTCGGCAAGCGTGGCAATCATGCTGTTCCAGAAATTGTTCACATTGTAAAAAATCACCTTTTTATCGTGGTAACCTATTGTAGCTCCGGCCATCACGTGAAAAACCTCGTCGAGCGTCCCCAACCCTCCGGGCATTGCAACGAGAATGTCGCTGCGATAAAGAATTGCATCCTTACGCTCACTGAGATTACGTACCTGCACACACGCATCGAGCAGAGTGCTTACCCCGCCGCGGCTGACGAGAATATCGGGAACAACACCCACTATACGCGCCCCGGCACTCTTTGCAGCCGAGGCAGTAACCTCCATAAGCCCCTTTGCAGCGCCACCGTACACCAGTGTCATTGCCTCGCTGCCCAACCACAGGCCAAATTCATGGGCTGCCGAAACGTAAATGCTATCTATCGCCTCGGACGCTGCACAGAAAAGGCCTATATTCTTAATCATCTTAGGCAAGGCTCTGCATGTCATTAAGACGTTTGTACACTCCGTTGAGCTGCAAAAGCTCGTCGTGCTTGCCACGTTCTACTATGCGGCCCTCCATAAGCACACAAATCTCGTCGGCATTCTTTATTGTAGAAAGGCGGTGGGCAATAGCAATAGTAGTGCGAGTCTTCATAAGACGCTCCAGAGCCTCTTGCACCAAACGCTCGGACTCTGTATCGAGTGCCGACGTTGCCTCGTCCAAAATGAGTATAGGCGGGTTTTTAAGTATGGCACGAGCAATACTTATGCGCTGACGCTGACCACCCGAAAGCAGACAGCCTCTGTCGCCCACATTAGTATCGTAACCCTTCTCGGTAGCCATTATAAAGTCGTGAGCATTGGCAATCTTTGCAGCCTCAATAACCTGCTCCATGGTTGCATTCTCGACACCGAAAGTGATATTGTTGTAGAAAGAGTCGTTGAAAAGTATCGCCTCTTGATTGACGTTACCTATGAGCGAACGCAGAGATTTTACAGTCATATCTTTTACGTTTACCCCGTCAATAAGAACCTCACCCGAAGTAACATCGTAATATCTTGGAATTAAGTCGACAAGAGTAGATTTTCCCGAGCCCGACTGACCCACAAGAGCTATAGTTTTACCCTTTTCGATGGAAATATTAATATCCTTGAGCACATCTCTTTCTCCGTCGTACGAGAAAGTAAGGTTGCGAATGTCTATTCCCTTCTCCATACTTTTTACAACAGTTGCGTCGTTCTTCTCTACAATAGGATTCTCGCTATCGAGAATTTTGTCTATACGCTCCATAGAAGCCAATCCTCGCGGAATATTATACGATGCCTTTGAAAAATCCTTCAGAGGGTTAATAACACTGTAAAGTATAGTAAGATAATAGATGAAGGCCGGTGCCGAAATTGGAGAATTATCGCCTAAAATAAGCGTTCCGCCGAACCATAAGACAATCACAATTACACAAGTACCGAGAAACTCGCTCACAGGGTGTGCCATTGCCTGACGCATTGTCACGCGCATGGTTGCGTCGCGCAACTCGTTGCTGACTTTAAGGAATCGCTTAGACATCTTTTTCTCGGCTAAGAAAGCTTTCACGATGCGCAAGCCACCGAGAGTCTCTTCCATCTGCGACATTGTCTCGCTCAATTTTGCCTGAGCCACCAACGATTTTTGCTTAAGTTTGCGACCCACAAAGCCCATAATCCAACCCATCACAGGAATCACAAGCAACGTAAAGAGAGTAAGCTCCCAGCTAATGTAAATTAGTGTGGCAAAATAGATTATAATATAAATAGGGTTTTTAATCAACATATCTATTGAGCCTGCAATAGAATTTTCAACCTCTACAACGTCGCCGCTCATACGAGCAATAATATCGCCCTTACGTTCCTTTGAGAAGAAACCCAGAGGCAGGCTTAGCACCTTGTCGTATAGTTGTGTGCGAATGTCGCGTACAACACCTGTGCGCAAGGGAATTATCGCTGCCGACGAGCCAAAATAGCTTGCAGTCTTCAGAAGTGTCATTACCGCAAGAAAAACTCCCAAAAGCAGAAGCGTCGTCGAGGGCCCCATTGTTTCTATAAAGTTATTGAGATAGAAATTGGCATTATTCATTGCAACGTCACCCAAATTTTCCATCGTTGCCTCGTTCCAAGAGATAAAATCCACAGTCTCTACTTCTCTTATCTTAAAGAGAATCTGCAAGATAGGGATTATTATCGCGAAAGAAAATACGTTAAGTATAGCCGATACAAACGTAAATATCAACGAAAGAACAAGCGATTTTTTATACGGCGGAATATATCTCTTAAGGACTTTGAAAAACTCTTTCATAGTAACGTATCTGCATTTATTGTTAATATTTCGCGAAGATAGTTATTTTTATTCGTTTAATGCCTATTCTTTTTACTTTTTAATAAAAAGTAACGCCACTAATTGCCATAAATAGATTATTTTTGCAAAGATGAAAAACACCGCCTTAAATATCATCATACTGTTGCTTGCCCTCTTGTTGCCACTGCCCGTAGAAGCACAGGACGACGAGAGAAAGGCATATATTGTCGGTGCAACCACGCATAAGGGCGAAAATATCCCCCACATTAAACTGCCGCCGGTATATATTTACACGCCACTGAAATTTAGAAACAGGCGAGAGAGGACAAAATACGACCGCTTGGTCCACGACGTTAAAAAAACCCTTCCGCTGGCAACGGAAATACGAAAAATTATAATAGAGACATACGAAACATTGCAACTTTTGCCCGATGAAAAGGCACAAAAAAGACATTTGGACAAGCTAGAGAAAGAACTTAAGGATGCATATACTCCCAAAATGAAGAAACTGACGCTGCGACAAGGCAAACTGCTAATAAAGCTCGTCGACCGGCAATGCGACCAGAATGCCTACCAGCTTATAAAATTGTTCATGGGCTCTTTCAAGGCAGTCTTTTACCAATCGTTCGCCTCGCTGTTCGGCGCAAGCCTAAAGAAAAGCTACGACCCCATGGGCGAGGATAGCCTCATCGAAAGAGTTGTTATACAGGTAATTACAGGAGAAATATAAACACACACAAATATATGACAACCAGCGTAATTATTGAAACTGAAAATAGTTTCTGCTGCAATAAATTTCTCGACTATGCAGATATTCCAGAGTTCGAGCTTAACCGCATCGTAAAAGACGAAGGCATAAACGCTTGGTTTTTCTCACGTAAAAATATATCTACGACACTATTTCTGCTGCAAGAGACGGCAGGTGGCTACGAACTGCACGTCGATAATATTGCCGCATACGACGATCTGAAATTTTTCCCCTACCTTGCCGACACATTGACAAAATTTCTGAATGGCTACATTGCCAATGCAGCAGTAGACTCGCTATACAAAATATTCGACGAGGAGTGGGTGGTAGACACTATTTCCGAAGAGGTAGCCCAACTTAAAGGAATCCTGTCGATAGCCCCGCAATATTTTCCTTCGCTACCGGCAAGAACATATAACTACGTATCAGTCGGCACCCTGCGCAAGTTCGGAGTAAACTTAAATTCATCAACTCCACGCATTTACGGATACATACAATATGCCATGCGTAACAATCTTCTGCCCTGTGGCGAGCCGCTTGTCCCAACAGATATGGAAGATATTGACAATATAATAGAGGTTGATATTCCGCAGCACATGCCCATAGGACGTGTAAAATCGTGGCAACTTGACGGCTGCGAGACATACGAAACATATTCGCAAGAGGACGTAAACCTGCTACTGACCCTTGCCAAAGAACACCGCAAAGGAAAAGCAGTACATGGCGTTGTTCTTAACGACATTGGCACACTTTTCCACGAAGGGGTGGGAATACCTATAAACGGCGAGGAAGCTATCTATTGGTTCAAGGAGGCATTAAAGGCAGGCGACACACTATACGCCCCCACAAATTTGGGCGACCTTTACCGAAAAGGGTGCGGAAGCGTAAAGCCCTCGCTGCAAAAGGCTTTTGAGGCATACAAAGAGTCTACCGACCCCTATGCACACTATCGCATAGGACAAGCCTACGAAGAGGGGTGGACAGAGGCACCCAATATAAAAGAGGCCGAAAAATGGTACAAACGCGCCGCAAAAGAGGGGCACCATTTGGCTATAAAAAGATTAAAAAAAGAGTAAAAAACTTTTCAGAAATCAAATAGTTACATCACTAAACACAATTAAGGCAATTGAAAAAATCAATTGCCTTAATTATTAATGTCTTATGCTTATTATTTCTTAGGCAGAGGCTTCGACCAGTCGCCTATAGCCGAAAGATTAACTTTGCCCGGAGGGGTCGCAGCGTCTATGCGCGCCGCAGGCAAGGTAACTGTCTCGCCGTTGAAAGTAATCTCGCCACAAGTCTCGCGGTCGAGGCTGGTGTTAAGTGCACGGAAGAAGGGGAAAAGGTCCTCGCCAACAGCGATTGACATATCCTCGATAGTCTCCTCCCATGTAAGCACCTTTTCGGGAGTCTCCATCCATCGGGTATATTGGATATTTCTCCAGCGGGGGTACCATGTGGGGCCGTAAACATCATCCATCTTCTGCCATATAATCCATGATTTTCCCCAATCCTTACCGTGACCGCAACTGTCGGCATACGCCTTGTCGTTGGTATAACGTTTAAGGTCGATATTCAGATAATCTGAGGTGAAAAGCTCGTTACAGTTTCTGTTGCCTTTCTCGAGCAGAGTACTGTCGTACATTGCCATAATTTTACCCTGGAACCATCCGGCGTGCGCCTCGCCCTGATTGTGGAAGGGCGACTCGCCGGCCTTTTCGCCTTTGGCATTAGCAGGGCCACCAAGTGTGTGTGCAAGCTCGTGAGCGTAAATACCTATCAACCCCTCGAAGTCGGTACTTATAATACCATTCTCTTTAGGCTTGTAAGCATTCACAGCCCAGCCGCCACCGCCACCCGCAGCAAGCAACAGATACATAGGCTCGGGGGTGGGAGTCGATGGGTGCCAAGCCATTATCTGGTCGGTGATGCGCGGCATTTCTGTAATCACCGCCTGTTTCAGTTTCTCGTCCATATTGGGGGTGTAATATACCACAAAGCCATCGAGGTTAGTCTCAAGTTCGGGGTAAATAGCGCCACCTCCACCCCAACCACTCTGACCGGGACGATACTCCTCGCCAAAATCCTTCTGATTCTCGCACAACCAGCCAAAAGACTCATCGATGACAGCTCTGCGCCACTCGTTAATAGCTTTTTTGCGAGCTTTCTCTTCATCGCTTGCCTGGTCGTTAATCTCCTCGAACTTAATCTCTTCGCAGTAACCGCTGATAATTACTCTACCATCCTTGTATGTGCGTCGTGCGCGTACGGGCAGGCCATTCTCGCCTTTGGCTACAACCTCCCAATTCTCATCAACCTCAATAGCGGCATAGTTTACACCATTGCTTCGGTCGCTCTTGTCGGTATATTTTGCTCCGAACACCGCAGCAAGATCATTCATACTCCATCCATCCACGCTGCTCTGCACGTTTGTCAGAATGTACAGCGAACCACCGTCGGCAACAAAGTCCTCAAGAGCCTTACACTCCTCTTTTGTGTATCCGGGAGCGTTTCTGTCAAGCTGTTGTGTAAGCACAATGTTGTATTTGTAGTTCTTTACCCATCCAAAGGGGTACACATTATTCTCCTCGTCAAACTGCAGGCGCATACGGCTTACGCCATCTTCGTCGAGCACAGTATTCAACGATGCCATTGAGGGAATTGCACGGTAACCGTCGGCTCTCAATTGCGGTGGCATTCCCCACAAATAGGCAAATGTACATTGGTGCGAAACATCGACAAGCACGTTCAATCCATTATCATTTTTAGGTTTAACGGGCTTGGGAGGGAACTGTTTCGATGCATCCAAAGGCAGAGTCGTGCCCTTGTGCCAGGCATCGGTAATCTCTTCGTTAGTAAAAGTGCGAGGTTGTTGTGTACATCCTACGGCAAGCAATAGGCCTAACACTGCTGCAAAAAAAGAAAATCTTTTCATAATAATAAATATTTCTGTTTGCTATTTATTCAATTTTTCCTGCATACGCTCTTTGTAGCTATCACCACTTTTTTTTGTGGGCAAAAGACACCACAGAATAAGATACGCAATACCAGCAGCCGAGAATGTCAGAAACAAAAGAAGGATAAATACTATACGCATAGCACTAACATTTAAGCCAAAATGTTCGGCAAGACCGCCGCAAACACCGGCAACCAGTTTGTTGTTCGAACGTGTTAATTTTGCCATAATTTCAATGTTTTTATTTTTACTATATTCATACTGCTACAAAAATATATTTTTTTTGTGAATAGACAAAAGGTTATACGTTTTTTGTTGTTACGTACACATTTAACAGCACAAATACAACACAATGCAGCAATTAACACACTTTAGTAGACATATTTCATATACATGAGCAAAATGTACTATCTTTGCAACCTTAAATACCAAAGAGAAAAAAAAATCCAAGGCGACAGACGAAAAACACTAAAAGAGAAGAAGTGCAGTACCTTATAATCATACTACTTACATTCCTTTCTCCCACAAAAGAGGAGTATGGCGACAGTGTAACCTTGCAAGGCATAGACGTCGTAGCCTCTATAAAACAAGAGGATGACAGCAAAGGGGGCGCCCGTTCGTCGAGCAAATTCTCGCGCACTACAATAGAGAACAGACATATTTCCTCGCTGAAGGAACTTACATCGCTGGCTCCGAACTTTTACCAGCCTGACTACGGGTCGCGCATGACCTCTTCGATATATGTGCGAGGCTTCGGGTCGCGCATCGACCAACCTATCGTGGGCATGAACATTGACGAAATGCCCATAATGAACAAGAACAACTACGACTTTGAGCTTTTCGATATTTCAGCGATTGAGATTATACGCGGCGCACAAAGCACCCTTTACGGCCGCAACACCGCCGGAGGAGCAGTAAACATACAGACACTCTCACCGCTTAATTTCCAGGGGAAAAGATTCACGGCCGAGTATGGTACCGCCGGCAGCATACGCATAAAAGCGTCCCATTACGCAGCGCCGACTGAAAAATTCGGTTGGTCGGCAAGTGTACACTACAACCACACGGACGGCTTTTTCACCAACGCCTACGATGGCAATAAATGCGACAAAGGCGACAATTTTGCCACACGTCTGCGCCAAATATTCAAGATAGGCGACAGGCTGAGCCTTGACAACAGCCTGACAGTAGGATACACCGACGAGGGTGGATATGCCTATCGTTTCTACGACAAAGAGAGTGGCAGCCTGATGCCCGTAAATTATAACGACCCATGCACCTATCGCCGACTGAACATATCAGACGGAGTAACCGTAAAATATTCATTACCCGAGGTAATATTCTCGTCCACCACAGGCTACAGCTACACCGACGACCGCATGCGCATGGACAACGACTTTCTGCCCGAAGCATACTTTACACTAGGGCAGTATCAGCGCGAACATTCGCTGACACAGGAATTTGTCGCAAAATCGAAAAAGAGCGAAGGCTTCGGATGGATGGGCGGTATTTTCGCCTTTTATAAACACCAAAAGCTAAGCGCACCTGTGCTGTTCAAAGAACAAGGTATAAAATCGCTGATACTCGACAATGCTAATGAGGGGTTGCAAATGGCAAACCCGAATGTTGAGTTGCAATTTGACACCGATAAATTTCTGATAAACGACGACTTTACCACCCCAACATTGGGCGCAGCAGCCTATGCACAAGCAAGCTACAACAGCAAACGATGGAACATTACAGCAGGCATCAGAGTCGACGGCGAACATTCGTCCATGCGCTACGACAGCCGCTCCGACATCAACTACCGTCTACACCCCATAATGAACGAATATTCGCCACTAAGCACACGTTTCAATGGCAAAGAGTCGCTAAGTACCACAGAAATAATGCCAAAAGCATCGGTTACCTACAAGCACAGCAAAGGCAGTCTGTACGCATCGGTGGCAAAGGGCTACAAGGCCGGCGGCTTCAATACACAGCTATTTTCGGACATTCTGCAAAACCGCATGAAAAATGACCTTATGGGACTGTTTGGCGTACAACCTGAAAACAACACAGCATACAACGACGCATCGGCCACCACCTACCGTCCCGAAGAAAGTTGGAACTACGAAATTGGCACCCATCTGTCGCCACTCGCCGACGGTAGTATGAAGATAGACGCAGCAATATTCCTTATAGAATGTAGGAACCAACAGCTTACAGTCTTTCCAAAAGGCGTAACAACCGGACGCATGATGTCCAACGCCGGAAAATCGCGCAGCTACGGAGCCGAAGTAAGCGCAAGCTACACAAGCGGACGGCTGACACTCGAGGGCAGCTACGGATACGCCCACGCTACCTTCCGCTGTTATAAAAGTGGCGGTAATGACTATTCGGGTAACCATCTGCCCCTTGCGCCCCGCGAGACAATGTCGGCCAACCTAAGCTACCGCATACCGACACCCAAAAACCTTGCCAACCACCTTATTCTTAACATAGGTTGGAACGGAACGGGACGCATCTATTGGGACGAGAGCAACAGCCTGTCACAAGCCTTCTACAGCCTTGCGTCAGCATCCATCAGCTGGGAGAAAGGACACTACGGAGCATCCATCTGGGGGAAGAACCTGCTCGACGAAGAGTACAAAGCCTTCTACTTTGTATCGATGCAACACCCATTCTTCTCATTGGGCAAGCCCCGACAAATAGGAATAACATTACATTACAATTTATAAACAAAAAACAACCATGAAAAAATTTTTATTATTCCCCCTTTTGGTCTTTATGACCGCAATAGTTATCCCCGCATGCTCGGATGATGAAGAAGAAATATTCACCCCCGAAACAAGTGACTCAACCGGTATTGGTGGTGGCGATACAATAAACAATGACCCCCCAATAGAACATCTCAAAAAATTTATATACATTGGCACTATAACAGTAAACGGGACATATAAACAAGACAGCATTGTATGCCAAATGACATATGCCGACGAAAACAACCTCACTCTGGATATGCTCAATGTAAAATTTGCCGAGAATATGCCCATGCCTATCAGCCTCACCATACCCCAAATTCCATATACTATTAAGGGAATGGATGATATTATATTCAGTGGCGACAGCATCGTGCCCATGATGGGCATTATTCCCGCACAGGCATTTATGTTTGAAACTATAAATGGAAGTATTGAATATAAAATGGATAAACTTTATTTCAATGCTACAATCTCCGGTCGCGGTAAATTCATCTTCAGCGGTCGCATTAAAGATATACTTTAAGCCCTCGACGATAACTGCTGCAATATAGTTTGTTTTAAAAGCCGGCCGCACTTTTAACTTTGAACGTGCGGCCGGCTTTTTATAAGGCGAACTTAAAAATGCAGTTCGGCATCCCTTGGCATACCAATCTTACTGTGCGCAACTTCCCCGAAACGGTACAACAGCTACGCAAGCGTCTGAAACTCTGCGAGGGTGGTGACGTTTATCTCTTTGCCACCACTCTTGCCGATGGTCGCAAGGTGCTTGTAAAGTGCGAAAAGTATTAGTTTGCACTCTCCTGGCATTTACATCATTAAAACAATATTATACACTTAAAATTTCCGGAAACACTTTCTGTATGAAAATCACGAAAGACTATAGAAAAACAAAACTTGCCTGCTACTTAGGTTTTGTAACGCAAGCCATTGTCGCAAATTTCGCCCCTCTACTCTTTATGGCATTCTATCGTGAGTATGAAATACCATTAGCTCACATGGCACTGATTCCCGCAATTTTTTACATCGTTCAGTTAATCACCGACCTATTGTGTGCCAAATTCAAAAATATAGACTATCGCAAGAGCATCATTATCTCGGCAATTACATCGGCATTGGGGCTTGCAGGCTTGGCATTTTTGCCGGAGCTATTTCACAACCCGATGATAGGAATTCTCATCTGCGTCAGCATATATGCAGTCGGCAGCGGTCTTATAGAAGTGCTATGCAGTCCAATAATAGAGGCCTGTCCCTTTCCCGACAAAGAGAGCGCAATGAGCCTGCTCCATTCATTCTACTGCTGGGGAGCAGTAGGAGTTATTGTTGGTTCGACAATATTCTTTACACTTTTCGGACTTGAAAATTGGCGCATTCTAGCTTGCCTATGGGCATTGATCCCGCTATACAACATCGTCAATTTTGCAACCTGTCCCATCGAGCCCATTGTTGCAGATGACGATGGCCTAAGCATGGGGCAATTGCTAAAAAATCAAGCTTTCTGGATATTTCTTATTCTGATGGTAGCTGCAGGAGCTTCGGAAAGTACTATGGCGCAGTGGACATCAGCCTTTGCAGAAGCATCGTTGGGTATTGACAAGACTATAGGAGATTTAGTAGGCCCTTGCGGTTTTGCATTCTGCATGGGGCTCGGACGACTATGGTATGGAAAGAAGGGTCAAAAACTCGATTTAACGGTATATATGATAGGTTCAGGTATTCTGTGCTTTGCAGCCTACCTGACAGCTTCTTTGTTCCCTGTTCCACTCGTAAGCTTGGCTGGTTGCATGGTCTGTGGCTTGGCAGTGGGCATTATGTGGCCCGGCTCTATCAGCATCACCGCGGCGCGTATTCCGGGGGGCGGTACTGCGCTTTTTGCACTGCTTGCTCTTGCAGGAGATATGGGTGGAACATTAGGCCCGGCCCTTGTCGGACTTTGTACCAATTCTGCTAACAACGACATACAAAGCGGGCTTCTTGCCGCAGCAATCTTCCCAGCTTTTTTGGTGGTATCCCTTATGTGCATTCGTAGCAGAGCAACGAAGTGACCTGCCACAAGAAATTGGGATAATAAATAATTTATTTTGTCGTAAATATATATTTTTTTACATTTGCAACATCAATAATTGCGTGCGTTACAAATACACGTAAACATCTTTAAGGTTAAACAAAAAAACAATCATTATGAAAAACATTAAGATTTTGTTTGTTGTCAGTTTGCTAACAGTGCTTGCTACTGTGAATGCCCAATCTGTTGTGAATAAAGAGTGGAGCGGCTTGAGATTGTCCTACGATAGCTACGCTATGGATCGTAATGACGGTTCAGATCTTCTTTTGGATGCAGTGCCGGCATACGAATTGGGTTATGTAAAGAGTTTCTCTGTTTCGAAAAAGCATCCTTTATTTATTGAGACTGGTGCGAACTTTATAATGACACACGGTGATCTTAGAAAGGGTTATACTTTAGATTTGTATTCATTTACGATTCCTATTAACCTTGGTTACAAGGTGTTTTCTTCCGAAAATATCTCATTCTTCCCTTATGTAGGTTTTGTATGGAAAACACATCTTTGGGGAGAAATTTCAGATGATTATAATGACCTCAATATTGATCTGCTTGACAACGAGATGGGTGATGGTATAAATCGTTGTCAAGCGGCTTGGCAGATTGGTGTTACCATGAATATTAAAAGATTCAACCTTGGTGTAAGCTATGCAGATGATTTTATGGATTATGATGATTTTATAGAAACAACTACACTGAGATTTACTGCGGGCTTTAATTTTTAATTGTCCTCAATTATACAACAAAAAAGTGTCGCGCCTTTGTCAAAGGTGCGACACTTTTATTTTATGAAAAAAATTTCTCCTACTCCGACCATTTATAGTATGGAAGCAGGCCTTTCTCGTATGCCTCGTCGAGGATGGGATATTTCAGGTGCAGGCCGCTCTTCTTGCCATTAACCTCCTCTTTGGTGGACAGAATCTTGTTGGCATTGCCGGTAGCTTTTGTAAATGTCACATTGTATTTGTCGGCAAAATTATCTTCTTCGTTCAGCGTGTAGCTGTTGAAAAAGGCTTTGAATGCATCCA
>JAEIGA010007313.1_pt1 | contig 16791 bp, 14 predicted proteins | sample 9270691 | NCBI WGS metagenome assembly JAEIGA01 (sample SAMN17057246, study PRJNA624740) | gut metagenome | biome: biome; isolation source: fecal sample | host: Bos grunniens | place: China: Xizang | collected 2019
ATCATCACCTCGCCAGAGAGTGCTTCTCCCTGAGCAAAGGTATGGGGCTTGGTGACCACGAGCTTGCTCACGTGCTTCAGAGAGGGCACGCCCAGCGTCTCCAGAGATTCAACGAGCTTGTAGAGCTTGCCATCCAGAAGCACCACGGGAGCCACGCCGTTGCACTCGGGAGCCAGCTGCATGGCACCGGCTTCATCAATCAGCACGGCATCAGAGCGCAACAGAAGCAGATCTGAGCAGGTCTTCACCGGGAAGAAGCGGGAGCGAGGCACACAGACAGCCCGGGCGCCGGGGAAGCACTGCAGAGCCGCCCCCATAGCCGTTTCCAGCTGGTAGACCTTCTGGGTGGAGGCATCTCGCGGGTCAACGGTCTTGCTGTTGCAGATAACCGGCAAGGGCAGCACGCCGCCGTTGGCATCGAGCACTTCCTTGAGAGCGTCCAGGCGTATCCAGAGATTGTTGGTGTTGAAATAGCGGTGTTTCTCGATGTTCTGGAACTCCTCCACGTCTTCATCCGGGCATTGAGCCACCTCACGCAGAATCGGCTGTCCGTCAGCCTTGCGCGTGGCCAGGTGACCGCCCTTCTTATCGGCCTCGGTGCGGCGGGTCACCTCCATCACAAAGGGAGCACCGCTCTCGGCAAACCAGCGCAGGAAACGGGTATCCAGCTGGGCACCCAGGTTATCAGAATTGGAAACAAAGGCATACTTCACCCCTGCAGCCAGCAGCTTATCCAGCCAGCCGCTACCTACCAGGGCGGGATAGATATCGCCGTGGCCGGGCGGGCACCACTCCAGCTCAGGGTTGGCGGGGTATTCCACAGGCTCCAGCGTATCCGTCACCAGCTTGGGCACACGGTTCTGCAGCATTTCCACCTTGGAAGCATCAGCAAAATCAGCATACTGAGCCAGATGCGCCATCGTATCCTCGCTGGTGGAGAAGGAATTCATGAGCAGAAGATTCACCGGGTACTGAGCACGCTCACGCAGGCTCTGCACCTGACGCACGATGGTGTCCAGGAAAGTCACGCCGGGCTTGATTTCCAGCAGGCTCTTGGCCTTCTGAAGCCCCATACCGGTACCGAGGCCGCCATTCAGCTTCACCAGCACCGCCTGTGCCAGCAGAGCGGCATCGGCCTCCGGCGTGGCACATACCAGTTCATCCCAGTCAGCCACATCACGTGCGGGTTCAATCTCCTCCTCACAAATCATCATGGACTGATTCGAGGTCAACACCCCCACACTGTGGCGGAAAGCATCTATAGCAGCGCGGGAAAGCCCCACGCCTTGCATCTTGCGTTCAATGGCTTCAAAATTCATATACGGCAGGCAGTATACTCCTCTGCCATGGCGGGTTCAATGCTAAATTACAGAAAAAAGCAACTTGCCAGGCCGGCACTACTCTGCTAGCATAGGCAGCGTGCTGCGCTTCATCACCATTCTGCCGCTTGTGGGTTTCATGCTGCTGTGCTCCTGCCGCAGCACGGATGCAATGAACCAGGACCTTTTCTCCGCCATTGCCAGGGCAGACAAGGAAGCCATCCAGCAGGCGCTGCATTACGGAGCCAGCGCCAATGCTGTGCAATACGGCAATGAAACGGCACTCGGCATGTTAATCAGCCAGTACAAGCGCAGCCACGAAGACCGGAGAGACCGCATTGAGACAGCCGCCACCCTGCTATTGGAACAAGGAGCAGATGCCAATGCCCTGCACCACGGATTCACCCCGCTCCAGATTGCCACAGGTCAGGGGAGTGAACGCCTGGTTTCGCGACTTCTGGTCTATGGGGCTGCCCCCGACCTCGAAACGCAGGCCGGGCTGGCCCCCATCTGGCAGGCTGTATTTGACAACAATTACAAGATAGGCTACGCGCTTCTGAAAGGCGGAGCCAACCCCAATTCACTCAACGCAGCCGGACAGACACCGCTGCAATACCTGAAGGCACGGGGATTCCAGCGGACCAGGCTCATGCTTCACCTGCGCGACTACGGCGGCCATTAAACCGGCTCACCGGCATAGGTGATGCACCCGCCCTCTGCGCCGGAACCGGGGCCGAGTTCCACCAGATAATCAGCCCGGGCCAGAATGCCCTGGTTGTGTTCAATGCACAGTATTGTATGCCCTGCGGCACGCAGGCGGTAAATGGCACGCAGCAGCATGTCCAATTCAGCAAAGTGCAGCCCTGTACTGGGTTCATCGAGCACCATCAGCAGTTGTTCCCCCGGGCGGCTACCCCGTTTCGGTGTGGCCTTGGATAAATAGCTGGCCAGTTTCACACGCTGTGATTCACCGCCGGAGAGTGTCGTCACAGGCCGGTTCAACGGCAGATAACCCAGCCCCAGTTCCTGCATGGCTTTCAGGATGGCCACGGCCTGCGGCACCGAGGCAAAGAACTCCACTGCTTCATCCACCGTCTGAGCCAGCACCTGAGCAATGGACTTGCCCCTCCAGGTCACTTCAAGTGTCTCCCGGTTATACCGCGCACCATGGCAGGCATCACATTCGGTATACAAATCGGCCAGGAAGTTCATATCTATCTGTAAATGCCCGGTACCGGCGCAGCGCTCGCAGCGGCCGCCACGGGCATTAAGCGAGAAGCGAGCAGCGGTGTACCCACGCTGGCGCGAAAGCGGTAAGGCTGCATAGAGAGGGCGCAGCACATCCAGCAAGCCGGATGCCGTAGCCGGGGTAGAACGGGGGGAGCTTCCCAGCGGGCTCTGGTCTACCAGCACCGCGCGTGTAAAAGCCTCTCCACCCTCCAGCAGTCCCTCTTTCATGGCTGGCAGCAGGCATTCATGCACCAGTGTGCTCTTGCCTGAACCGCCTGGGCCGGAAAGGCAGGTGAATGCGCCTATCGGGAATCGGAAGTCAATATTCTGCAGAGTGCGGGCCGAGGCATGGCGCAGACAGGCCCATTTGCATGCGGGCAAATTCCGGGGCTCCACCGCCGGCAGGATTTTCCGCCCGGCCAGCCAGGCGCCGGTGGGGGAATTACTGTTCTGCAGAATGTCCTCATACGTTCCTTCTGCCAGCACCAGTCCGCCTGCAGCCCCGCTGCCGGGGCCCATTTCTACCAGCCAGTCGCATTCCTGCAGCAACTGGGGGTCGTGCTCAACCACCAGGATGGTGTTTCCCTTGTCGCGCAGGCGTTTCAAGGCTGCAATGAGCCTGGCTGTTTCAGCCGGATGCAGGCCGATGGTGGGTTCATCCAGTATATAAAGCACCCCGGAAAGGCCACCGCCAATCTGCGCGGCCAGGCGGGCGCGCTGCAATTCCCCCCCGGAAAGAGTATTGGCCGCACGGGAGAGGCTCAGGTAGCCCAGTCCGAGTTCCAGCAGACACTCAAGCCTCTGCTTCACGCAGCCCAGAGCAGAGGAGAGAGCCTCGCGATACACAGCAGGCACAGCCAACTGCTCCAGAAGGGTTCTGTTTTCCTGCACGGACAAATCACAGAACTGCCCCAGGCTCATTTCCTTCCCCCCGAAATCGAGGGTAACGGCCAGGGCGGCAGGATTCAAGCGCATTCCCTTGCAGGCAGGGCAGATGCTCCATGCTCCCTTGCCGCTTTCCACAGTACCGAGGCCCTGGCATTCCGGGCAGGCCCCATGTGGTGAAAAATGGGAGAAAAGCCCCGGGGTCATGTCCGGCAGAGTGAAGCCGGTTCCGGCATTGCGGTAGCGGGTATGGAAGCAGCGTAATTCCGGCTCTGCCCCACGTTCCTGCACTAAGGCGCGCAGCTCATCGGGCCAGAGCCGCAGAGCGGCCTGTACAGAATCAGCCACGCGGGATTCCACCCCTTCGCGCAGCACGATGCGGTCCACCACAAGTTCGCAAATCTGCCCCGGAGCAGGCGGTTGTTGTTCCAGCGCATCCAGCTCGAAGATTTCACCCGCGACGCGCACCCGAAGATACCCCTGTTTCCGCAACATCAGAACATCGCTTTCCGGGTTCTGCCCAAAGGCGGGCGAAAGAGGAGCCAGCAGCGTCAGACGCGTATTTTCAGATAGCGCCAGCAGGGAATTTCCGATTTCTTCGGGGCTGAGGCGGGTAAGTCGCTCGCCTGTAACGGGGTCATGCGGAACCCCAATAGCCGCATACAGAATCCGCAGGTAATCAAGCGTTTCTGTCAATGAGCCCAGTACGGTGCGGGACTGTCCGGCTGGCAGGTGCTGCTCCAGGCACAATGCCGGGGGCAGGCCTTCGATGCTCTGCACATGGGGTTTCTCCGGGCGGGCAAGCAGCCTCCGCGCTCCAGCAGAAAGGCAGTCCAGAAAGCGCCGGCGGGATTCCGCAAAGAGAGTATCGTAAGCCAGCGTACTCTTGCCGGAGCCACTAGGCCCCATGAGAGCAATGAGCTTGCCGCCCGGCAAGCTCAAATCAATATGCCGCAGGGTATTCTGGCTGGCACCTGTAATGCGGATATCCATGGTGAGTCTGGTTTCAGAACCGGCTCTGCTCCTCGTATGAACCACCGGGGTCCACCTGCACATCTGCCGCCTTGCACATGCCGGAATAGGCGCCATTGCGGTACACATGAAGCAGCCCCTTGCATTGCAATCGGCCGGTCAGGCGGCCATATATCTCTGCACTTTCAACAGCTGCCCCCAACGCCAGCTCCACCTCCACGCCTTTGTCCACTACAAGCCTGCCGGCACTGATGGAACCTTCCACTCGGGTGGAGGTGTTGAAGCTCAAGGTGCCGGTGCAGCGGAATGAGCCGGAAACCCGCCCATCCACTTCCATATTGTGGCACACGACAGACAGGTTGGATAACTTGGCGCCGGACTGTACATGCACGTTACCCAGCGTGCGTAGGGTCAGGCGGCGGGAACCGGGGCGGATTTCCACATCGGCCATGTTCAGGTGAGCATGGCAATGAATGCAGTTGGCCGACAATGCCGCCGCGGGAACCTGTGAGCTCTGCCCGCACTCGTAGCAGACCACCTCACGCAAGGGAACCTGCACTCGCTCGTCGTCTGAACGAAACGAGGTGAGCGCAACTCTACGGTCGCGCTCACCTTCGGGTAAGAGGCCGGAAACCACAGGAACTATCAACGGCTCTGTGCGGAATTCCGGCATGATAGGCAGATTGCTACGGCTTAGCCAAGCAGGTTGGCGTCATCGCTCTTGGGAGCGCGGGGAGCCGTCTTCTTGGGGGCAGGAGCAGCAGCAGGGGCAGGAGCAACGGCGGGATTACCCACGCGGCAGTAGCCCACGAACACGGCTCCTTCCTGAATGGAAATCTTGGAGGCGGTCACATCGCCCACCAGCTCGGCGGTGGCGGCGAGCTCCACGCGGTCTGTCACCACGATGTCACCCACAACCTTGCCGTGGATAATGGCGCTCTGGGTACGCACTGCCACCTTGTTCTTATCACCAGCCTGAATGCTGGCATTGGCCCCTACAGTCAAAACGCCATCAGAAGTGATTTCACCTTCCACGGAGCCGTCAACCAGCAGGTCATCGGTAAAGCGCAGAGTACCCACGACGGATACGTCGTAGTTCAGCACATTGCGGGTTGTACCACCAGCGGCAGGAGCCGGAGCAGCCATCTCGAAGGGAGAAGCTGCCGTCTCCTCTGCACCAAAATAACCAGCCTCGGCAGGGGCGGGTGCGCCACCCTGCGGCATGGGGGATGCCCACTCATCGGGCACATCATTCTCTGCAAAGGGAGAACCGGACGTGGGAGAACCAGCAGGTTTCTGAGGATACTTGAACATAATTTCTTCGTTGTAAATAATTTATAGAAAACTACGCACGCCTGTTCCGGCGCTGCTTATATGGTATCGTTTTGCGCTGCTTTTGTCGATATGAAATTTTGTCAGATGCCATTTTTTTGCATTCCCCGGGCGGAGGCTGAGACCAACGGCAGGATTCCGTCCGCAGGAGCGGGTGTGCCTCAGGCTTCTGCCGTGTAAATGGAAGCTATACCCATGCTGAGCGGGTGGCAGGTGGGCGTTTTGAACCCACTGCGAGTGAGCAGCTCGCAGAAAGCCTTGCCGCGGGGAAAAGCTTCGATGCTCTCCCCCAGGTAGTCATACGCGCCGCTGTTCCCCGTGAGCCAACCCGCTATGCGGGGCAGCACATGGTGCAGGTACAAGCGGTAGGGGGTGGCCAGAATGTTTTCCGGCATGCTGAAATCAAGCACAAGCAAGTGGCCACCCGGGCGCAGAATGCGTTTCCATTCTCGCAGAGCCTGCTCATAATCGGCCATGTTGCGAAGTCCGAATGCCACGGTGGCGGCATCGAAGCTGGCATCGGCCAGGGGCAGGTGCATGGCATCTGCCTCAAGCACGGTGGTCAGCCCGCGCCGCACAGCCACATCGAGCATGGGGCGGCAGAAATCCGTACCCAGTACATCCACTTCCGGCAGCGCGCGGCGTATGGCCAGGGCCAGGTCACCCGTGCCTGTGGCAATATCCAGCAGGTTCTGAGGTTTCCACTCTGCCACCATCTGCACCACACGGGCTCTCCACAGGATATCTGTTCCCATGGAGAGAATGTGGTTGGCTGTCACATAGCGCTCTGCTATGGACGAGAAAGCGGCATGAACGTAGGCGGGATCCGGCATGTGGCTTACTTGATGTGGGCCAGCAGGGCATCGCCGAAGGCGGTGGTGCTTACTGCAGTGCTACCGGGAATCATTTCTGCCAGGTCGGCCGTCACGGTCTTATCGGCAATAGCCCCCTCAATGGCGGCTACAATGCGGTCAGCGGCTTCCACCCAGCCCATGTAGCGCAGCATCATTTCTGCGGAAAGAAGGAAAGAACAGGGGTTCACCTTATCCAGCCCTGCCAGCTTGGGTGCGGTGCCGTGTGTCGCTTCAAAGACGGCATGACCCGTGCGGTAATTGATGTTGGCACCAGGGGCAATACCGATACCGCCCACCTGGGCGGCCAGCGCGTCGGAGCAATAGTCGCCATTCAGGTTGAGGGTCGCCACAACGGAGTGTTCCTGCGGATGAATAAGGATTTCCTGCAGGAAGGCATCGCAGATGCAGTCTTTGATGATGATTCCGTTGGGCAGCTTGCACCAGGGGCCGTCACCAATGGGCTCTGCTCCGAATTCGCGGCGGGCGAGCTCATAGCCCCAATCGCGGAAACCGCCTTCGGTGAACTTCATGATGTTGCCCTTGTGAACCAGGGTCACGTAGGGGCGATTGTTCTCTATGGCGTACTGAATGGCAGAGCGCACCAGGCGTTCCGTGCCTTCGCGGGAGACAGGCTTGACCCCGAAGCCGGAGGTCTGCGGAAAGCGCACCTTGTTGGCGCGTTGCGGGAATTCTGTGGAAAGCCAGTCGAAGAATTTTTCTGCTTCCGGGGTACCGCATTCAAACTCAATGCCGGCGTAGATATCTTCCGTGTTTTCACGGAAAATGACCATATCCACCTTCTCCGGGGCTTTCACCGGGGTTTCAATACCCTGGAAGTAGCGGACAGGACGCACACAGCAGTAGAGGTCAAGCCCCTGGCGCAGCGCAACATTCAATGAGCGGATGCCCTTGCCCACCGGCGTGGTCAACGGCCCCTTGATACCGACCAGAAGCGTACGGAAAGCTTCCATGGTTTCATTGGGCAGCCATGTACCCACGGTATCAAACGCCTTCTGACCAGCCAGGACTTCCTGCCATACCAGGGCACGGGTATCTCCATAGGCGGCACTCACCGCGGCATCAATCACGCGCTTGGCCGCGCGCCAGATATCCGGGCCGGAGCCATCGCCAATAATGTGGGGAATGATGGGAAAATCGGGCACATTAAGCCCCTGCCCCGTCATGGTAATAGGTGTTCCTTCGCTCATATGGTTATCGCTGTTGAAAATTACTGTTCTTCCTTCTGCCCGGCAACGGGTTTCTTATCGTCAACTCCTTCCTCATTACTGTTGGCCATGGAGCAGAACGCAAAAACTGCACCCAGCAACAGCGGCGGGAGAATCCAGAAGAGTATACCATCGCGCTCACTGGCACGACGCGTTTTAACGGGTTTGTGGTAACTGGCCATAATGCTATGTGCGGGTATTGTAGCAGATTATTTTACGATTGCAACCCGAAAGCAAAACCCTGGGAAAGACTACGCTCAAAAAAATGCGAGCAAAAGCCGAATCCATCATTCCCTGTCATCCGGAGGCTCAAGCATAAGCTGGCATGAGCTTTCATCATCCCAATAAATATACAGACAACCCCACCCATCCCCCAGGGCATAATACAGGCACTGCTCAATGCCTCCAGGATACCCGCGCACCGGGGTAAGCGCCTCTGCATAAGCAGCAAGTGCTTCGCCTCGGCTGGCTGCCTCGCGATACATCCTCTGCCCTTCTTCCAATTCTGATTCAGGAATAAGGTGGAGAGCACCCAGCAGCAATGCCGGCAACACGAGTAACACGATGCAGTGCAGAAGCATGCGACGCAGGCTGCGGACAGGCTGTGGCTGAGGCAGAGCTCCGGGCGGTTGTTCATCCCGGGATATGGCAAATACTCCGGCCTGACTGACTTCGTACACATAACTATGCCGCATCTTCATACAGCGGCCCACTCTCGCAGATGGCACCAACGCCCAGTAAGACCCTATGCAGAGAAGCACATGACTGCGTGTCACGTGGGTTTCCAGTTCACAGGCCTCCGGCGATTGAATCCATTTCTTCATTCTGGCACCCGGGTGCAGGTAATACCGCAACGAAAGAAACAGGCAGGCAATGGTAAACACTGCCAGCCCAAGGTCACGTATCATACCATCCTGAATCCCGATGCTGAGCATCTGTATACTCGCCGCAATGAAAATGGGTACAGCAATAATCACCAGATAACTGGATAAGGGAGACACATGACGCATCAACGCATCAGCAACCTCCCGGCGAATAGCTGCAGAATCCTTGCGTTTATACGGTGTGGCACTCAGGTATTCTTCCGACGGCCTGATCTGAGCTTCCGGAGGAACGGTTTTACCGATGTGTTCACGGCAATAATTCTCCATTTCCTCAGCACGGGCCGGGCTCAGGTTATCCAGCGGTAACAGGTCTGCAAGCCCATGTACTCTCTGCAGAACAAGTACATTCTTCACCCGCCGCACGCTGCTGATTCTCTGCCAGGACTGATACTGCTTCTCCCCGATGAACGGCAACTCAACCATTATGCCCGCCTCTGTGAGCGTGACAAACATATCCCCCCGTGGTCTCGCACGGCGGAAAGTCTGCATGATGACAAGATAGGCCAGCCCACTCGCAAGCACACCGCCACACAGGGCTATAGCCAACTCCACGCCTTCTCCCAGGGCAAGTGAAGCCAGAAAAAAATGTTCAATACAGAAAACACCTATTGTTACCGCGAGACCACATCGCAGGCACGCCCAGAGTAGCAAGCCCGATATGCTCCCCCGGCGCGGATTTGATAACTTATAGACCATGGCCGTATTCTAACACTCCGCTCAACACCGGACAAGTAAAATTCAGCCCCTGCAAAATGCTGTTTTTCACAGTCTTCTTCTCCAGGTGTCTAACCACCCTAAGCCTGCTTCTCGATTACATGACCATTAGAAATAAACTATTATATTTTTGCAAGCCAGTAGCATTAGTACACAATAAATAATTTATTCTATTTGTACATACCTATTTCCGGCCTTTCTATATTATTTTGGCATATAGCATTACACCCATATTTCCATTTTTTTATTATTTTCTTGCTATATGGCTTATGCATATAAATGACACTTTTATACAACTTTGTTTCAAGAGAACGGGTCAACGAGATGTTTTTCATATCGTTTTTTATTATTTTCAATTTCCACATACCCATATTTTTCGAATTTATCTTCCGTTTTGCTGATACTCCTATATACCAGATGAGTGAGCTCTTCTAGTAATGGACATTTGACCAGACGGAATCGGGTGTATAAACACTTTTCTCTTGTCCGGAAGCATTTCAGGCCCCGCTGAGCGCGAAATTCTGCGTACAAGCAGACGGATTTAATCCTCCACGGCCGCCATTTCAGCCTTTTTTGCCCCATTTTTCACCGCAAGGTGTTTATTTTATTAGACTTATTACTTTTTATAAAAATAAGACAAATACCTCGCGAGCCGTTAAAATCAGCATCCAGGCAGACAAGACAAATACTTCTCAGGAAAATGCGGGAATAAAATCCAATTGCCATCACACTATGCCCCCATTCCTTAGAGAGCACACATACAGCATTTCGCGACCAGGCGCAGCAAGCATTTCCTCAGGAACGAAACCATCGTTTTTGCAAATGCTCTAACAATACCCTCAGGGTAAGCCGGCGTCCGGAAGGAGTATACAACCTCATCCATACCGGGATTCCAAAAAAACGATAGACCTTGGCGCATTGATAGCGGGAAAGGAACAGACGGCGCCACCCCTGCACCGGAACGAATCGTTCCAAACGATAATCAACCCCGGTCATGCGGCAATTCTGAATCATTCCGGCCATCATTTGCTGGATAGCCATGCTATTCTCTTTCTTATAATCCTGATAGCAGGGACCACATATACGGACAAAGGTCGATTCGAGATACTCAAAAGCAGATGTATTCAGCAAGCCCCGGTGTTCATATTCGGCGTGGATGTATTCCAGCAAAAGGGTATAGCGCTCTGCTCTTTTCAGCGCATCCAGCCCGGCAACACGCATAATGGAACCAGTTCTCTGCATATAGGCATAGCCCTCAACAGGACAAATAGCGATACGGCGGACATAGGGGGCTGCCAGACAATACATAGCCTCATCCTCATGCACCAGGCCCACGGGGAAACGAAGCTTATTTTCTTCAAGCATGCTGCGCCGCCAGAACTTACTGACAAAACACACATTCAACCCAGCCGCAAGCTCTGGAGACATAGGATACTCGCCTGCCTCCGGCAAATTAAAATAGGCAGCGTGAGGCAGCGCCGCACCATCCTCTGCCACATTCCGAACTCCAAAGAATACCATGTCCACGCCCTCGCGGCAGTAAGACAGGACTTGTTCATAAATACCAGGGTAAAGGAAGTCGTCAGAATCCACACCCGTAACCCATTCACCTGAGGCATGTTCCAACCCCGTGTTCCTTGCCGCAGAAAGACCTGCATTCTCCTGTGTATACACCCTGATGCGCGAATCCCTTGCAGCATATTCCTCCAGAATTTCTGCGGAATTATCCGTAGACCCATCATTAACACACAGGATTTCCAGATTCTGATAGCTTTGGTTGCAGATGCTATCCAGACATCGAGCCAACCAAGGCGCAGTATTGTAAATCGGCACAATAACAGATAGCATAGCCGGAGTCATCTTCTCAACAGTCGTTTTAACATCCCGTATATTTTCTCTACTGCAAGATAGCAAATCTTTCGATGAGGAGCATTCAAAAGCCCCCATGCTTTTCGTAAATCTGCAGGCAAATCATCTGCCTGCACCAAATGAACCCTCGGACACCCTGAAAGAGACTGTTCATACACACCCTTTAGTTTTCCGTAGCTATTGTCCATCATATACACCTCCCGTCCTGAATGATATGCCATGATGCATACATGCAGGCGATCTGATACGATAACATCTGCATATTTCAGCACATCGGAGAATGCCTGTAACAGATTAGCATTATATTTATTTCTCTCAGGAGTATGCCAGCTGAGAGAAATATCATATGTCATGGGAGATACGAAACCTGTTTTCTTCTCTTTATCCGTTCGCAGAAGAAAAGCAACTCGTTTTTCTTCACCACCTATTCTGGTCAGAACTGTCGCTTTATGCATTCTGCAACGCATCCCTCTGCATAAATAATGACGAAGAGCAAACTGGAGTTTTTTCTCCTCTACACCATCTGCCTCCTCACTCAAATCAGATGGTTGCAATTTATTCAGGTCCAACGATACGGCCGTGTCATCAGTCAGATATACCTGAGACTCCGGGCACATGGCCCTACAATAGGCATAGGAAGCAGCATCGCGGCAGAACAACACGTGTCGAGCATCAAAATGCCCCAGCAACGTGTCCACCTTATGAAAAGAAGAAGGCAGAATGACACACCGCCTCACCTTTTCATTACACAAAACCTTAATACAGGTATCAACATCGCACCAATCTGCCGTAAAACGAGCGCCGCCTCCATGTACCAGATTGTGCATCTCATCACCGGCTGTATAGGGATCTACAATCGTGTATTTAAACCCGTGATTCTCCAGATATTGGTCTGTCGCCTCCGCTATCAGCAAATCGCCCAAATTGCCATAACTACGAATGTACGAAAACTCTCCAAGCTCACGTAGAGCCGATTCAAGATGCCCGGCCCCTACTGATTCTGGTATGTTTAACAATTGGTGCATACGTTTAACTGAATTTATGATGCGTTCAGTATAGCACACCCCCGACCTCACGAGCAAGCATAATGTACGTTACGGATTCCTGGCACAGCAACGAAACCAACCAACTCAGTTTTCAAAATGCTGAGTTGGTTGATTGTTATTTACCCGATAACTGGCGTCTGGCAAAACGCAGACAACGGCGAGCAAAGGAGGTACCTTTCCCAATCAAGGTTCTCAGCTTGTCTCCAATAGTCGGAGTCTGGTAAAAATTCACCTTGTAGAACCAATTGACAGCCGGGTCATCCTGATATGCCTGCGTCTCTCTGAACCGGGTCTGTATCTGGGCATAAACCTTTCGATGTTTGGGTGTATGGCGACAGTGCCGCGGTGTCCAGCTTTTAGTGCCGGCAATTCCGGCCCGCCATGCAGTGAAGCCATAATCAGCCGGGTCTTCCCCCTCTGCCAGCAGGGCAAAAATGGTTCGCTGGCATTTTTCGCACATGCAGCAATTGGTACCTCCCGAAATAATCCAGCACACGCGCAGCATAGCCTTGCGCCCCATTGCCCGACAATGCTCAACAATATGCCCGACCTTCTGCTGGCGGTGGTACTCATACTGATCGTGCCACACGCGGGTGCTAACCAGATGCAACTGATTATCAATGGTAGGGTCACTGGCACAAATGGCCTTATTATCCGGGGTGAAGGAACTGGCAATATAAAGTGTTTTCCAACGCTCCAGATAGGCCACCGGCGCAGCATGCCCCAGCAGGGCAATACCATGCTGGTAGCCATGCCACCAGCCATCTCTGCTGGCAGCCACCAGGATGCTCAATGCACTTTCATTCACCATCAGACGGAAATTCGACCGCACCAGCAGCGGTGCAGCCAGGCCGAATTCCCGGCAGGTATCCTCTGCATGCTGTTTCACGCGGGACCAGCCTGCGGTGTCCGTTAGTTTAACATCTGCCCCCCAGAGCGTTACCAGCCTGGGCTTTTCGTCAGCATGGGCAATTAAGGTGGCAAAGGCATCCACCCCGCCGCTGAAAAGGGCACCAACCCGCTCAGAAGGCGTATAGCTGTTATCCACCAGCTGTCGCACCTTGACCATGCCCTTGAACTCCAGCATGGGAGACATATTCCTGTACCCTTCCAACACGCCGGGAATTCCCTCATAAAATTCCTTGTCCAGTTGAGGAAGCTCCAATACTGCATCTGCAAGCCATGCTATAGGCAGCACATTGCAAACAAAGGGAATAACCAGCACACTTTCCGGCACAGCAGATATGTCTTCAGAATACTCTGCTTCAAATATGCGTTCTGCAGTAAAATATTGCTCCAATACGGAGGGAACATTATACGAAACACGGAGACGTCCACCCACAGCGGATACAGAATCAACCCTTATGACATTCATAGAAGAAACTAAATGAAATTACACAGAAAAGAAAGCTCTCATCTTTTTGACAGGGGAACTATTCCATACAGTATCCCGCAGCATAAAATAAGCATCATCCTTGCGAAGATGCAGGAACACCAGGTATAACACCAGCGAAAGAGCAGGCCCCACAAACGAACAGATGTAATACGGAATCCCGTAATAGCCAATAAGGAACGCAGGAACATTGGCAGCCAAAGCTACCACACAATAGGGGGTAAAATCAGACATCTGTGTAAAAAATGACAGGCCGGATACGCGGATCGACATTAATATTGTAATAACAAAATTACACACTGTAGCTATAGCAATAGCCCAGCACACTGCCATTACGCTAATTGAAACGCTGCATGCAATGAATAGCAGATTAACCACTACCACTGCTATTTCACGGTTCATAATGAGATCAGTCCTTCCCTTCACCATCAGATACGATAAATTAACTCTGATTAGTGGTGAGAATATCGTTCCAAGGCAGATAACCTGTAAATACTCTGCACATGGAATCCAGGTAGGTCCATAGAACAAATGAATGAGAGATTCTGCACTAGCGACCAAAGTCAACAAAATCCAGGACATCGACATTACACTCATCCTCAACAGCTTGCGATAAACACTCAGCAATCTGGATTCATCATCCTGTAACGTTGCGAGAATTGGGTACATGATACCATTTATCGGCTCAAAAATCATAGTACCCGGCAAGGAGGCAAGATGTTTACCGCGGTCATATAATGCCAACTGCGCCGGAGAGTATACGCGGCCAATAAGAAATTGGACACAATTAGCATAAGCCTGCCAGATGCAGCCGGTCAGACTTAATTTGAAGCCAAAGAAAAAGAACTCCCGGAACGATTTCCAGGAAAAAAGCCACCGAGGCTTCCATGGAGATACAATCCAGATGACGATAAGGCCCACCAGCCCCGTAAATGCACCCGATATAACCATTGACCAGTAGCTCCATCCTGCATAGGCTAAATACAGGGTAACGGGCATACCCAGCAGAGTGGTACAGATACCAATAATGGTGGGCGTCTTGAAATCTCTCTTTGCTGTATACAAGGTGTAATGCACACTCTGGGTAGCGCCCAGTACCATCATGATGGACGATATGCGGGTTATCCACTTCAAATCCGGCACATTGAAGAACACGGCAAACCATGGTGCCACAAACCAAAAGATAAGACCCACCAGAATATTTGCGACAATGTTGAACCAGAAAACAGTACAGCAGTCCACCTCTGTGCGATCCTGCTTACGGATAAGAGCCATACCAAAGCCAGCCTCTTTAAGGGTATTAGCCACCGCAAAAAAGATACCCGTCAACCCCAGAACCCCCATCTCTGCAGGGGTTATCAAACGGGCAAGCACCATAAAATACAGAAAATTAGCGGGTTGCATCACGCACTTGTTAATCATAACCCATTTGGCGCCGCTTAACGTTTCCTGTTTGATATTAGACATCTCGGTAGAGTTAATTATACATACACAGCAAGAATTGTCAATAATGGCTCATATAGTCGATGGATTCCCGAGAGAATCAGGTCCCCGTAGTGTGTACATGCACCCGCCTACCAACATACACGCAATCGAAAAAACTCGTAAAATCAACAAATTCAGCCAGACGCCCGCATTAGTCGGCGACTGGCTGAAAAACAGGTTCCCGGATTGATAAGTTCCAACCTGATGAGACCGGAAATTGGTAATTTTCTCAAACCCGTTGCAATTCCCATCTTTGCAAGGCCGTCTCCAGCGAAGGAAAGGGGGTATATCCCTCATTAACACCTCGCCTATCCCGCACCCGACGGGCAGAGGAAACATCAAAGCGCGTGCCAACGACATCCACATAGGTGCCGTCCGGGCTTTCAAATTTAGCGTAATATCTCATAATTCAGTCAATATATTATATCCATGAGTAAAGATGGCAGAAGTTCTTGCTACCGATGCCATAGGTTGAGCCATAAAGTAGAGACGACGGACATCATCGCACCACCAATATGCCACCATATCCAACTGTTTACCTTCACCGATAATTCGAATATAGAACGGATCCTTGCGATTAGATGTACCTAGTTCACCCATCGTCGCCGCGCCCGTATAGTCAGGGAGTTCAAGCGTAAAATCACAATTAGAAACCCCGACTCTCATATAATCGACAGGCGAAGAAATTGATTTCTGAAGAGCATTCCTCACCTGGGACCTTCCAGCACCATAAACTACAATCGCATTTGTAGCAGGACCTATCCATAAATAGTCGCATGCCTGAACGACCCACATGCCAAAGGTAAGCAAGGCTCTATCATCTGACATTGAAAGCCTCTCAGCATAAAAACCGGCATGCAGACCGGAATACCGCCAGAAAGGAAGCGTTAAATCCTCCTCTCCGCTTTTTATGACAATGGTTTCATTATCAATACAAACAGAATGAGCAGGCCAATATGTCTCTACGGCAGCACTGGTATAATCCTGGGCAAAACAACCGCCCATTGTGCATAATCCGGCAGCTATCATTGTTTAATTGTATAGGCAAGATTCGCAATAATGGTTGAGGAATCAACCTGCTGCAAGGCTACTACAAAGGTAAAGCCGTCCATCATGGCAGGCTCCCCATAGAGCCATTGAACACCGGATACAACCACCGGAGACAATGTTTTCAAGTAACAGGTCATCACTTCATTTTTCCAGGCGGAGGGCTGCACCTGCAGAGTTGTCTGGGTTTCATTCTCATACCACGTGGCATGCTTTATCGTCAGAGTAGCCTCATTGAGATGTTCGATAGCCTCACCAGTAGGCACAGACGCAACGATGTCAACCATTCGCGTTTTGCCGGAAACTGGCAACAAGGTGGCAGAATCAGCCGAAAGAGTGACCGGCTGACCATCTGCCACAAATTGTACCGGTGTGCCAGGATACGCCGTCAGGATGAATGCACCGGCGGCATTCCTTACAGTGCATTCCACCGGCGACTGCACTTCATACGTATGATTAAGCAGGGTATTGAGTTGTTGAGCCATAAATCTTGCTTCAGGAGGGTTGCCCGCCTGGTAGGGCGGGCAACCCCGGA
>JAEIGA010007314.1_pt1 | contig 16789 bp, 33 predicted proteins | sample 9270691 | NCBI WGS metagenome assembly JAEIGA01 (sample SAMN17057246, study PRJNA624740) | gut metagenome | biome: biome; isolation source: fecal sample | host: Bos grunniens | place: China: Xizang | collected 2019
AAGGGTGCCGATACTCCGCTCGAAGCGCTTCGTGTCCTTCAGTTCACGGTAACACTTAAGCTGCTGGATCTTGTCAAAGCGGACTTTACGACCAGTATGGACCTCTCGACCGCAGGGAATAAATTTCCGAATAACCTCGTCCAGCTTCTCGTAATCAATATCGACATTACCGAGTTTTACTGTCAACATTCCGCAGCCAATATCCACACCTACGATGTTGGGAATAACCTTATCACCCAGGTTTGCAGTAAAGCCGATAACACAACCAGCTCCTGCATGAACATCAGGCATAATGCGTACTTTACAATCAGAAAAAGCAGGCTGCTCCATCAGAGTGTTAATCTGATCCAAAGCTTCCTGCTCGATGTTTTCAGTGAAGATTTTTAAGTTTTTCATATGTACCTCTTATACAAACAACAAAATAAATGTCAAAATAATTTGAGCCATATGTATAATCTGATCCTGCCACAAATTAATAATCTTCCAGTTTGCTTTGGCGTTGTCTGTGAATGCATGAATCGCTACATTAAAAACGAACATAATCACAAACTTATAGTCGATAGCGAACTGGTGATAATACGCAACAGGTAACATGATCATAAAAGCCCAGCTAAAACTGTGCATGATAAGTGCCCAAATATAATCGCGCTTGTACATTTCGTCAGGGGCGTTTTCCTGCCAATAGGATCTTTGTTTAGCAGACGCCAACCATCCCTGAAGATAATAGTCATCTACGATATGGAAAAATAACATCCATAAAAGTACAAATACTACGTTCATTTTTTTCTCCTTCTTCTTTATAGACTCATGCAATCTTTTTATTGCGGATAACATGCCCATAAGTACCCATGGGAAAATCTAAAGACCCATCCTCTAGTTATGATCGTGAGATCCGCCATCTCAATCTCTTTCTCGTTTAGTTTTGGAATATCGTCCGGATGAAGACCGTATGTTTGCTTATCGTTTACAGGCATTTTCCTCTCCCCTTACCATTCTCCAAAACATTTACGATTGTGGTCTTTAAATCGTAGTAAAATTTCAATCAACTGGTCGATCTCATAGCTATCTCTAAATTCAATACAAGCAGTAGAGTCATGATCGAATACGGATGCAGCTAGTGATCTATCAAACTGACAGTGACAGTTCATATCTGTGGAATGCAGTTTAATCTTGAGCTCGCACAGATCGTTCAAACCGCTACCTTCAATTTTCATTTTTTCTTCTCCTTTTAATCTAGAATAGCTAGGGTTATGCTAGGTTAAGCGTCCTGGTCTCTCCCCGTTATACACGTCCCACATATATTTCTCTCGTTCACTCAGTCTCTTTTTAAGTTTGAAATTGGAATATTTGGAGCAACCTTCGCAGCCTTTACGATATTTGGGGTGTTTTGGTCCGTAGTCATGTTCGCACCAATCACATTTACGAGGGGCTTCGCGTTTCATTTTTTCTACGAAATATAAAACTTTTAATGCGCAGGCCGGACAAGTATCGTAATCACATTCTCCGATAGTGTAGTTATGGTCTTGAGCGTGTATACGAATACGACTGTATTGTTTAAGCATGGTTTCGAAATCGGTTACTTTGAATAACCGCCCACAAATACTACATTTAATTTTGTTTTCCATACGCTAGTCCTTTCACCAATAAACAAACGGATAATACGGATATGGTCTAGGCCAGTCTGGTTTTTTCCACACGGGTTCGTCGTCATCGAGAATATAGAATGATTTAAACAACTCGTATTCGGGAATATATCTGGGTTTAGCTTTTAATTTCTCCTGGGCCTCGCATATTGCCTCGATGATATGTTCTGCTCTAACTAATTTATCTTCTTCCAATATATCTAAGTCGGGAACCAGAGCCGATTTAGTCTGAATATCATCGACGTTATTCCAGCTATCAAACACTATTTTATTGTCGTGGCGCTTTAATGATAGATTCGAGTCTTCCAGCCGCACAGGTATCACAGTCTTACCTTTAGCCAGAAGCTCTTCAATCTGCTCTAACTCTGTTATAGTTTTACCAGACCCACGCCCTTGACAAATATAAACAGTATCTCCTAGACCGCCAGCGTCCAAGAGTCTTTTATGTATTTTCCAGTCGTTGCTGAACATTACTACTCCTTTTTCTCACCATGCTCTCGTCCACAAATAAACGAGGCGATCTGACAAGCGCATATGACCCACCACTGCCATGTTCTCGCGCCAAAACCATTACTAGTCATTACAACACTGGTTATAATACACATGATGTAATGAGCAAACGTCCAACCACTCATATTATTCTCCTTTTAATACCTTATACTCGTTGTTATACCATTCGTCGAAGCAGGTATAGCACTCGCCGTTGATACCGACTTCTTCGTCCATATCCTCCAGTTTATAACCCCGAGCGTCACACCAGTCGCGCTTATACTGTTCGTACAGTTCACGAAGATCCATCTTACTACCACAATCACGACAGTAATTGCTAAGTTTCGGTTTGTAAGAAGCCTGCCACCCAGCATCCCAAATTGCTCTGGGTAAAATATCAACCTTATCAAGGCCATCACAACATGAACAGCGATTATGGACATGTACGTTTTCGGAATCGGAAGTGAATCTGCTTACCTTGACGATCCATTCGGCATGATTTACGAAATCGTCATCGTCGATAGAATATGTAAAATCATCGGCGACAATATCCTGCTTTTTCAACAAACACGCCAGTTCACATCTGGTAACGTCTTTAGCGACGCCAGGAATATCGATCTGTTCAGGGTCGAGACCTTCCACATCAACGTCAAATTCCCAAATAGCTTTTACTTTCATAGTTTCTCCTTATACTTCTCGTCCTTACCGAGCTTGCGTCTCAACTTGTTTACGTCCTTCTTGAGTTTCTCGTTATCCCAAGCGAGGATTTTCATAGGTTCAACGCAAGTCGCTGCAAATTTCTTCTCGTACTCGAGTACATCAAACAATGAGGTTTCTTTCATATGCTCGATTAGTGCGAAATATTCACCAATAAGCTCCGTGAGTAATTTCATCGAATATGGATTATAATGCGCATCAAGAAGTGCGTCCAGATACTCCTGTTTAGTAGCTTTCATAGTTTCTCCTTTCAATCCAACAGCGGCACGGCTCTCGGAAATTCGATAAACCAACCGAATGGACCAGGTATGATACGAGCCTTATTGAGTTCGCTTTCTACCCAACCATATTTACTATCAAGGATGGTGTTAGAGTCGATACCTACCAGATCCATATAATCAGCTCTTGTGACGCAACCGTATAGGTGAGCTATCTGCTTCATATCATAAAGAATCTTCTCCGCCTCGGCTCTAATATCAAACTGCTTTACTTCCAACCAATCGTTGAGTGTGAATTCTGAAGGGTTAGGATTCTTCTTACCTGGATAAATATGCTCAGGTAACTTTCTGTTAAGAATGATAACAACCAGCTTCTTCATATAGTCGATTTTGAAATGGTTTTTGTTATCATCGAAGGATACCAGATCATAAATCTCCTCCGTGATTTCAATCGCATTGTAACCGTTTTCACAAAGTTGATTACAAAGATATGTTTTTCCGGTCGGACCAGGTCTTCCGAGAATAACGTATCTCCAACTTCTATCGCCTCTGGATGCGGCAAATCGCAAAACATCGTTACAAGTCGAAAATTCATGAAGTACTGCCATGTTTATTTCTCCTTTCACGCAAAGAAACCCAACAGAGCCATCTTGTCGATGCTGTCGGCGAAGAGACTAGAATATACACAAGCGTCTTCTATGACAACCAACAAAGGCTCGTCTTCGTCCGTAATGTTTTCTTGAATATACTTAAAGGCGCTATCCCAATGCAGATAATGGTCGATTCGCTTACCGTTAATATCTCTTGTTACAATCCAAACTTCTTGCATATTTATTCTCCTTTTAGTTCAATCACGAAAATATCAAAGTAGGTTCTAGTCTCCTTAATTTCTCTTTCTGCCCATTCAATCGGAATAGCGCGGAGAACATCACCAATAAAACCTTCGTAAGACTTTCCAACGTCCGTAACGGATGCGTTTTCTTCCTTGATACACAGCCCACGAAGCATAATAGAGTTAAAGTTGAATTCTTTGAGTTTCATGATTATTCTCCTTTCGTTTTACTCATCCGCTTCGACAACAATATTGACATACTCTCCGATATGACTATAGAGAATACCCAACATATCATGACCGCCAAGCGTACAAGTTTCAACGTTATAGCCGGTGATAGTCCATTCGGAATATCCAGTAAGTCTCGTCATCAAATAGAAGTTACCATTGAATTCTTCTTTCGCTTCGTGATCGTCAAGATATCCTTCGACCTCAAGCTTTCTCAACAACGCAACCTCTGCCTCATCGAGTTCGCATTCTTTGTTGGTGAAGTACATTCGCATGTTGCAGTTATCGATGAAGGCTTTCTTTCCGCCAAGACCTTTTTTATGTCTCATTGCCCAGCCGACTTCGTCTGCGAACTCATACATAGCGTCTATGAATTCACAATCGCCAACGTCGACCCCTCCGTTCCAATTGCTCTTGATGATTCCGCTGATATGTTTTACCATGTTGAATTTCTCCTTTTTAAAAAATCACTTTTCATTTTCCTTTATGTAAATATCCTGTCTGTCAATCTCCCCGTAACAAACCGATTGGTGAAATGCATATATTTCGTAATCCATATAAGGTTTTAATTCGTTTAAATTTCTAATACCGTCGATTCGTATTTTCGGAGACCACTCTTCAAAAAGCTCGTCCCATTCGTCAACATAAAGATTTGCCAAATATGTTTCTACGAAATCCTCGCCAACAATCTCAATAAACTTTTTCAAAGTAACTTTCATAAGATGTCTCCTTTCAAAAATATAAATGGTGCCCACGGAGGGACTCGAACCCTCATGTCATAAGACCGTAGATTTTGAATCTACTGCGTATACCAATTCCGACCACGCGGGCGTATGGTGCCGATAGTGGGATTCGAACCCACACCTGTACGGGACTTAAATCCGTTGCCTCTTCCAGTTGCGCTATATCGGCTTGTGGTGGACCGTCCCGGATTTGAACCGAGGACCTTGAGATTATGAGTCACCTGCTCTGACCTACTGAGCTAACGGTCCAGATATATGGAGCGATAGACGGGACTCGAACCCGCAACACCCAGAGTGGAAATCTGGTGCTCTACCAATTGAGCTACTATCGCGTATTGGTCCCCACGTCGGGAATCGAACCCGAGACCCACAGATTAAAAGTCTGTTGCTCTACCAGCTGAGCTACGTGAGGATAAAAGAAATAGACCACCAAGTTTTCTCAGTGGTCTAAATCCCTTATATAATTTGAATACCAGCTTCTTTGAATTCTTTGACGATGGCTTCGAGATCTTCATAGATATACGGACCGATCCAATATGTAATTTCGCATGTGCCGTCCTGATTCACATGTCTAATGGTGTCGATTTTGATATCGTCAATATCACCCTCAACACAATGTCTCATGAGAATCGCGTCAGCTTTCGCTCGATCAACCTCTCGAATCTTTATATCATACGATCTATATAATTCCATAACAAATACCCCTTTCTAGTATTCCCATAAAGGAGAGTGTTATTGCCGCGTTTACATGAAATCATCATCGAGAGCAACGGATTTCGCAGGCGGTTCGTTCTTAATGTTGATATGGCATGCTTTCATCGTCTTCAAGGCAGCTTCGTGGTTTTTGTATGTAGAACCCGCACAACAATCAGCGTCCACAGAGATCTCGCAGGCTTCGTAGAACATAGTCTTAAGGATCAGCGCGTTGGACACTACGCAAATATCAGTACAAAGACCGACCAGCTCGATTTCAGACAGTTGAGTCAGACCTCCAACTGCTAAGATAATATCACCAGGTAGGCTAGCAGATCCGAAAGTATGTTTATCGACGATGCGCATGTTTTCGTAATCTCCAGGAGGAAGTAATTCATCGGGGATTCTCCAACCATTGCTATAACGAATACAGTGTTCTACCGGAAGCTTATTACCTTCTTTCGTCTCAAGGTAATTTTTGAAGTGAGTATCTCGAGTATAAATAATTAAATCGTCATTCTTAATAGCCTCTTCGATCTTCTTTTTTACGTTCGGAACAATAGCTTTGGCTTCAGATGTGCCGAGAGGACCGGTGATGAAATCGTTTTGCATATCAACAACTACAAGTACTTTCATAATGTCTCTCCTTTAAAATATAAATTACACCTTGGGCAAGGACTGATACTCCTTGAGCAGTTTCATCATATCGGGATCGTCATTAGCCAGCATCTGATACAAAGCTATGTCCTGCAGCTGCTTAGCCCGCTCTTCCATCTTAGCTTTGAGCTGGGCTGCTTGATTTCTGACCTTAACTCGCTCATTAAAATAGTCGAGATCAACCTTGGCAACCACTTCTCGGGTGAGTGCCACGTCGTTTTCGTCAATGATCTCCGTTACCTTTGCCAATCCAATACCGTGACTAGCGGACTGGATAACACAGAGATCACCTACTGCCAAACCAGTGTCAAAGTTGGCATAAGAATGTACGCTGGGTTTAGTATTATCAATATATTGAATCTTTGCGATATTCACATAATTAGTAATAGCAGACATATTTTTATCCTCCATATCTTCTGTAATATCGTCGTTATCGTCTAAAACTTTAAGTTGGTGACCATCAAAATAAAAGCGACCATATCCACTTCGCTCATTACGAGTACCATCCAAAAGAACACCAACGTTACCAGCGTAAACGGATCGCACTTCACCAGTCTTTCCGATTAAACATTGTTTATATGAGCCCTGGCCAACAATGATTACTCGGCTGCCGACTTCGATCTCATTCCCGTACAAATCGTATATTGTCTTAAATAACAATCTATCGGTCGCCATAGTAGACTCACATCCTTTATTTCAACATATCGCTAGGCAGAATATAATCACCATTGCCGACTACAGTAGGCATCTTACCGTCCCAGTTGTCTGCGTAAGTCTTCTCGATAATCTTATCAGTAATAGATTCGTCGATGATCCGGTTGGCAGCAGCTTCACCCTCAGCAGCGATCTTTTTAGCCTCAGCCTGTGCCTTAGCAATCTCAATCTCAGCCTGAGCAGCCTTCAGCTTAGCCTCTGCTTCCGCTTCTGCAACAGCAACCTTAGTTTGGTTATCATAGTCAGCCTTCAACTTAGCCTGTTCGGCAATCATCTTATCTTCAACAGCCTTCTCAAATGCGTCACTGAAATCAATGTTGGTGAGAACCACAGTGGCGATGTTTACGAAATACTCGTCACCTACGGCTTCCTTGATAGCGGTTTCAACTTCGGGGGAAATGCTAGCGCGGTTTGCAATGATGTCCATTGCCTTATGGGAGGACAGAACAGACTTGGTCTTCTCGACTGCGATAGACTGGATGCGATTCTCCAGAATCTCCAACTTACCGTACTGAGTGGCAATATCAACAACCTTATCGGCGTCAATCTGATACTGAACGGTCATCTGAATAGTCATGGTCTGTGCGTCGGAAGAATATGCGGCGGTCTCAGTTTCGAGATTCTGAATCTTAGTGTCGTACTTAACGTACTTGTTAGTAATCCAGAGGTCATAATGTGTGCCGGCCGTTTTTACATCTTCGATCTTACCGAGATGTCTCACGACTGCAACTTCGCCAGACTTCACTGTATGGAAGCTGAAGGGGACGAGCAGTAGGGCGATAACCAACGCGATACCGATGAGAATACCGAGCGGACTTTCTTTTTCTGCACCCACTACGAATGCGATGATCATAAATACGGTGATCAAAATACCTGCAATAATACCAATAGCCATAATTTTTCTCCTTTCAAATTAAGAACAATATATTTTAGGTTTCTTCTTTAAAACATTCTTCATATGTCAGTCCAGTGACTGATAGAATAGCGTCAATACTACTTTTTCTAAGGTCTAGATTTCGATTGAGGGATACTTTTATTCCAGTTATGCCGCATAGTTCAACCATCCTAGTCATACTAACGCGATGTTCTAGCATCCAGTTCCTCAAACCAACATATCGAACTTTTCGAACAGCATGTTCGTGGAAATAATCGTTTGATTCTTTTCTTTGCGCTAATTGATGCGCTGCTTGTTTAGAAATACCGAGAATATCCCCGATTCTTTCATAGCTGAGTCCATCCTCATCATGGAGTTTACGGACCATCTCAGCTCGCTTGCTCATTTTATCACTCCTCTTCGTCGATAGGTTTAATTTGTCCGCTCGCGATAAGAGAGTCATTTGTAGCATCCAATTGAATCAGTCCGCTGATTGTCAGTTTATCCATAATAGAAATGTTATGATAGTTGCTATATACAGCACCGTCTTCGGCGACTGCAAACATGCAGATACCCTTTACCGGAAAATGGATAAGTTCGATAAGAGCTTGTTCCATCCAAGGAGCGTAGGGAAGCTCGTTAATGTTAGGCGTTGCTTCGCTCATATGTACTCCTTTCTACGACAAACGGCATTGCGGAAGGGTAAATAGCTTTGTCGTCAATGTAGTAATCGGCGTTGACTTTTCTCGAATTACCGCCGAACTCACGTTTGTGCTCTTCGAGATTGTCGTTTATGGCGTCGAAGAACAAACCGTGCTCTGCGCACCATACGATCGCTTGAACTAAAGACATGCCACACCTGCAGGTCCATAATATAATTTTATGACCGTCATCGCGTAGCTGCTTTACCCAGTTGATCATGTCGTAGATTGGTTCTCCGATTTCGGGCCATAAATTCGTACATAACGTGCCATCGAAATCAACTGCGAATGTTTCTGGTTTCATACACTTCTCCTTTCAAAAATGTTTGAATAAAAGCGAAGACACCGCGTTAACGATGCCTTCATAATAACTTCAGATCGGATTTAACATAGGAATATCCGTTCCACTAGAGAATTTGTTTTTTACGCGAGTCTACCAATTCATGGTTCGTTCTATATATCGACCTTCGTTAAAGTTTTTCTTCTGACTTAACGCCTTACTGATGGCTAGATCGATACCGCTACGAGACTTGAGATGATAATAATACAAGTCGACATATGGTGTGTTCAGTCTATCAATTCTCCCAGCCGCTTGAATCATTGTTTTATAACTATAACTCTGAGAGTAGAAAACGATGACGTCTGTTTTTATACAGTTAAAACCCTCGCATCCAGCTGCATAGTTCACCAGATACACCCACGAATCGCTAGTTGGGATCGGTTGGTGCGCATGACCTGAATATTCAGCGACCTCGACATCTTCTCCATAATATAGATTTAAAAGAATGTCTCGTTCGTAATCATAATTATAGAATATTATCATCTTGGGATGTTTCTCGAACAATTCTAACAGGGCTATTTGTCTAGCTTCATCTTCATTAACGACTCTTCTCAAAACATAGCATAAACCCGAACCCTGCTGTATCGGTTCGTTTTTATAAGGGTCCCATCTATTCCGGACAGTGTCCTTATATTTAGCAACGTCATATCGAACATACACATCTTCATGATGAGGTATAGTATGGCGTTTAAAATCCATATCTATAAGAATTTTGTTACGCAGTCGTATTAAGCGCCCCTCGTTTATATATCGCTCAACTTTTGGAAACTTTGAAAATCGAGAATAAATTAGATGTTCTCTAGCGAATTCGGTTTTATTTTTATAGAATCCGTTGGCTATGAATACGGGAATAAAATCTTCCCATTTGTCGCCGGGCGATGCTGACAAAATGATCCACCTATTAGATTTTGCTATTTTTAAGAATGCTTTTACCCAAGCCCCACTTCCAGTAACATGGTCCTCATCAAAAAGAAAGAACGCGTTTTTGACATCAACGTATTTTTGTATGTTCTGCCACGAATCGACCGTTACCTTATTATTATAACGAGACACGTCGGGGTTGGTTGATAATATAAAAGGTGCCATATCACCTTCCCATTCAAGATCGTTACGTTTTTTTGCAGTCGTGATTATGTAAAGATCCGGCGGATCGACCATGGGAACATAGTCGTGTATATTCTCTTTTCGTCCGCCGTAAGATTGAAAATAATAGTACAGGCCAGTTATACTCTTACCACTACCAACTCCACCGTTAAGTATACAACCATCAAACATCCTGGTGACCGCATCTTGTTGGTGGGGGTATAAAAACGGCTTGATATCAGGATCTCTCTTCGCACATGTTTCTTTCGATTCGTCAACATATTCGAAATGATACTCGCTGTTGTTTTTAAGTCTACCTTTTAGATAAGCACATATCGTCGTCTCGCTAATACCTAGTTCATTAGCAAGCTCTCTTTGAGAACGGAATATTTCACCAGTCTCTATTAAACGAATCGGCGGATGTCTATCGTTGTTGGCTTCTTTAGCACGTTCTCTACATACCGGACTGGATATGTTACATCTAGATGTTTCTAGCTGACGTTCCGTTTTCGGTCTCTTGTTGATCTCTGTTATTGTTTGTCTCGCTCTCTCTCGACAATAGTCTGACTTAGGCATCGCCTGTAACACCTTTATCTGCTCTCGTGCCGCCGCTCGAGTGTTCTCACATAATCCGTTCGCAAAAGCATGTAACATATTTTCGCTATTAGTAACCCAAGACAGATTACCGACCCGATTATTAATTTTATTGGTATCTTCATGATTTACCATTGGTTTGTTTTCAGGATTAGGGATAAAAGCCTCTGCTACTAACACATGAACACCTTTGTTACGTCGAACACCGTCGTCCATATTAATACCGACAACCATATAACCCTTTGAATTATCAAACGTACCAGTAGTTATGATGTTTCTATATTTATCTCGTACACGCCCCAGAGTACTAACTTCGTACCTGGAGCATGCGCCGACCACGGGTTTCCATGTTTCTGATAAAAGTTCATTGACGGTAAAGCTGATTTGTTCCGGTCGTTCGTATCTGCGTTGTTCACCCATTCATCATCTCTACTCCTTCTTCTCATATCGAACCGGCTTATGAGAATCCAGATTGACAGGTTCACTCATACATTCGTCGCACGGTTCTTCGGTTTCCTCTAACTTCTCGTACTTACACTTCTTGCAAAACTCATGAAAATGTACTTCCTTATAACTTTGTTGGTCCATCTTTTGTCTCCTTTCTTATTTTAATACAATATATTTAAGCGCTTCGTCGCCGAAAGCCATATCGAGTACTGCTGGGACACAGGCCTCAGTAGAATCGTATTTGTCTTGGAACAGCTCAGTTAACATAATTATTCCACCGTCATACTCTTGAATATCACCGTCCATAGTGTATGTGTCATAGTAGATATAATCGATATAACCGGCTTCCATATCGTCTTCCGTTAAGTTATCCCCCGTACCTTCTGTAACCTTGACGATTTGTTTCATTTCAGGCACGTAAATATAAATAGAATCAAACATGGTCGTCCATCTCCTTTTAATAATTTAAATACAAAAAGCCCGTCCGTAGACGAGCCTTTACCATCCGTAAACCTTAGCGATTTTATCACCGATTCGGCAAGTAATCGCATCGATATCGTCCTCAGTAGCTTTACCGTCGTATATCTTATCTAGAAACTCCTCGATTTGCTCATCAGTAACGTCGTTTCGATAAGTACGATAGAGGATATGATTAGTACCATCGTGATGTACCGCTTTGCAACGCAAATCCTTACGTTCGTCGACATACCATTCGTGATACTCACAAGAGTTGAACGTATCTAGACAATCTTTAATGTTGTTGCTGTTGAGTTCTTTATAACCTGAGAAACGTCCGTTCCAAAGACCGAGGTCCGCAATAGCAATGATTGGTCGTGGAAGCTCGATGTCCAAATTCATACGCTCATCATCGAGATATAAGCTATTGATCTCTACCATATGCTGATAGATAGCGTACTCATCGTCCGGATCATCGTTATATCCATTGTCTTCGATGAATTCAGCATAGGCCTCACGCCAGTCGTCAATATCGAGATTTAAATCGCTCCAAACGATATGCTTTCCGTCATTCATGACACACAGCCCCTTTTATTTTAGTAACTCCGCGACATATTCCTTCATCTCGTTACGAGTCTTGTTCAGATCCTGCTCGATACGTTTTCTCTGTCCTTCTAAAATGTTAATAGTCTCGAAATCGTCGGTCTTTACCAAATATCGATAAATCGACTCCAGCTTTTGCGCAAGTGTTCGTTCGTCTTCTAGAATCTCTAATAGAGGTCTCATGAGTATCATCCTTTATACGTACATACGTCCGTTGTACGGTTGTTTATTTTTAATCATGTCGTACCAGCAAGAAGTGTGAATATACTGTTTTAAACCCCGTTTAGTGACTACGATTTCAGCATTCCCTTGATGTGGATGTTGTTTCAGCACACTGTCCGGAACTTGTTCCACGGGTTTACCACATATCGGACATTTAGCGTTTACAATCATTCGTCTTCCCATTAGGGATCAGCTCCTCACACGTATCCTTTTTCTTTCAAACTGCTGTATTGGTCACCAACAATAATATGATCTAGCACTTCAACACCTACAATTTTTCCAGCCTCCACTAATCGCTTAGTTATTTCAACGTCTTCGCGACTAGGAGTGCTATCCCCGCTTGGATGGTTATGCATTAAAATGATACTTACCGCATTGGCTAGTAATGCTTTCTGGAAGACTTCCCTTGGCGTTACGATAGACGCACTAACGCTTCCGTGAGAAATCTCAAATACACCAACGATTCTGTTTTTCATATTCATACAAATCATATACATATATTCTTCTGGTTCTTCGTGAATACGCATAAAGCCTTTACCAACAGTAACAACATCCTGCGGGCTTCTAATAATATAAGATAGGTCAGGACAGTTCTTAGTAACCTCTTTCTCGAGCACCACCCGTTTGCTTTCTGTAAGTTTAGTCGTGTATTTGGTCATTCGTACCATTGTTGCCACTCTCCTAATTTAGTTTTCCAGTGGCTTAGAAACAGAAAATAAGCCCCACCCGAAGGCGAGGCTGTAGTTACTCATAAGGCACATTAGGTTGTATAGGTGGATTGTAAGGCACAGAACATCACCTCCTATTTACCGCATAACACGTACAGTTGTCGTCCGTACACTATACCGCAAGGTTCTAATAAGTGATTGCCTCGTAGTTCGGTAAGACCAGCTACGCCAATAAGATGGATGATATAATCCTCGTACATAGCGTCTAGTCCTTTTTCGGACGATTTAAGAATCTGATAACAGTAATCTGCGTAGGTCATTCGTTATCATCCTCTCGATTTTTTCGGAAATACATCACATAATTCGGTCTAGTATCGAATCTAACGCCCATTTTGAGAGCGTAATAGACAATATCACCCCAGGTTAACCATTCGGGTCTATCGTCTGGATCAAACGTTCTCCACAAAGCTACCATATTCTCAATCTGAGCTTTTTCATCGCCGGCCCAGAGATGTTTGGGATTCTGTCCACCATTACCGAAATAATAATCACAATCCATTTTCAACCGACTAAGCATCATATAACGGAACGTTTTGTCGTGACTTCTCCAGTCTTCCATATTAGATCATCCCCCATTTTTCGGCATGCTCCATATGTTTGCGTTTAGCCATATTCCATGCGTACTGAAGACCCCATTGATTGATTTCTTTAAATGAAATGCCAAAACAATCTAGAACGTCCTCATCTCCTGTCCAATTTATCGCATACTCATGGTTGTCCATTTCATACAGAAAGGCTGCTTCTGCAAAAATCGGATCGTCCTTGATACGTTGTAACATCTCTTCTCGTTGACGCTCTAACAATGCGACTAAAGATTTTGCGTCCGTACGCTTCACAATATCACCATGATCAAATACCGTTACACACTCTTCTCTGGTAGCTCCTAGTTTCTCTAAAGCTTCCTCTAGCTGCTTATCATTAAAAGCATAAGCAATTGGAAATTCCTCGAACTCCTTCCGATGTTTCTTCTGTAAATCCAAATACTCTTGTTGCTTTGTCATGATAGATCCTCTCCATTCATCTGCACCGCAGAGAACTCCGGCCCCTGCCGGTGTAGGGTTTATTTTGGTCCGGATAGCGGGACTCGAACCCGCACGCCTTTCGACATCGGAACCTAAATCCGACGAGTCTACCAATTCCACCATATCCGGATAATAAAAAGAAAAGAGACCCTTAAATTTTTAGGTCTCTTCCAAATATACGAGTTTATTAACCAACTCAAGTTCTCTATACAAATGTTTTCTGCCTCTCTCGCTACGAAAACCGTAATGGTTACCCATACGATAATGGTAACGATACATAGCTTTTAACACATGCTTCTTAATGTTTTTAAGCATGGTAATCCACTCCCTTCCATAATAGGGACTGTTTGAGTCGCGCATGCTTCCATAAAAATAAAGAAAGGAGACCCAGTAATTAAACCAGGCCTCCCTCTCCTTTACTTGTGAAGCTTATTCTGGATCTGCGCTTTAACATTCTTGAATTTCGTCGCAACAGCCGCTTTGAGTTCAGGTGTAGCCATAACCACCGTTGTTGTCAATACCAACGTAGGCATGATAACCTGAGTTACCCAAAGTCTAGCTTCTCGACTCGTTTCAAGCTGTCTATAAGTCATACCAGCATCACCTCCATTACAGGAGGTGTATCTCACGCGGATTACTTGGCCTTCTCGACAGCCTTTACAATCTTTACGACGCTAGCCGTAATCGCGCCGATAACGATAGCAACAGCAGCGGGTCTAGCCAATACCTTATCGATGAAATCTTTCACGCCTTAACCTCCTTAGTGATTTTGCACTCGTCGTCCAATAGCCAATTTAAGCTGACATTAGACAACGTCGTATGATCTTTCCAGCGCTTCATGACAGAACTCTCGGTGAAGTAATACACCGCATTAGATTTCTGACCGACGAACTGGAAATATTCATACTTCTTCAGACCTAGTTTCTTACGGACCAAAAATATAACGATTCGTCTCATATCACATATCGAGATAGCCTTCTTCAGCGGCGAAGCGGTCTACACGCTGATACACACGCATTGCGCTCAGGTATGCGGTACGGAAGGTGCTACCGTTAGGCAACTGGTCATCGTAAGGACGGATATCCAGGTCAACGGACATGATGTCAATATCGTCCAGACACTTAATAGTATCCTCAGTCAGAGCCACCTGCTTATTGCCGCTTACCAGATACACGTTAGGACCACGACCGTTGAACTTCACCTTAACGAGCATATGCATGAAAGGTACATCACCCTCTTCACGAGCAGGCTTAATCTTTACGTTCCAGCTGTCGCCGAATTCGTTCTTATCGGCCAGCAGCATGTCGCAGTTCTCCTGATCAGGAATAACCAGATGGAAGTTACGATCGCCCTCACGGTTGAAGCGATCACCACGACCCTCGAAGTTCTTCCAGATGATACGAGCGTCATTGATTTCCAAATATCCGTTAGGGAAAGCGCGATTAGGTTCAACAAAATTGATTTTCATAGTTTTTAGTCTCCTTTTTAAATGTTATTTTTATGTAATTAGGTTTCTACCGTTTCTTGAAGTAGTCGTCATGATCTTCGTCGCTGATATACCACGGTAGGTCGTCATCAGCTGGGTAATCGGGTAACGGTTTTGTCTCCTCGATTATATACGGTTCGTCTGCTACAAAACGTTCGAAATCGCCATGTTGAGAGATCGCCTCTACGGCATCATCTACTAGCTTTCTATAATAAGACTTGTCGATGTCGTCCTCTTTTCCGAGAGTCTTAACGAACTCCGCTTCAAGCCAACGATATGGCGTCTTATCCGGTTTCAACGTTCCTGTTACAGAATCGTATTTAACGTTACCTTCCTTATCCTTATTCTCACGTAAAAGAACGCCGCCGCCTTTTCCAGGTTTAATCGGACAGAAATTACCAACCTTTCCGATAAAGTGATAATCATGTTCTCCATTGGGAAGACTCTCGTTCCTATCCAGATAAATAGCGGTTTTCACTTCCTTAGCTTCGCATAGATCTTCAAATTCAATCTGCTCTTTGCTAAACAAGGTTTTAAACGTGTAGGGAATCTGGAACTGTTTACCCGTAGCGGTCCATTCCCAGCCATGTTTTTTATTATCACCAGGAACGTATTCGTATGTCTTTTCGCACCACTCTGCGTCTTTATATCTAGCTACATAGTCAGCGTCATTAATCTGACACATACGATCATAAGTAGCCTCGTGTTCGAACGTATAGCCATACTTCCCTGCGAAATCCATACAGAAATCAATGATTTCCTTTGTCGCATTGGCTATTTTGATCGAGTCAGTCTTGATAGCTACAATCTGGAAACCACGTCCCTCAACCTCGTCCTGTAGGGTTCTCATAAATAACGCACCACGGAGCGCCACAATATTGTTTACGTTACGAATATCCCTAAACGGGTTCTCGAAACTAGCTGCCGTCAATCCATAAACACTGTTGATAGCGATCTTCAACGCCTGTGCAAGATCTTTAGCTTTTGATTCGTCGTCCAGATACGGAGCCAAACGACCATCTAGCATCTTTCTAGCGCTAGCATAATCACCGTGCTTTATCGCAACACGAGCGTCCAGAATGTCAGTGAAACTCTTAGTGTATGCGCCGAAACAATTCATCGCTCTTATGGAATTCGGATGTAGGGACGCCACGTCAAGCAGAGCTACGTTTGCATAGATACCAGGATTCGAGATGATGTAACCACCACGTCCGATATCTGTGCCTCGATATAGGTTCTTACCATCCTTATATTCATAACCAGGGAACGCGTTGATTACTTTCGACGGAGAATCGGAAA
>JAEIGA010007315.1_pt1 | contig 16787 bp, 37 predicted proteins | sample 9270691 | NCBI WGS metagenome assembly JAEIGA01 (sample SAMN17057246, study PRJNA624740) | gut metagenome | biome: biome; isolation source: fecal sample | host: Bos grunniens | place: China: Xizang | collected 2019
GTAGCCTTTGGGGTTTGGGGGTCCCTCCCCCTCCCTCTTCGTCTACCATGCTCCATCTGTCGGGATTTCATGTGATATCCGCACAATTCGGAAATCACTTGAAACTTTGTTTGATTTTGCCTGGTTGCAGCAGTAATGTGCAGCTTGAAGATTGTTCCAATCGTTGCAGGCTGCAGCCGCCGAAGAGTATCCGAACTCTTTCCAGCGAGAACAAGGATTGATCTCATCAATCACAAATGACAAAGGATGTTCCGCATCACTTGGTTCATCGTAGTGGATCGGCCCGAGTCTTCCCTTGCAGATTCCACACGGTGCATCCATTGCTTTGAACCTCCCCCGGTGTTTTCTTCTCAGGTTCCCATTCTGATAGCGTGGGTTATTTGCCATGGGTGGGTCTCCAAAACTTAGGCACCCCCTCCGGTATTAATTTCTCAGGGCATAAAGAAAGCACCCACCAATTGATGGATGCTCGTCTTAGTGCCGTGATTAACAGAGGGTAAATATGAGAATGACTTCTTTGCATACTTATAACTATACTAAGTTTAACAGAAAAAAGTTTTTATGTCAACATCTTGTATGTGATTTATTAGACATACATCATATTGTGATTAAACTTAATCCCTCCAGGTACTTTGCTCTGTCCATTCGCATAGTGACATGAGTGCCCGGATCGAGTACGCAGTTCAGTTCCAAGTCCGTGTATCTGCTGATCACGGTGACATTCACCATATCGTCTGGGCGGTAGTCTTGCTTGGGCGTTGACTTGCCCAAGAGCTTGCGCCACTGGTTAACGATTGCATCAACATTATACCGATATGTGAACGATGGTACATCCAGCAGGCGGTTGACATCGAACCCCATATCAAACGGAACGATGTATCCATTCACTCCATCCTCTATGCCCATCTCCCTGGCACTCGGGAACGGTGTCACTATAACGGGAGTATTGATTGTCAGCGCTTCCAGTATCGTATAGCTGAATGCCTCACTATCAGATAACTGTACAACATAGTCAGCCTTCTGCATGAAGTCCTGCACACCATAAGTGATACCGAGATTGTAGAACCCCTTCGGCATATCGCGCATAGTTCCCTCCGAGAAGTTCAGCCAGAGGAACGGGATGTCTGCATCGCGTAACATCTCACAGAGTTTGCGCATACGTTTCTCATAGTTGCCCTTGTCCGGTGCGGGTATCCTTGTAGCTGACATCAGGAGCAGAGTCTTCTTCAATTGTACATCTATCAGATTATGGATGACCATACCGCCTTCATCCCCGAAGCTGTCACGTGATACCTCGGATACATTGACAACCGTGTCACAGTCCTGCGGTATTCTCCATTCATTGTTGGTCTTGCAGGCATGACACATCTGTATTGATTTCTTGTAGATGATATTGTCGGGCTTACTATCGAGGATCCTGAGCATGATGAGCGTATCGCACACCACTGTCTGCCCAGGTTTATTCTGAATGACTCTCACATACTTCATGGCCTGCATCATGTACTGGCTCGGGCAGTTGCTGACCACAAGCGCGATGTCATAATATCTGGACATCAGCTTCGCGAAGTTAAGGATGAATGTCTCGATACCTCCGATCGCGTTCAGCTGGAAAATATACAATGCTACCTGTGTCTGGTACGGTACCTTGATTAGCTCCACATTACCGTATGGTTCACCCTTTAGGTAGTGCGTCCACATTCTGATAGGCGTAGAGATTTGAGCATATCTTTTGAGCATAGGCATATCACATCTGTTAGTCAGCACCCATACTTCATTGTATTCATCATCTGCCTTGATCTGCTCCAGCTCCTCTGTCATGTCTTCGCGGAAGTGATCGTAGTAGTAGACTATTCGTTTAGTCTTGCAGAGTCCTTGCTTGAATGCCTTGACATTGCTTCCGTCTACATCTGTCCGGTAGAAGTACATATACTCGGGAATGGAACGGTGCACCAGCTTCGCATCGGGATCAAGATATCCAAGTCTTCTTGAGAAGTCCTCATCTTCTGTTGCATCCTTCACGGTAGAGAATCTTGTGGATCCAATGAATGACCTCTTGAAGACTCTGGTGCATACACTCGGATTGGTAAGCCTGTCATCGTCTGACCGTAGGCGGTAGTCATACTGTGCACCATTATAGGTGTAGCTCCTCCAGGATAAGTCACAGACATCAAACCCTTCATCAATCTTGGCGAGTACTCTGTCCAGATAGTTCCCTGAGATCATATCATCAGCATCTATGAATGTTATGTATTCTCCGCTTGATTTGTCAATGCCTTTATTCCTTGCAGCACCTGCGCCCTGATTCTTCTGCCTGATGACCTGAAGCCACTTGTAGTTTGACTTGAATGCTGGCTTTGAGCCGTCATCTACGAGGATCACTTCCACGTTCAGGCACATCTGTGCATCCAGTCTTACCAGAAGTTCCTCCACGTACTGTGGCACATTGTAGTACGGTATGATGATTGATAACTTCATTGAACTCTCCTCTCCATCAGATCTACATCACTTGTCTTATCCAGATCACAGGTCCAGTCATTGATTGCCACATAGTTGGTATAGTCTATGCAGTTGAGTGGCGTACCCTTGATGACCTGCCATAGTTCCCAGGCTATTGCGCCATAGGACCTACGGAACAGGCCCAGACGCTCATAGTGCTTTGCTACTTCCACGCAGTGTCTGAAGAGTTCATGGTCTCTCACCTTGTATGCAAACGGCTCTGCCCATTCCTTGGGATAACCCTCCGGCAATGGTTCAGCTGATGCATAGAACTCGATGCTGTCCGTGTCGGTGTTAACTATCGTCTCTATCGCATAGGCAGAAAAGACAACATCACCAAAGATGTAGCAGACAGGTTTATCCATCAGATGAAAGCAATCAAGCCATACTCCATTCTTCATCGTCTTGTCGGACATGATAAGCGGTACGCCGAACTGTTCAAAGACTCTGTTGTTGGTGCTGATTGAGATGTCATCCACACCATACTGGCGCAGGAGTCTGATAGTTCTTGCCACAATGGGCTCTCCCTTGATGGGCCATATATGTCTTGGATGTTCTTGCTGCGGATCATCGCCACCGCACATTATGATGTACTTCATCTCTTTACCTCTTCAGACTTCTTGATAGTCGCCTGTTCCTCTGTCAGCCACCGCTTCGGAACTCTGCGCTTCAAATTCGGATTGCTCGCAAACTTCTGCTTCAGGTACCGTCCCTGGTATGTCGGTTCAAACTCTCCATCCGGTGGAGCTTCTATATACTGGATGCTCATTCCTTTCCCTCCTCATATACCAACACCGACTTGATACGGACTCTTCCGGATAATGCCCTGTTCACGGTCTTGATAGAAACATTCAGGGCGTCTGCTATCTCTGCCTGTGTACGGCCCTCACACCATCTGGCATATGCCCACTCCCTTTGCTTGTGACTTAATATGCTTCTGTTCATCTTCTCACTCCTTTCATGAATGGGCAGTTTTCTTCGTTGCATTTCTGCCAGTCAGCCCAGCACGTCGCGTCCTTCTCGTCCTTGTATGTGCAGCCGCGGCTTGCTTCTTCATCGTCCCCGAACGTGATCGACCCCGCCTGATGTATACAATACTTATCGCGGAACCATTCGAAGTTGATCGTGTTCGGCTTTGTATCTCTCAACGCCAACCATTCATTGACGTTCATCTGTCCGTCTACGCCGCCGGGATTGTAGCCCCATTTAGCGAATATATAGTTTTTTATGTCATAATATTCGTCTGTCGGTAACAGGTGCAGCGCCGTTTGAAGTACGCCCCCGATAAAGTGAAGCTGCGCTTCTTCGATATGTCGCGAACTGGGTCCGCGGTAAAACTGGTCAATGGTCTTTTTTATCCCTTCAATGATTTTAGCGTTCGTCATACAATTCACCCCGCTTCGGTTTGTATTCACAGCCGTCATATCTGCTGCATGATTGCCGGGACTGTCCGCCCTTGTGAAGGAATATCTTGTATTGACACCCTTCACAGTTCGGGCCGATCTTCTTCGGCTTCTGTTCAGATATGAAGTCGAATATGGTCATCTGTCTTCCCATATCACGTCAACCTATTCAGCGGACATGCCGCGCAGATACTGCTCTCGGACAGTTCGCAGCCTTCCATTTCTTCTTCGTAGGTGTCAGGCCATTTGCAGTAGTTCTGGCACATATCCTCAACGATATCTTCAAGAATCTGCGGAATGGTCTGCTCTTCTTTCTTCTCGAATACCGGCACAAACTTCGGTGCCAAACCTTTACTACTCATGTTATCCCCTTCCATTTCTTACCTTGTGCTTTGTACTTTGCCTGCTTCCAGTCTGTCTGATATGGCTTGTGATAGTAGAATGTCCAACTGGATGTGCTCATGCTCTTCATTTCATCCTTAGATGATTTGCGGATGTACCGCTTCTTGCTCCGGCCCTCACTAATACCCATAATCAACCTCCGCCCAAAAGTCATCCATCTGCTGCTGGAAAGGCCGTTTATCTATCTTGTCCAGATCCCACTCAAGCGGTTCACCGCAACATTCCTCGTCTCCGCCGTGTCTGTCCATCACAACGATTGCTCCGCACTTCGGACAATTACCCGTGTAGATAGGGCCTTCATAGTCCTCATCGCTTGCGATTGTTATGTTTTCAACTTTCATCTGCGTCCTCACTTTCCTGTGGCATTACAAATTCATCAGCACTAATAATATCTGCGTGAAGTCCTAACAGTGCCCTCTGTCCTTCGGTTTCGCCTTTAAAATATATCTTGTGACCGCTTAATAATTCTATACACAGACTATTTCTGTTGGCTCTTTTGATTATCGTTGACCATCTTGACATAAATGCTTTCCATTCATAAACCGCCCTATTAACAGTTGGTGACATTATGACAATGGTTTTTCTCATTCCTCTACCTCACTTTCCTGTGGCTCAAACAAGAAACAATACCCATCTTCCCTTGTCTTGCACCCGTCACCCCATCTTTTACAGATTTCGTGTGCTACGATAAGCGGTATTCCGTCAACCTTTGCCACGCTATCATACTCAAAGTATTTGCAATCTTTACAATGCCCTGTATTTGGCTCTTGCGGATTGACGGATGGTGCTTGTTTAACACATAAATCTGCCACAACCTCAAGTGCTTCTGTTATCAGATATTCAAAGCCATTTCCACGCTTATCTGTTGCCCACGGACTTTTCTTTAATTCATCTATTCCGTCAAGTACCGCCTGTCGGCTTATGCAATCACTCATCCGTTAACCTCCCTTCATATAGCCTGTCAATCTCTCTGAACAACTTATCCGCCTGTTCCCTTAATGCAATCAGCTGGGCGTTGTGCTGTTCGACACGCTCCCGCACCACTTGGAGTTCATCCCGCATCTCCAGACACTGGCGGTTAACTTCCTCGTACTTTGCGAGGTCTTCATCTGTTAAGAAGAGTTCATCTGCCATGTCTATATGCCTCCGTCACTGAAGCCATTGCATCCATGTACGCCAATGAATGGATATAGTCCTTTGAGACAACTCTCAGCACTATGCCTGGATAAGTCTCCACGATTGCTTTGACAGTGGCCTCGGCATCCTGCTCCGTAAAGTTCTTGGCTATCTCGTAGTGGACATTAGCGGAAACTCTGTCCAGTTCTGCCCTTCTATCCTCATCTATGATCTCTATCTCTTTCATCTCGTCTCTCCTTTACTAATTCACTTTCCCAACTCTGATAGGTCCGCAGAAGCTCTGATGCAAACATCTTGTGACCTCTGTAGATCTTGTTGTGGTCTATTCCTTTGCGGTATCCGTAGCACCATACCTGGCGCATAAATGATACCTTTTCATCTGTGTTATACACTCTGCGCAGTGACTTCTCTACCCAGTCGATCCGGTCCTGTGCGTACTCGATCTGGATTGCTATCTCCAGAAGTCCATCATCTGATGGTGAGCTCTGCACCCGATCTGCATCATATGTGATTGCGCTTCGCATATCTGCCAGCGTGTCCACCTTGTTCACCCAATCAGGATAATGGCGGATGTATTGCAGCATTTTTCGCTCTTCGCGTGTTAACCTCATGGCTTTCTCCTAAAACATTCTGCCCACTTTGCCCACTTTGCCCACGGGGGTTCTATATATTACTTTTTTATATTTTTATTTTTTATTTCTTTTCTTTTTTTAGTGGTATAAGTGGGCAAATATGTAATATATGTAGTATTTATGCGGGTTTAAGTCTGCCCACTTGGGTGCCCACTTTATGCCCACTTGCCCACAAAAACACTTATTCATCACGAATAAAGGCTATCTGCTGACCATACTTATTGAAGCGTGAACGGCCTTTATTCTTGTTTTGGATGCGGTGCCAACCTTTAATCTCGTTTTCCAAGATCTCCTGAACTTCTCTCCGGTGTTGCTTTGGCATCCGCCCAATATCGCTGTTGAGTGCGTATTCTATGACTTGTGGCACACAGACCATAGTTGCATCTGTATTGTCCAGCCAGTTCTGAATAACACCTATGCGGTAGTCTTCTTCAAGGAACTGCTCCTGCATCTTGGCTGCTTCTTCAGATATTTCATCCGGTAATGTAAGCAATGGTTCACCATCTGATGCATTGTAAATGGACATTGCTTCTGCCCAGGCGAGTCTAAAGTCTTCACTCACCTTCTCAGGATCCCCAAAAAGGTTTTTAGTTTGCTTGCCCTTCCTTGTTATGATCGGGAAAAAGCGTCTGTTACCTGTCTTGTCCACGAACACGCTCATATTATTGGTAGTTCCGGCAAATACGCACATTCTCGGGCGCTGTACTGTTCTTCTGGCATATGGCTCACGATAAGTGTCAAATCTGGAAGTCAGGAATGATTTTATGGACTCCGAGTCCTTGGAACTCTTCAAAGCCTTAAGCTCTGCCAGTTCCACCATCCACATCCCTGCAAGTTTTTCTGATGCTTTGTCTCCCTCGAAGGTATTGAAGTTATCATTAAACCATTCAGGGCACAGTGCTAATCTTCTGATGAACTCACTCTTTCCGAAGCCTTGGGCACCAAAGAGAATGATGGTGTAATCAAACTTGCATCCAGGATGAAAAGCTCGCGAGATTGCTCCGAGCATATAGCACTTAAAAACTTCATAATTGTATGTGCTATCCTCCACCCCCATGTACTCAACCAAGAGCTTCCGGAGTCTTCCCTTATACTGTTTTGGCTTATATGACTCTGCTATCTTCGTCAGCTCATCCGTAACAGGATTAAATCTGTACTTATCCGCCACAATAGCTAATGCATCGAGTATCTTCGTGTCATTGTTAAAGCCGTAGCGTTTTTCAAGGTACAATTTAAGGTTCTTATCATCGCTGTCACGCCATTGCCGGTATGTGTCCGTATGTTCCCAGGGCAATTCTCCAAATACCCAGATACTGCAGGCCAGAGTGTTGTACTTGATATGGTCATAAAGCTCCGGATCATACTCGATAGCCTCACGCATGTTGTCCCATGTCTTCTTGATGAATCCTTTGCTATCCAGCGTGAAGTTCGGTTCTCGGTATCCTTGGATGGGATCCCCGACAGTAGGGAAGTAGATAGGCTTTCCCTTCTCATACTTCTGAACGCTTTTTACAATCCTTTGAACATCAATCTCCGGCAATGGTGGATTGCATTTTGCTTTATTTTCTGCCATTGTGGCCGCATAAATAGCTTCATCTGCAGCTCCCTTGGCCTGCATCATGCAAGCAAATCTAAACAGTGTATGATTGCGTTCACCTTCGGGGATCTGCTTCGGTGCCAGGTATTTGAATGATGGTTTTTCCGTATCCTTGCTTAATAAATAGCGTATGTTATCGTCTATCGTGTATAACTCCAGATCGTCTGGGGATAATTTAGGCATCCACTCATATGTATTGCCGTTTGGATGAATGCTGGGCGGTGCAACGATGTATCCGCCATCACCCCTGATATCCACTCCAGGTAACAGATTCACTCTGTTTGATACCGGTTCATCAGAATGAAAAAAGTAGTGAAATCCTCCCCTTCCTGTTTTGGATGTCCATGAAGGTGGTATTATGCCATGAGCATCTGACCAATTATGGAAGGTTTCATATCCGTTAAGTCCTTTTTTCTCATCAATATCCATATCAATAACGCATAAGCCATGTGATGCTTGGCCGGTGGCAATACCAATGTTGGCATTAGGATATTGCTGCCACCATGACTTCACTTGTGCCGGATCCGTACTTGCATCATGAAAGCCTCTCTTTGTTAATGGTTCCTTTCCCCTGGGCTTAAGAGGAAATACCGCAAATCCCGCATTTATATAGTCAATCGCTTGTTGGTAAAATAGATTCTCTTCCATCTAACAACTCCATAATTCTTAATGCTGATTCCGCAGGATGACAGAACTCAAACTGAACTCCGTATCGTTCGGACATAGTTCTCATGGCTTTTTCAAGCCGTTCACCCGTGATTGCCTTTGGGCGGTAGACCAGATCAGGGTTTATCCATTTATGGACATCTGATATGTCCCTGATCCCGTCTGTATTCTCGGTAAGGATGATCAGCTGACATCCAGCTTCTTTTGCTTTGATGCATTCACGCTTAAAGCGTTCATGCTCTTCACGTTTTCCGCCTATGTTATTGGCAATCTCTGCCATATTACGTTTGGTGTCCACGCTCACCGCTGGTGGGAGAGCGTAGTCACCGAAAGGGAGCATATTAGGAATTAATTCCACTCCCATCTCTTGAAATGCCTGATGCTTGAGTTCATGCTTTCCTTTTTGCTGTCTTGTGTCCTCAATAAGTATCATTTGAACGGAATCTCATCTACGCCTTCAGGAGCATCAACATTGAGATCTATTGGAGTAACGGGAACGCTACCATTGTTCAATGGCTTAAACTTTGCGGGAGTGAAGTCACGCTGCCTGATTTTGTCTGCATCACATTCATAAGAGATATACAAGCGTTTACCGATATCCCCATTATTCTTGATGTACTCCTCTTCTCCAAGGACGATACCAATAAGTTTGCCCTTGAGAGTAGTCTCATCAGCGTTCTGTGCGCCACCATCAAAGATGTATCCGGCATTGGATTTTGTAACTGCAGAGCAGAATCTCTTGAACATCGGAAGAGCTGTCTCCTTGTAGGATCTGTAGCACTTACCGCCCCAGAAGCCTCTTGTAGTCTCAAGCTCTTTGTAGTAATCCTTATACTCACCTTCTGCTACGTCATACTCAATATAGAGATATTCCTTATCAACTACATCCTCAACTTTTGTGATCTTGCAGACATAACCACCCGCAGGCAGTGATCTGCTGGATCCAGCTTCCTGAACATTTGACATGTCCAAATTTCTCATTTTGTTTTCCTCCTTAATTAAGTATTTATTGCCAATAATCAGGGCCCTCTCTGTTCAGTCGATCCGAGCCGTAATTATTCACAAACTCATCCATGAGCTCCTGCGAGTATTCATCTTCTGAACAGCCATGCAGGAGCAGGTCTATGTCAACACCGTCTTCGCGGAGTGACTTCTCAAGCGGACGAATGGTCTTCTCGATGCATTTAGACCTTAAGTACAATGTTTTGAAGCACTTCTTACGTTCTTCAAGGTCGGTTTTCTTAAGAAGTGCAAAGCCATCTCTTCCGGAAATGACAAAGTATTCTATAAACTTCCGGTACTCCCTGTCCTGGGCGCAGCGTCTTAAGAAGAACACGATGGAATTAACCTGGCTCTTTTTCAGACCGATCTCATCTGCGATTTTGTCTGCATGCTTGTATTCGTTTTCATCACATTCAAGTAGAGACCGGCAGAAATCATTAGCATATTGCTGAATGTTTTGAGATGTTAGTCTTGCCATATCAATACTCCTTTAACTTCTCGATAACTTTGCTGATATCATTTTCAATCTCATCCTCTTCAAATGCTCCGAGCGGAGTTTTAACGGATGATCTGTCTGCTCTGGTGTGGAAGATGTACTGTCCATCCTTGCATTCCGCCAGAAGCACTGTAGTCAATTTACTCTCCAGCACGATCTTCTCCAGCTTCCGTCCATTGGTCCGGATGTGCGTGAACACTATGCCGTTGTCATCCGTATCAGTGATGGAATGGGCAACAATGATAACCGTCAAATCCTCACGCATATCAAGGCAGTAATCAAAGATGTCCCAAACGTACTGGGCGAGATCTGTCCACTTGCCAAAGCCTTGCACCTTTGCATTGCGCATCTCTTCAGCGACCATCACACCATTGATAGTGTCAATGACTACCACTTTTACGCCCTTGTACTGGTCATCCTCATTAATATGAGTGAGCGTAGATTTCACAATGGATGGTGCATCCGTTTGGATGTAGTTCTTCTTTGCTCCGCTATACTGATCACGCCATCCACGCCATGACAGGCCCTTTTTATCGCAATCAATATAGAATGTTGTCTTGGGGTCCAGCTCACGCATTGAAGTAGTCTTACCACTTCCGCTTTCACCCATAAGTCCTATAACTTTTGCCATTACTCTCTCCTTTCGTCTATGTGGCTTTGAATACTTACTTTGAAGTTATCCAGGTACGACCTGATGCAGTTGATGTCATCACACAAATAGAACCCGTCAAGATCGTAGAAGTGATCTGTCCACGTGATATGCTGCTTGCATACATCACAGACAGGACACATCTGTTCATATGCCGTCTGTCTTGCATCTTCTGCCCTGAACGCTTCATCAACCGGATCTCTCATATGCACTGATCCTCAACGCGGAATCCCGCCAAAGTCACAGCACATCCGGTTATCATCATGGCTATGGGAACTATCAACAGATCAGAGTCCATTGCGCCCATTCCCATGAATACGCAAATCACGCCGATAGCTATCAAAATCTTCGCTGCAATCTTCATACTTAACCCTCTCCTTCTACCCAGAGAACCCAGCACTCCCCGTTCGTAATCTTCATGTACGAGGTTGCTTGCGTCATGTTCTTGCGCCACACATCCAAAACTCTTCCGGCTCTTACTCCGCCTCCCTCTCTGCCCGTGTCGGTGCAAAGATATGTGCCGAGATAGTCACCTTCAAGCGTGTAGACGATAGCCACATCACCGATATGGTCTATACTGCTTGCGCAGATGTATGGCCTTGTGTGACCGCCGTCCGCCGTTGTGCCTTCAAGAATGTATGCCGTAGTGTGCATCCGCTGGAATCCTGCTTCCGCAAAGTCGATGTGCCCGTCATTCTGGAGCGGTTCATTCCTCTCGGCTCCAATGGATAAGGCCCATATGCATACGGCTATGAGAATTGTGATTGTCTTAATAATTCGTGTTTGCATAAATCCTCTTTGCTACATCCGTGATGAAGTACTTCTTTTCGAGCCTGGGCAACCCGATCAGGTACTTCTTCCGCACTCTATCCAGATTGGAATCCTTCACAGCTCTACTGATCTCCGTCAGATTCATCACAATGGCACCTTCGGTGGTATTCTGTTTAAGCATCTGTTCAATGTCTTTTACGGTCATGTCCTTACTACAATATTGCGATATTGCAACATTTTGAATAAAAAAAGAATCTTACAAAAAATACTCATCAGCCGAGATCCCATACTTTTCGCAAATGATTTTCACCTGCGCCAATGTGAACGGCTGTTTTCCGTTGATTTTCTCATTAACACTTCCAACGGTGATTTCAAGTAATTCTGCAAGATCCGTTTGCTTGATACCGCGTTCTGCGCAATATCCCTTAAACTTAAGAATGTCAGTCATTAACCGGTCCCCCCTTTCATACAAGATGTTGTTGTTGCATATCTGCAACTCACAATACCTATTATACATAGTTGTTGCACTTTTGCAATATGTTTTTATGATTTTTTTATATGTATTTCGGAAAATATGCGATATAATAAAGACGGAAGGGAGATGATATTATGGAAACCACTACAGGAATCGGAAAAAGGATCTACCAGCTCCGGATAGAGCGTGAATTGACATTGGATATGCTTGCAACGGATATGAATCAAAAATACAACCCCGAAAAGCCTATCAATAAATCAATGTTGTCCAGATGGGAAAATGAAGCAAATGAACCTTCATTAGAAAATGCAAGGCTTTTAGCAATGTATTATGATGTCAGCCTTGACTATCTGATAGGATTAACAGATGTCAGAACTCCGTCGAGGCTACAAGCGTATGCCAGGAAGATAGCAGAAGGGAAAAAGAATGAATTATAAGTACAGTACCCAATTCAAATATGAGGATGTGACATACCGCGTCCGCGCCAATTCGCAGGAAGGTCTTAAGTTAAAGAAGGAAGCGAAGCTGAAAGAGCTGCAGAATGATAACCGGATCCTGACGAATAACACCACAATGGATGTGTGGGCTATACGGGCATATGATACTTACAAAAGCGCCGTGAAGTCTCTGCCGGAGATGAAAATGCGTTACTGGAAGTACATCTCTCCAAAGATTGGACAGTTTTCTATTAAGAAGATAACGGCCCTGCAGTGCCAGGAGATCTTGAACGAGTGTGCCGGCATGTCTTTTTCGCATGTGAACAAGTTGAAGCAGGAACTTAAGTTCATCTTCACTTCTGCTGTGAATAACAGGCTCATACAGTACAATCCTGCAGAGCATCTGACTATGCCACAATATGTGAAGGGCCAACGCAGATCTATCACGGATCACGAGCGCAAACATCTCTATCTGGTGGCAGAACAGTATAAACCGTTCCTGCTGTTCATATTGATGCTTGAATGTGGATGCCGTCCATCGGAGGCAATGGGCCTGATCGGGAAAGATATCGACCACAAGAACAGGCTCCTGCATATCCGAGGAACAAAGACAGCCAACTCGGACAGATATGTGCCTATCCAGGATGATCTCTATGAGAAGATAAAAGATACTAAACCATTCGAGTGCATAGCACCAAACAACGCGGGCAAGATGTTCAACAAGGATAGCTACAGAAGGCTCTCTGACCGCCTTAAACGCGAGTTAAACATCTCGATGGGAACAACTATGCACCGCAATCAATTAATGCCGCCTTACGCCCTTGCAGATGATTTCACGCCCTATTGCTTACGGCATACCTATTGCACTGATCTCTGCAAAGCGGGTGTTGATGTCCGGACTGCCCAAAGGCTGATGGGCCATGCTAACATATCAATAACAGCAGATATTTATACACACGTTGATATGGATGACATAATTCACGCTGGACAGCTGATTAAGTCCTATAAAATGGCTTAAATGCCACCTGCCCTGCCACCAATGATGAAAAAGTCCGTATTTATGCGGTTTGCGTGTTGCCTACGGACCAAGGTGTCGGGGGTTCGAATCCTCTCACGCACGTTTCCCGCAAAGTCTTATAAAATCAAGGTTTTGCGGGTTTTTTATTGTCTTAAATCGGGGTTAAAAATATCGAACATATATACTGAAATAGACAAAAATAGACATAAAACTTGCCACCCATGTTGCCACCCAACATATGTTCTGTTGGAGGGTTAGTGGGGCACAAATTAATGCACCCCACCAATACGGGGTTAAGTATGTCAACAGCCGAAGCTGGTAACATCGTGAGCGCAGTGCGGCAACACCGCGCCCTACGTGAAAGGAGTAATATGACAAGCAGAAAAACTGCGGGATTCTACGGTTTGATAAGCTTGCCTTCCTTTAGAAGAACGAGCATCGCCATATTCTGTTTAGCGGAATAGCGGTATGTGTCGGTAAAGTTCACATAGTAGATGCTCTTTCGATATCCCTTATCAGAAGGGACACCGATCTCTTCCAGGGCTTCAATGATTGAAGTGTGGTAGTCAGAACACTTCGGGAAATACTCAGGAACGATCTTGTCATCCCACTGCCAAAGGCTGTACTTCTTGACGGTATCGCAAAGCGTCTGAACATAAGTCGAGGATGTAGCATATCCATCGGCTTTCAGATATTCCGCATACTGTCGGTAGTCTTTAGCGTTCTTGAGGTTTGCGTATCTCTTAGTAGAGATGAAGTCGTAATATCCGGCTACACTTTCCTCATCACTGTCATAGCATCTGAAATTGTCCTTGATAGTAACGAGTTGTCCGGGGATATACTCTTCTTTCGTTTTGAGATTGACGCTCCGCCCTTTCCAAGTAGAACCACATTTGAGGCCCCAATGGTTCCTGTAGGGAGGTTTTGCAAGGGTACTGGTTCCGTACCGTCCTTCGATTATTCCCTGTGCAATTACAGTGGAACATATCTTGTAGCCTCTGCGGTCTGCTTCTGCCCTGATGATAGGTGCTATATGCTGGATGAATGATTTTATCTCTGATGCACTCATTCTTTTGCCCTCGGTCTGGCATTCAGATCTATCAGATCGGCTGCCCTCTTATCCATAACGCCATTCTGCCCAAGTTCGTGGTAGGCCTTGTAGCCTTCCATCCAGAGATCAAGATCGTCATCGTCTATGCAACCGGCATCAATGTACCTGTGATAGTCCTGTGTCAGTTCTCTGCGCATCTGCTTCTGGACAGCGTTCATGAGCGTGTCTATCTTCTTGCTAAAACGCATACACGCCTTGATGAAGTATGCAGAGCACGCAAAGAGAGACGGGATCCCGATCAGTGCCATTAGATTGACTATGTTCTTCAGCTCATTCATCTTTGCTCATCCCCACCGCTTTAGAGTCAACATAGGCTTCAGCACCTGCATAGATTGCAGCTGATAAGGCTGTGCAGATGGACGCAACAATGGCAAGTGTCTCATTGCCGGAGATGATTCCACCAACAGTGGTGCCGAGTGATGCAAGCACTGCGGCTACGGTTATCCAGAACTTTCTGCTCTTAAGTTTTTCAGTCATTTCTTCTCTCCTTTAGAGTGAGCCTTCTTTATCCACCAGATAGCAAACGTGATAACCGCTTCACTTGAACAGCAAGCAAAGACACATTCAATCAGCGTGTCCGGTGTGACCTGATATATGCAAAAAATCACGATCATTGTGACCGTGAATCCAAAAATAAATCCCGCCAGCGTCAGCAGGATTTTGTCAATGGTATTCATTTTTTTGTACTCCACCAAAACAAGAGCATTATTCCCCCCATAGCGGCCATCGCTGTAAGGAAGAGTAACGCTCCTATTAGTTCAGTTATCTGCATCTATTTGCTCACGCTTTCCCAGCAATTTTCTGGCTTATCGGGTTCAGGCTTTTCTTTGGCCTCCGTACATATCCGATAGGCTTTTACATCCACCTCTACATTAAAGCGGTTACAGTGTTCAGTATTCGGTTGTAAGTGGATGCAATCTGCACAAGTCATATCATTCCTTTTATCCCCATAACCACGGCAAGATACAAATAAACAAGACATATTATGATTATGACTAACGCCGTCAAGGTGTTTTTCATTTGCTTTTTATTCCGTAAACATAAAGTGTCCTGTTGTTGCTGTGCGTGTTGATCTGGGTGATTGAAGTGTCGCTTACATACCCGATAGTGCATTTTTGTTCGGCCATGGACCCGTTTGTGCCTGTTGTATAAAAACAAATCGCGCCGTTTGTCCGGAAATATGGCAAAGTCATAAGCGAAATGGCGCTTCGAAGGTTGCCTGAAGGCTGAATGTGGTCCGTGACGAATTCCGACAGAGTGAAAAGGATATAATCATATTTGCTCATGTCAGATACTGTCCGCGTAACCAACGACGTCGACTGCGCGAAACTTCCCAGAAGGTCAATCTGCGTCACGCCCCCCCCGATTTTCTTCAAAGAACAAAGTCTTTCAGCCATAACTTAACCCTCCTCACTGGGTTCGGGCCTATGGTCAACAGTCTCGGTGTAGCCACCAACAACACGGCCGTACATATCGTGTACCTGGACGATAGCGTAGAGTACATCCTGTGCATTGTGGAAGGATGCAAGCGTCTGATGATAAGCCACAACAGCACTATCAAGAGTCTGATATACGGCTATAGATGAAGCGTCCTGTCCTTTATCATTTGTAAGTTCTTTGATGAGATAATATTTCTCCATTGTGTTCCTCCTTATTAATCATCAGTTACTATGTTCATGAACATTTTCGGCGCATAACTATTAGCGGCCGATGTTCTCGTTTGCATCGTGATTATGTCTCCAACGGCAAAACTTGTCTGAATACGGGTGAAATATGGCTGTGCATCACTCGATGAACCATAACAAGTGGCGCCTGTTATTAGCGTTCCATTTTTCATAACTCTGACGCCGCCATATACGGCGCTACCTGACCCGTTATTTCCCGAATATGCCCTTCCAGATACAAAGGCTTTAGGGATTGCCATATCGACCACAATTTTCCCATCGTCTATGTGACCGAACTTTGGATCGAGCATGGTCATCGGGGCCGTGGCGTTTGTGGAATTTACTGGGGGCGTATTAATAGTGCTATCCGTCCAACTTGTTGAACTATTTGATCTTTGTCCTGACCAGAAAAAAAGGTTGCTTGGTATTGTTTCGCCGCCGCCTTTCTTCTTAAGACTTGCTAATGTTTCTGCCATATCAATCCACCCCCGTTACCTTAATGTAAAACGCAGTTGTCGGTATATCTGACGCATACAGATACAGACAAGGTACAGTATCGTCAACTGTGACGTACTGCAACAAGTCATATGCTTCCTGCTCTGCGCTTGTCGGTAGCACATACCCCGTTCCTGCGCCTATGTCCACCGAAGGACTTTCGACAGATACTTTCGTCACGGATATCTGCTTTTTGTATAGCGTTGTGCCACTCTGCGAAGTGGTGTCTAAAGTCCAGTTCGTGAGGTCAACCGCGAATGTGGTGACCTTCACCATATCATCAACATCCGCTGTCGATGCCTTATCCGTATTCAGCTCATCAATGGCATCCTGAAC
>JAEIGA010007316.1_pt1 | contig 16785 bp, 14 predicted proteins | sample 9270691 | NCBI WGS metagenome assembly JAEIGA01 (sample SAMN17057246, study PRJNA624740) | gut metagenome | biome: biome; isolation source: fecal sample | host: Bos grunniens | place: China: Xizang | collected 2019
CGTTGCCGCAGATAGCAGAGCGCCACGTGATGGTAAGTTTATCGAGAAATTGGGTGTATACAACCCCAACACGAATCCTGCTACAATTGATCTGAAGTTCGATCGTGCTTTGGATTGGTTACTCAAGGGCGCACAACCTACCGATACTTGTCGAGCTATTCTCTCGTACAAGGGTGTTCTGTACAAGAAGCATTTGTTGGGTGGCGTAGCTAAGGGCGCTTTCACTGAGAGCGACGCTGAGGCTAAGTTCAACAAGTGGATTGGCGAGAAGGAGAGCAAGATTGCTGCTAAGGTAAACAAGCTCGCTACTGACGCTAAGGCTGCTGAGAAGGCTGCACTCGCTGCTGAGACTAAGGTTAAGGAGGAGCGTGCTGCTGCTATCGCTGCTGCTAAGGCTGCTGCCGCTGCTGAGGCTGCTGCTGCCGAGACCGAGGGTGCTGAGGCAACTGAGGAGGCTGCAGAGTAGTCATTCCAGGAGAGGAGGCAGAGTAGTTCTCCGCTTCTTGAAAACACACGGGGCTGTCATTTTTTTGACAGCCTTTTTTGTAACACAACTCTATTTATATATAAGTATGGGAAACAAGATTGCCGTAGCACGTGTAGGCCGACTCTTTGGCGACATTCGTCAGGGAGGCCTCGCCATAACTCTCTACGACACCCTGCCCGAGGAGTGGGACTATCAGACTGAACCCCTCTTTGTGGAGATTGACTCGCTGGCCGTGCCCCTCTATTGCGACTACTTCGAGCGTCGTGGACGTGCGGGTGCCAACGTACGCTTCGCCGACTTCGACACGCAGCGTCGTGCCGAGGAGCTTATAGGCAAGGAGCTATACCTCATTGACGAGGAGGATGAAGCTGAGGACGACGAGTTCTATATGGAGGATCTGATCGGCTTCACCGTAGAGGCTGGCGAATTGCGTGGCGAGATTACCGACTACTACGACAGCGAACTGAACCCTCTGTTTGGCATCGACTTTGGACAGGGCGAGCGACTGATTCCCGCAGCCGAGGAGTTTATCCTCCAGATAGATTTTGACCACGGGCACATCGTAATGACACTACCCGAAGGGTTGTTAGAGTTATAAACAGAAAAGGTATCGAATTATTTCGATACCTTTTTATTTGTATGCTTACCCTTTGGCGAAGGTCGCCTCTGAGTGTTGCGCTGGGGTCTGGCGGTGCGATCATCTCTAAAGAAGTAGGATTTCTGACGACGCTTATCCTCCTGCGAGCGCGCCACAAATACCGATTCGCCCGTATAGGGATTCATCCCCGTATAGAACATCACCGACGACAGAGTCATGGGTGTAGGTGTAAGATCCTGCACCTGCTCCAGATCGAAATGCAAGCGACCCAGCACCTTCTGTGCCAGAGCACGCATATCCTGCTCACGACAACCCGGGTGTGACGAGATAAAATAAGGTATAAGCTGATAGCGCAGACCCTCACGGTCACATATCGCACGGAAGTCGCGGTTCAGTTCCTCGAACATAGCAAACGGCGGCTTGCGCATAAGATTGAGCACATGATCCTCCGTATGTTCGGGTGCGACCTTCAATCGTCCTGAGGTGTGATGTTTTATGACGGTAGCCAGATAGGGCGAATCATCGAACAGATCGTAGCGTATGCCACTACCGATAAAGGCCTTCTTGATGCCCTTCATTGCGCGAATCTTCTCATACAGAGCCAGCAACGGGCGGTGATCGTTATTAAGGTTGGGGCATCGCTTCGGGTGCAGACACGAGGGACGCAGACACTTGCGGCACGCCTCCTCATTCCTTCCTCCCATACGATACATATTGGCCGAGGGGGCACCTACGTCAGAGAGATAGCCACGGAAGTCGGGCATCCTGGTCACCTTCTCCACCTCTGCCAATATAGATCGCTCACTGCGCGAGTTGATAAATTTACCCTGATGAGCCGAAATGGTGCAGAAGGCACAGCCTCCGAAGCATCCGCGGTGGATATTGATCGAGTGCTTGATCATCTCCCACGCAGGAATATCGCCCTTGCCTTGGTAGCGGGGATGGGGCGCTCGCTCATACGGAAGGTCGAACGAGTGATCCAGCTCCTCGGTCGAAAGCGTGGTATTGGGCGGAGTGACAACAACATACCTCTCGCCCACCTGCTCAACGAGTGTCAGCGTAGGCTCCTTCTGGTTGCTCAGCTGCTCCTCAATGACAAAGTTCTCGGCAAAGGCACTCTTGCTCTGCTGACACTCCTCGAATGAGTGCAGAATCTTGGTCGTTGCTAAGTCAAGTCGCTCAACATACGATTTATCTGCTACGAAAGCCACCTGATTGATCTTGCGCAGTAGCTTGGCATTATAGCCGTTTCGCATAGCACGAGCCACCTGCTGCACTACCCTCTCGCCCATGCCATAGATCAGAAGGTCAGCACCACTCTCCACCAGAACCGATGGTTTGAGTTTATCATTCCAATAGTCGTAGTGCGTAAGGCGACGCAGCGAGGCCTCGATACCGCCCACAACTACGGGGATGTGCGGGTAGAGGCGTTTCAGAATCTGTGTATATACCGTTACGGCATAGTCGGGGCGGAAGCCAGCCTTGCCGCCAGCGGTGTAGGCGTCGTTGCTGCGCAGACGGATGTTGGCCGTATAGTGGTTTACCATCGAGTCCATAGCACCTCCCGAGACGCCAAAGAACAGACGTGGCGCGCCCAGCTTCTTGAAGTCGCGCAGGTCGTCACGCCAGTTAGGCTGTGGCACGATGGCCACACGATAACCCTCAGCCTCAAGCAGACGGCCGATGACCGCCGCACCAAAGGCCGGATGGTCAATATAGGCATCGGCAGTGAAGAGGATCACATCGATGTAATCCCACCCAAGGGCTCGTACCTCTTTTATCGTAGTAGGCAAAAACATAGGCTATTCCTCCTCCAGTTTGCGGGCAGCAACATATCCGTCCCACTTGGCGATAACTGCCTGCAGGTCGGCGGGCAGCTCACTCTCGAAGGTCATCATCTCGCCCGTTGTAGGATGCTCAAAGCCCAGCGAGCGGGCGTGCAGAGCCTGACGGGACAGGAGCGTAAAACAATTTTCGATAAACTGTTTGTATTTCGAAAAGGTCGTACCCTTCAATATTCTGTCGCCTCCATAGCGCGGATCGTTGAACAAGGGGTGACCTTGCCATGACATGTGAACACGTATCTGGTGGGTGCGGCCCGTCTCCAAACGGCACTCCACAAGTGTGACGTAGCCATAGCGTTTGAGCACCTTATAGTGTGTTACGGCATGCTTGCCGTCCGAACCATCGGCAAAGACATACATCTGCAGACGATCCTTTGGGCTGCGCCCGATGTTGCCGGTGATGGTTCCCTCATCCTCCTCCAGATTACCCCACACCAGAGCTACATAGCGGCGGTGGATGGTATGGTCGAAGAACTGCTTGGCAAGACGTGCGTGCGCACGCTCATTCTTCGCCACGACCAACAATCCTGACGTATCCTTATCGATGCGGTGCACAAGTCCGGCACGCATATCCCCCTCCTGAAACAGAGGCAGATCCTTCAGATGGAAGGTCAGGGCATTGACCAGCGTACCGCTATAATTGCCACATCCGGGGTGGACAACCATACCCGCCTCCTTATTGACGATTATCAGATCGTCATCCTCATATACGATGTTGAGCGGGATATCCTCCGGAATGATCTCTATCTCACGCTTGGGATAGGGCATCACAAGTGTGATGCGATCCAGCGGCTTGACCTTATAGCTCGACTTGGCCGCTACGCCATTTACCAGAATGTTGCCGCTGTCGGCAGCGCTCTGTATGCGGTTGCGTGAGCAGTGCTCCATGCGATCGACCAGATACTTATCCAGACGAAGCATCTTCTGTCCCTTGTCAACAGTGATGGCGAAGTGCTCGAACATCTCGTCGGCACCCTCCGCAAGGTCTACATCCTCTATATCGTTTATCTCTTTATACTCTTCTGTCATCTCTAAAGTTGGGTTAGAAAAACTCATCCTCATCGGTCTGTGTCACCTCCTCGGTCTGCTCTGTCGCACCGAACAACGAGCGCAGAAGACCTCCGGCACGGCTTGAGGTCTCGGCCTGCTCGAGCGAATCGCGCAGCGCAGCCTCAGCCTCGAGGCGCTCCTCCTCCAACTCCTGTGCACGCTTGTCGGATTCGGCACTGTTGCTATCAACCTTCTTCTCATCGAGTGTGAGCCAAAGATCGACCTTATCGCCCAGATGTGCACCGCTATTGTGCGCGAGCGACTGACGATAAACGCGAGCATCCTTCTGATTCATCAGGTTGATACCCTCGTCCATATTTATCTTACCGACATTCAGGCCCTGCTCCCACAGGCGGCTTTTGGCGGCCTCCAGACCTTGACCAATAGCCTTGGGGACAATCACCGTATTCTTCTCGGGATCGGCACCCACCTTGAGCACCACCCCCGAGCCCATCTCGATCTCAACCTTCATTTCAGCGGTGAGTTCACGGCCATCGACCATCTGCGAGAGTACGTAGTTCGTAGCAATATCCTCGACATACTCTAAACGCTCAATGCCCAGACCTGCTACCTCCAGCATATTCTTCGCCTGACGCAACGAGCGACCCGCAACATAGGGCACCTGCACCATCTTCTGGCGCACGGAGTTGATCGTAACATAGATCTTACGGCCAGCCTTCACCTCAACACCACCCTTGGGCAGCTGATCGAGCACCATACCTCCCTCATAAGCGGGTACGAACAGAGAGTCGTTGATGATAATCTCCAGACGCTCCTTATCGGCCATACGCTCGGCATCGGCTATCAGAATACCCGTAAAGTCGGGCACCGTGCGGTGTGTACCATGACGTGTGATGACATTCATCAGAAGGCTCGACGCGACAAGGATCGCCACAACCGTGAGTACTATCAGCACTGCGTGGTAAGCTATGGGCGAAGACTTGAGGCGGCTAATCAACGCCTGCAAGCCCCCCTGTTTTCTCTTTTTGCTATTTCTTCTCTTATCCATAATTATCTCGTTTACGCTATTTCGTTGTAGTGAGTGTCGCGCTCCACAGCTCTAAAGCCTGCGCGGGCAACCATGGCGTGCATCTCCTCCACGCTCATCGTGGGACGCTGATCATCGGCACCAGCCATGGAGTATATCTTCGTAGAGTCCTCGATTGTGCCATCCACGTCGTCAGCACCAAAGGCCAGAGCCATCTCCGTTGTCTGCTTGCCATACATCACCCAATAGGCCTTAATGTGGGGCACGTTGTCCAGTATCAGGCGACTCATAGCCAGCGTACGCAGGTCATCGACGATAGGCACCTCGCCAATCTCGGACATCGAGTTGCCATAGTTGCGATACTTCAGCGGGATGAAGGCATTAAAGCCACCCGTTACGTCCTGCAACTCACGAAGACGCATCAAGTGATCGATGCGGTGCTCCACACTCTCGATGTGGCCATAGAGCATTGTGGCGTTGGTCTTGAGTCCCAGCTCATGCGCCGTACGATGCACCTCGAACCACTCCTGCGTAGAGCCCTTATCGGGGCATATCTGCTGACGCACCGTCTCATCGAAGATCTCGGCACCACCGCCGGGTATAGCCTCCATGCCGGCATCAATCAGCATCTGCAAGCCCTCCCTTACCGAGAGTCCCGCCTTGCGGATCATATACGACAGTTCGATGGCGGTATAGGCCTTAACGGCTGCCTCGGGCAGAATGGCCTTCACGCGTCGAATGAGTTCGCAGTAGAACTCGATAGTATGATCGGGGTGAACGCCTCCAACGATGTGCATCTCCGTTGCGCCCTTGCCTACGAAAGAGCGCACCTTTGCCTCCATCTCCTCGATCGAGTAGTCCCACGCCTCGGCACTGCCGCGCGGACGACGATAGGAGCAGAACTTACAATTAAAGAGGCATACGTTGGTCGGCTCGATATGAAAATTCTTATTATAGAATACCTTGTCGGCGCTGATTGACCTCTTTTTTTCAACAGCCACCTCAGCAAGACGCCACAGCGGAGCATCCTGCCACAGCGTGAGGGCCTCTTCCGACGAAAGGCGTGCGCCATCGGCAACACGCACGAGTATATCTTCCCACTTTTCCATTATTTCGGTGCTTTTCGGTAAAGGTAGATTGCAATCAGTGTGAATATGATATTGGGGAGCCATACGGCCAGCATCACAGGCAGGCCACCACTCTTGGCAAACTCCTCAAACAGACGGTTGAGCATGATGTACGAGAAGCAGAGCACGATACCAATACCGATATGCAGTCCCGTGCCGCCGCGCACCTTGCGCGAAGAGAGTGCTACGCCTATGAGCGTAAGGATGAATGTCGCGAAGGGATAGGCATAGCGTGTATGACGCTCCACCTCAATCAGATTGATTGAGTCCGAACCCTTGATGCGTTGCTGCTCGAGGAAACGGTTCAACTCGCCTATCTTCATCGTCGATACGGTCTGCTCGATACGTCCCAGCTCCTTCACGTCGATGTTAATGAGCGTATCCAGGTCGCGCAGCTGCTCAAAGTGCTCCACGCCCTGCTCATCGATGTGTCGCGTGATGTAGCGCTGAGCCTTCCAGCGACCTGTCTCGGGATCAACCGAGACGTCCGAAGCCTCGAGCGTAGCGGAGATGGCTGTGCCATCATAGCGCTCGATGGCAAGGTAAGAGGCTTTATTGGTGGTATTGAATCCGCGCACATAGACAAACTCGCCGGGGGCCACCTGGCGATAGATGTGGCGGTCGTACTGTTCGTTCTTATACTTCTTGAAGTAGGTCTGGCGGAATTTTACGCAGGCCACCTGCGACTCGGGAATCACCCAGAGGTTGAGCGCAAGCGAGAGCATCGCGATAAAGAGTGAGCCCAGGAAGTAGGGCCACATCAGACGACGGAAGCTCACTCCACCCGAGAGCATGGCGATAATCTCGGTCTGGTAGGCCATCTTCGAGGTGAAGAAGATCACCGAGATGAAGGTAAACAGACCACTGAACTGATTGATGAAGTCGGGAATGAAGTTGATGTAGTAGTCGAAGATAATGGCCGACCACGGCGCGTGCGACTCGGTGAAGTTATCCACTCGCTCGGCGTAGTCGAACACCACCAGGATGACCGTAATCATGGCAATGGCGAAGGCATAGGTTCCCAGGAACTTGCGCAATATGTAACGGTCGAGGATCTTATATCCCGGCCACGATAGTTTCAGGCGATCGTTCATACTTTTCTCTTTACAGTCTGCGTCCCAACTTCTCTACCATCACCGCTTTCCACTGCGCGAAATCGCCCTCGATAATATGCTTACGAGCCTCACCCACCAGCCACAGATAGAAGGCTATGTTATGCAGCGAGGCAATCTGCGCCGCCAGCATCTCCTTGCACACCACAAGATGGTGAACGTAGGCTTTCGTGTAGAGTCTGTCCACAAAGCTCGCGCCATTGGGGTCGAGCGGCGAGAAGTCATCCTCCCACTTCTTGTTTCTGAGGTTGATCGTACCCTCGCTCGTGAAGATCTGACCGTTGCGACCATTGCGCGTGGGCATCACGCAGTCGAACATATCCACACCTCGGTCAATAGCCTCCAGAATGTTTATAGGCGTACCCACACCCATCAGGTAACGGGGCTTATTCTCTGGCAGGACTGCATTCACAACCTCAATCATCGAGTACATCACATCGGTAGGCTCACCCACAGCCAGACCGCCTATAGCGTAGCCGTCGGCATCATACTGCTGCACATTCTCGGCTGCCTTGGCACGAAGGTCGGGATATGAGCAGCCCTGCACGATGGGAAACAGCGACTGATAGTGTCCCCACTTGGGTGAGGTCTGGTGGTAACGATTGAAGCAACGGTCGAGCCAGCGCTCGGTCAGCGCCAGCGACTTGGCTGCATACTCCTTGGGGGCATCGCCCGGGGGACACTCATCGAAGGCCATCATGATGTCGGCACCAATCGTGCGCTCGGTGTCAATCACGCTCTCGGGCGTAAAGAGATGCTTCGAGCCGTCGATATGCGAGCGGAAGTGGCAACCCTCCTCCTTGAGTTTACGGCAGTCGGCCAGCGAGAATACCTGAAAGCCACCGCTATCGGTAAGCATCGGGCCATCCCACGTCGAGAAGCGGTGCACACCACCCGCTTTCTCCAGTATATCCATACCAGGACGCAGGTAGAGGTGATAGGTGTTGGCAAGGATAATCTGCGCACGGGCATCCTCCTTCACGTCACGGTGGAAGATACCCTTCATTGCTGCCGCCGTACCTACGGGCATAAAGATGGGGGTCTGGATGGGACCGTGGTCGGTCTCAATAAGTGCTGCTCGGGCTTTAGAGCCAGGAGCGGTATGTTGTAAAGTAAATTTCATAAAAACAAATATTCGTACAAAGGTACTATTTTTCTATGAAAAATAAGCGTTTTTTAGCAGGAAAAGTGTGTCGCGGCCACAACCGCCACATAGCGAAAGGGGTTACACCCTTGTAACGGCGTGTAACAAGTCGCTATAACATTGAATTCTTGACATTGAATTTTGCATTTTGAATTCTATTCCCTACCTTTGTAACTCTTATTGATTTTTGTATCGTATATGCAATACCTCGACTATATTATTGAGCACTACGGATGGCAGGGCACAGCTCTCGCCACGGCACTTTTGGTGCTCTTTTTTGTGCAGATGTACTACCACCTCATCGTCTATGGTCGTGTGGCACGTTTCCGCAACTCACGCCGCCGCAAGCGTCTTGACGCCGAGCCGCCGGTATCTGTCATCATACCCCTGTTTTCGGAGGATTACAACTACATCGACGAGCGCCTGCCCCTGATCATGCAGCAGAAGTACAACACCTTATTCGAGGTGGTAATCGTCTATGTGGGCAGCGACAACGACTTCTACGAGGAGCTGTCGAATATGCGCCTGCGCTACCCCAATCTGATTGTAACCAAGATACAGTTCAATCCCCGCTTCCCCATCTCGGTGAAGATGGCCATCAACGTGGGTATCAAGTCTGCGCACAACGAGCATATTCTCATCACCACAACCGATGCCACACCCGCCTCGGAGCAGTGGCTCTCGATGATGGGCAAGGCCTTCATGCGTGGCGATATTGTACTGGGTTACACCTCGATAGAGCAGGGTAAGGGACTCACAAACTACCTCATACGCCTCTCGCGCATGCAGATTTCGACCTACTGGTTGTCGCGTGCCGTTGTGGGCAAGACGTACCGTGGTTCGCGCCATAATATAGGCTTCACCAAGAGCCTTTATTTCAGCGTCAAGGGCTTCACACACCTGAATATGAACATCGGCGAGAACGATCTGTTCATCCAGAGCATCGCCTACGACAACAACGCCAGCGTGGTACTCATCCCCAAGGGACGCATGATTGAGAATCAGTGGGGAGGTCTAAAGTGGTGGATCGCACACCTGCACCACTACGGCGAGGCATACCGCTACTACCCCATCTCGGCACGCAACGCCATGGAGTGGGATCTGGGCTCGCAGTCGCTCTTCTTCCTCTGCTCACTGGTGGCTTTGGTGGCTATGCCCCTGGAGTTCAAGGCAGCAACAGCGCTGCTGCTACTTGTACGTTATCTTACGGCCATGCTTCGTGCCCGCACCATTGCCAAGCGCGTGGGCGAAAAGGGCGTAGCACTGCGCTACTTCATATTCGATATCGTAAACCCTGCGCTGATGCTCTGCACACGCATAGCCATGATGCGCAAGGATAGCACCGCATGGAAATAGAGGAGTATATCATTGCCGACGACCGCACGCTCGTGGAGCGCTCGCTTGGGGGTGACGACGTAGCCTTCGAGCACCTCTTTATGCGCTATTGCGAGGCTATGCGACGCCTCTTTCTACAACGCTCAACATCGGCCGAGGATACTGAAGACCTGCTGCAGGAGACCTTCATCAAGGTATATGTCAACCTCGACCGCTACTCACCCGAGTACACCTTCGGACAGTGGGTATATACCATTGCGCGCAACACACACATCGACTTTGAGCGACGCCGTCAGGAGGATCTCTCCATTGACGAGAAGTTTGCCGCACCCATAGCCAACACCCCCACTCCCGAGGAGAATATGATCCGCCAGCAACAACGCCGACAGATCGAGCACTACATCCAGTCGCTGCCGGAGAATTACCGCCGTCTCTTTACGATGCGATTCCTTGAGGACTACTCTTACGACGAGATAGCCGAGAAACTGCACCTGCCGATGGGCACCGTAAAGACTCAGATACATCGCGCTCGCGAGCGCATGTGCAAGCTTATCATTGAGGGCGAGGGCGAAAAAGCATAAAACATTATCAACAAGTAGCAATATGGCGCAGCACAATGCAAAATGCATGGAGTGCTGTGCTTTTTTATTATGTTTGGGCGTGTATTTTTCTACAATTTTTGTTAGTTTTGTATATCTAATGCATTTTGTTGAAAATAAATGAGAATTACAATATGAAAAAAGTAGTCACTTTTGGCGAGATAATGCTTCGCCTGGCAACACCCGACAACCTGCGTTTTGCGCAGAGCAATTCACTCACCGCAACTTACGGTGGCGGCGAGGCAAACGTAGCCGTGTCGCTGGCAAACTATGGCGTTGAGACCGAATTCGTAACACGCCTGCCTGAGAACGACATCGCTGCCGCGTGCGTCTCAGAGCTTCGCAAGTGGGGCGTTGGCACATCGAAGATAGTCTATGGAGGTGAGCGTCTGGGCATCTACTTCCTCGAGACAGGCGCTATAGCACGCCCGAGCAAGGTTGTTTACGACCGTGCACACTCATCGATCTCAACCATCGAGGTGGGTATGATCGACTGGGAGAGTGTATTCGAGGGTGCCGACTGGTTTCATTTCACGGGTATTACCCCCGCCATCAGTGCATCGGCTGCCGAGGTGTGTCTGGAGGCCTGCAAGGTGGCAAACAGAATGGGTATCACCGTATCGTGCGACATCAACTATCGCAAGAACCTCTGGAAGTATGGCAAGACGGCTGCGGAGGTTATGCCCGCGCTGGTAGAGTGTTGCGACGTGGTGCTGGGCAATGAGGAGGATGCAGAGAAGGTCTTTGGCATCAAGCCCGAGGGCTTCGATGCTGCCAAGACTGCCGGCGAGGTGGAGCAGGGCGCATTTGAGAGCGTTTGCCGTCAGATCATGGCTCGCTTCCCCCGCGCAAAGAAGGTTATCATCACACTGCGTGGCTCGATAAATGCCAACCACAACACCTGGGGAGGCGTACTCTTCAATGGCGAGAAGCTCTACTCATCACCCCGTTACGATCTCACACACATCGTTGACCGCGTGGGCGGTGGCGACTCATTTATGGGTGGATTGATCTACGGACTGAGAGAGTATAAGGACGATGAGCGAGCATTACATTTCGCTGTGGCAGCATCGGCATTGAAGCATACGATTTATGGCGATTTCAACCTCGTGAGTGTAGCCGAGGTGGAGAACCTGATGAAGGGCGATGGCTCGGGCCGTGTGGCAAGATAGCAAACAAGAAAAATAAAGACAAAAGAGATATGGCACGATTTTCAAAGATAGAGGTCATTCAGACTATGAAACATACGGGAATGGTCCCCGTATTCTATAACGCCGACGTGGAGACCTCGAAGCAGGTCATCAAGGCTTGTTACGAGGGTGGTGTTCGCGCCTTCGAGTTCACCAACCGTGGCGACTTCGCCCACGAGACCTTTGCTGTGCTGAGCCGCTGGGTTGCCGAGGAGTGTCCCGAGATGATTCTTGGCGTTGGCAGCGTGGTGGATGCACCCACGGCAGCACTCTACATGCAGCTGGGAGCCAACTTTGTTGTAGGTCCCATGTTCAATGCTGAGGTGGCAAAGGTGTGCAACCGTCGCCAGGTGCCCTACACCCCAGGCTGTGGCTCCGTTACAGAGATCGGAGATGCACAGGAGGCTGGCTGCGAACTTGTGAAGATATTCCCCGCAGGCGAGGTGGGAGGCCCCTCGTTCGTAAAGAATGTGCTGGCACCTATGCCCTGGTCGATGATTATGGCCACAGGCGCCGTGGAGCCTACACGCGAGAACCTCACCTCGTGGATGAAGGCCGGCGCTACGGTTGTGGGCATGGGTTCAAAGCTCTTCCCCAAGGAGGTCATTGCAGGTAAGGAGTGGAGCGCCATCACCGAAAAGTGCCGCGAAGCATTGGCCTATATCGCCGAGGCACGATAACCCCACAACAGGGACTACGGAGTAAATCGAAAACACAAAAAATACCGAAATATGAATCAAAACAAACCTACCTCCTATCGATGGGTGATCTGTTCGCTGCTCTTCTTCGCAACGACAATCAACTACCTCGACCGTCAGGTGCTCTCACTTACATGGGAGGATTTCATTCGCCCCGAATTTCACTGGACAAATGCCCACTACGGACTCGTTACGGGTATCTTCTCGCTGGTCTACGCTATCGGCATGCTCTTCGCCGGTCGCATAGTCGATAAGCTCGATACCAAGAATGGTTATATGTGGAGCATCTTCATCTGGTCAATCGGCGCCTGCGTACACTCATTGTGCGGCGTTGTGACCGAGTGGGCCGTAGGCCTACCCGATGCGGAGGCTCTGCGTGCAGCCATCGACAACGTGGATCTGGTGGCTCGCATAGCCCATATATCGCTCACGCTCTTCATCATGGCCCGATGTGTGCTGGCTATCGGTGAGGCGGGTAACTTCCCCGCTGCCATCAAGGCCACAGCCGAGTACTTCCCCAAGAAGGACCGTGCCTACGCAACAAGTATCTTCAATGCGGGTACTACCGTCGGTGCACTGCTTGCTCCATTCACTATCCCCACCCTCGCCGCCAAGTTTGGCTGGGAAGCCGCCTTTATCATCATCGGTGCGCTGGGATTTATCTGGATGGGCTTCTGGCAGTTTATGTATAAGAAACCTGATCAGAACCCCAAGGTAAATGCTGCCGAGCTGGAGTATATCAACTCCGACAGCGAAGAGGAGCGCCTTGCTGCCGAGCGTGATGCTGCCGAGAAGGCTGCCGCACCGAAAATGTCGTTGTGGCAGTGCTTTGGCTACCGTCAGACGTGGGCCTTCATCTCGGGTAAGGCTATTGCCGATGGAGTGTGGTGGTTCTATCTGTTCTGGATGCCCTCGTACCTGAAGAACGCCTGCGGAATGTCATCGACAAGCTTCGAGTTCCAGCTGGCATTGGGCGTGTTGTATCTTATCGTGATGATCTCTGTACTGGGCGGTTACCTGCCTACGATATTTATCGAGAAGTATAAGATGAACCCCTATGCAGGACGTATGCGCGCGATGCTGATTTTCGCATTCTTCCCCCTGTTTGCACTATTGGCACAGCCTCTGTCGCAGTACTCTTACTGGTTCCCCATTGTCTTCATCGGTATCGCTGCTGCGGCCCACCAGTCGTGGTCGGCAAATATCTTCTCTACCGTTGGCGATATGTTCCCCAAGTCGATGATTGCAACAATCACAGGCATCGGCGGTATGGCCGGTGGCGTGGGCTCGTTCTGCATACAGATGGGTGCCGGTCGCCTGTTCGACTACGCCGAGTTGAGCAACATGTCGTTTATGGGTTACACGGGCATCGAAGCAGGCTATATGATCGCCTTCTCGTTCTGTGCCGTGGCATATCTTATAAGCTGGATGGCTATGAAGGCCTTTGTACCACAGTACAAGCCGATTAAACTGTAATACACAATAGAAAAGGTTGCCCTTTCGAGAGGCAACCTTTTTTATTTTATGCAAAATTCAAAATTCCTTATTCTACAATAGAATGTGAATAATGAGGCTATTCCTTAAACAAAGAATAGGAGATTCCCATCTCCAAACCTCGCAGCTCAGCAAGCCCTCGCATACGGCCGTAGCACGAATAGCCGGGGTTTGAGGTGCGGTTGAGGTCGTCGCACATCTGATGGCCGTGGTCGGGACGCATAGGTATGCTACGCCCCCACTGCTGCTGAATCTCGAGCAGGGCACGCATCACCTCATACATAGGCACATCGCCCTCCAGGTGGTTATCCTCCTGGAAGTTGCCATCTGCATCGCGTCGTGTTGAGCGCAGATGCACAAAGCCTACACGCTCACCAAACTCACGCATCATTGCGGGCAGGTCGTTATCGCCCCTCACGCCAAACGAACCCGTGCAGAGGCACAAGCCATTCGACTTATTGGGCACCGCCTCCACCAGACGACGGAAATCCTCCGCCGTAGAGAGTATGCGGGGCAGTCCGAGGATCGGATATGGCGGATCGTCGGGATGAATAACCATCTGCGAGCCACACTCATCAGCCACGGGGCACACCTCACTCAGGAAGTAGATCAGATTATCGCGCAACTGCTCGGCATCGATACCCTCATAGCGGTCCAGCGCCTGCTGGAACTGCTCGACGGTAAAGCTCTCCTCCGAGCCGGGCAGACCGGCAATCATATTGCGTGTAAGGCGCTCACGCTCAGCCTCCGTCATCTCGTCATAGCGAGCCTTGGCCGCAGCCTTCTCCTCTGTGGTGTACTCCGCCTCGGCAGCAGGACGACGCAGGATGTAGAGGTCAAAAGCCATAAAGGCAGCTCGCTCAAAGCGCAGAGCACGCGAGCCATCCTCAACCTCATAGGCTAAATCGGTGCGTGTCCAGTCCAGGACGGGCATAAAGTTATATGTTATGCAGTGGATGCCACACTGGGCAAGGTTGCGTATCGACTGCTTATAGTTGTCGATGTAGCGCTGATAGTCGCCTTCACGGGTCTTGATATGCTCGTGCACGGGAACACTCTCCACAACGCTCCACCTGAGGCCAGCCTCGGCCACCATCTGCTGGCGGGCACGAATCTCCTCCACGGGCCACACCTCGCCATTGGGAATGTGGTGCAGGGCGTGGACAATGTCGGTAGCTCCCGCCTGACGTATATTGCTCAGCGTGACGGGATCGTTGGGTCCGTACCAACGCCAAGATTGGGTACAAAGTATCATAAATTTTATTCTAAATTACCATATATTTACTACCCTAAACATACAGAAGGAGAGGGATTTCAAGGCTTACGAAGTTCGAGAAACCGCAGTTTACTCAGACGTAAATGAGGATTTCGAGAACGAGTGTAACGCAGAAATCACCTTCTTATGTATGTTTAAATTGAGAATGCATCAAAACCGCCATCCACTACGGTCAGCGTGCCCGTTACAAATTTCGAAGCGTCGGATGCCAGCCACTGCAGTGTGCCCAGCAGCTCCTCGGGCTCACCAAAGCGCTTGAACGGTGTATGTGCAATGATGGTCTCGGCACGGGGCGTAAGTGAGCCATCGGGATTGGTCAAGAGGTCGCGATTCTGGTTGGTCAGAAGGAAGCCCGGCGCAACAGCATTTACGCGGAAGCCCTCGCCAAACTTCATAGCCAGCTCGCCACACATATACTTTGTCCAGTTGATAACGGCAGCCTTTGCCACGCCATAGCCCGCCACACGTGTCAGAGGACGCAAGGCCGCCTCCGAGGCGATGTTGATAATCGAGCCACCGCCCTGCGCAACCATAGCCTTGACAAAAATCATCGTGGGCAGAATAGTGCCAAAGAGGTTCAGATCCACCACCTGACGCACCGCCTCAATATCAAGGTCGAAGATAGTCTTATCGGGCGGAACGGTAGCCGCTGCCTGATTGCCTCCAGCACCGTTGATGAGCACATCGATACGGCCATAGGCCTCCATGATGGCATCGTAGCAACGCTCTAGCGACGCCTTATCCAGCACATTGCACTCCAGGAAGATAGCCTCGCCGCCAGACTCCTTAACCGCATTCTCCAGACGCAGACCTGCCTCATGGTTACGGCCGAGGATCACGACACGTGCACCCTCTTCGGCAAAGTGCTCGACCATCGACGAACCGAGGATACCCGTAGCACCTGTGATGACAATGACTTTTTCCTTTACACAAAATAGATTTTTCATTGCAATATAGTTTTATTCGTTAATATTCTCCCACTCTAACAAAGATAGCGCTTTTTTCTTTAAAAACACAACCCGGCAATTCCGCTTTACCAAGAAGTGCTATAAAATAACGTACAAAGACTACAAATAATGATTATACGAAGTATAAAATTTTGAGGTTCGAAATTAAAAGCGTAACTTTACATCGATTATACAGTGGCACGAAGCCCTTCCTAAAACGAACAAAACACGTTAAAATTAACATATTATGGCAATCAACAGAAAAGAATTTCTAAAATCTCTGGGTGGTCTGGCTGCGCTCACCATCATTCCGCGCCGCGTACTCGGAGGTCCCGGTCACATTGCTCCCAACGACCAATTGACCAAGGGTATCATCGGTATGGGTGGTATCGGTTTCAGCGAGAACCACTTCTCGAGCAACGAGCAGTGCCGTCTTGTAGCGGTTTGTGATGTTGACGACCTGCACCTGCAGAAGGGTGTAAGCCTCTCTAAGGAGCGTCTGGGTGAGACCGTGAAGGGCTATCACCTCTATCGCGATCTGATCAACGACCCCAACGTCGATGTTGTTCACATCGCAACTCCTCCCCACTGGCACGGACTTATGGCCGTTGAGGCTGCCAAGGCTGGCAAGGATATCTGGTGTGAGAAGCCTATGACCCGTACAATCGGCGAGGGTAAGCGAGTAATGGAGGCTGTGCGTCAGAATGGCCGCATCTTCCGTCTGAACACATGGTTCCGCTTCAAGGATACCTTCTACGGTCTGGGTACTACCGTTCAGCCCCTGAAGAAGCTCGTTGACAGCGGTCTGCTGGGCTGGCCCCTGAAGGTTACCATCTCAGGTTACACCGGTTTTAACTGGAAGTTCTTCTGGGTAGGTAAGGAGAATCTTGTTGAGC
>JAEIGA010007317.1_pt1 | contig 16785 bp, 15 predicted proteins | sample 9270691 | NCBI WGS metagenome assembly JAEIGA01 (sample SAMN17057246, study PRJNA624740) | gut metagenome | biome: biome; isolation source: fecal sample | host: Bos grunniens | place: China: Xizang | collected 2019
AAGTCAGCTCCACACTTTCTGTTTATGTAAAAATTACCGCTGAGGAGCTGATGCGGGAAGCTAAACAAATCTAATATGAAGAGGTTATTATTAGTATGTGCTACTTTAAGCCTTACAGCAACCAGCTATGCACAATTGAACATAGTAGGTTCGGAACAGTTACACGAACAAGCCCAAAAAACGAATTTGCAAACTGTGGAAAAGCAAGATGTTAATAATTATTTTATAGCCACGGATAGTATTGTGTGGGAATACGCTGAACATCGATATAATGCACTTGAAAATATTGTAGGCATGAAATTGTATGTGGCAACAGACGAAGGATTTTATACTATTGTCAATGGTAATGAGGCGGCATATGCAGAGTTTATCTATCCTTGCATTGACCACAACAAAAAAACATATACCATAAAGAAAATGCCTCAAGGATATTATGAGGTTACTCGTATTATACGCTTTAAAGAGCAGTTATCAGAATTATTAGATCAAATTGGCTTTGCTTCGCCCGAAGTCTCGGAAGAGGACTTTTTTGGAGATAATACCTCGCGTAACGATACACAATCTACCAACAACTATGTATGTATTCCGAACGATAGTTTATATATGGGTGTAGACGAAGTATTTAAACGGTGGTACACTGACTATGCAAACCGTCTTCATTCAATTGCCAAATTTGAAGAAGAAGTATTGATAGATAATGCTATAAAGAAAGAGCGTTACAAATATCCTATCTACTTATTGACCAATGATGCACATGAATCTTTTTTGATTCCAACTGTTGATCGTGACTACAGATACCGCCGCCAAATCGAAAAAGCCAACTATAGAATATCGCAACAATTCAGAGGGAAAAAGCTCATCAAAACGGATACGATTAAAGAAATTGTAGAATCTCGGGATGGGCATCACGACATTTATCAGTTTGGAGATATTGAAAGTCTAGTTAGTATTTCTATTCCTTTCTATGAACAATTATGCAATGATATCAAAGGCAAAGATGTGTTGCTTGTATTCGGGAAGAATGGTTTTAATGATGCAGTGTCAGGTAAAATGCTTAAAAGTACTTTTGTATGGGATAAATACCTCACTGAGTATATCGCAAAATACGAAGGCTATACAATGCCCCATGAAAGGTCGTTGGGCAAAATTGAGAAATTTTCATTTCCGGATCTTAATTGGGTGAAATGTATCGACATAATAGTTAGTGACAAGAAATTATATGGTCTATTCGAATACAACAGCCAGCGATTCCACCTTGAAATTACTTCGCAAAAGCGAAGTAGAAATGCAAGCGATTTTGGGAAACTAAATATTTATGTTGGAGGTAGAACTGATGGTGTTTCCAGAGAAAGATATTACATGCCCTTTGGATACTATTTAAGTGATGAAGCAAAGATATTCCCGAGGCAAGAGATTGAAAACTTTAGACAAAACATTCTTGCCGTTAATGAAAGATTAAAAACGGAAATTATTAACAATGGTGAAGAATTCAGAATAGCAGACGAAGAGCAAAAGCGCAAGTATGAGCAAGAAATGCGTCTTCGCCGAGCAAGACTTATCGAGAAATATGGAGATGCCTTTGGCAATATGATTGCAGATCGGAAAGTGGCTATTGGTATGACCGAAGAGATGTGTAGGTTATCATGGGGTAGCCCGCACGACAAATACAATACTACGACAAAGTGGGGCGTGTCTTCTGTGTGGGTCTATAACTACAAGACTTATCTCTACTTCTACGATGGAGAATTGAAACAAATCGACAACTAATAGATGCAATGAAAAGATTCAGGCGTATGCAGGGCTTTGTGTAGTCCATAGCATACGCCTCTTTCTTTATTCACAATGTATCTTTGAAAGATGCTTGCTTTCAGTGCTTTCCTTTTAAGTGCATTGTCCGCTATTGTGTTCGCTGTTAGTTGGTCTAATAATAACCCTTATGTAGTCTTCTATGTAGGATTTCGCAATTTTCGTAAAAACTAACACTGAAAATCAATCAGTTAAAAATAAAAAGACCTATCCAAGCAAGGATTTCACTTTATTTATCCTGCGAATCGCCCATCCGGCTTTCAAATCCAAAAAGTTTTTACTATCTTTGAATATTGATAACGAGCAATAAGCAAGAGCGATAACACTATGTCTACCCACGAAAAGATCTCCGTAGCCCTGATCTACGACTTTGACGGCACGTTGGCGCCGGGCAACATGCAGGAATTCGACTTTATTCCGGCCATTGGAAAGAGCAACAAGGAGTTTTGGCACGATGCCAACTCGCTGGCCGAGCAGCAGGATGCCGATGGGATTCTGACCTACATGGCCAAGATGGTTCACGAGGCGCGCGCCACGGGCCTGTCGCTACGGCGCGAGGCCTTCCAGGAGTCGGGTCGCAAGGTGCAACTCTACAACGGGGTGAAGGGATGGTTCGACCGCATGAACCGCTACGCCGCAGAAAAGGGGATTGAATTGGTCCACTACATCAACTCCTCGGGCTTGAAGGAGATCATCGAGGGGACCGAAATCGCCCACGAATTTCGCAAGATCTACGCCTGCTCGTTCCTCTACGACATCGACGGTATCGCCTATTGGCCTGCCGTGGCTGTAAACTACACCAACAAGACGCAGTTCATCTTCAAGATCAACAAGGGGGTGGAGTCGGTCTACGACAGCAAGCAGGTGAACACCTACATCGAAGAGGAGAAACGCCCCGTCCCCTTCAAGCGTATGATCTATGTGGGTGACGGAACGACCGACATCCCCTGCATGCGTTTGGTTAAGAACTTCGGTGGCCACTCGATTGCCGTCTACAACCCCGACCAAAAGGGGGCTCGCAAGGAGATGAGTTCGCTGATTCGCGACAACCGTGTGAACCATGTCTGCCCGGCCGACTACGCCGACGGCTCGGAGATCGACACCGTGGTGAAGGCCATCATCGACAAGATCGCCACCGACCACCGCCTGGAGCTCCTCGAGGCACAATAGAATTTTTAGCGACAATCAGGTATGAAGATTATCTTTGCCACCAACAACAAGCACAAATTGCAGGAGGTCTCGGCCGTATTGGGCCCCGGCTTTGAATTGGTAACCCCGCGCGAGGTAGGTATCACGGAGGAGATTCCCGAGGATAGCCCCACCCTCGAAGGAAATGCCCTACAAAAAGCTCGCTATCTGTACGAGCGTACCGGGTTGGACTGCTTTGCCGACGACACGGGCCTCGAGGTTGAGGCGTTGGGCGGTGCTCCGGGGGTACACTCGGCACGCTACGCCACCGACGGCCATGACTTTGCTGCCAACAACCGCCTACTCCTGAAAAACTTGGAGGGCAAAACCAATCGTCAGGCCCGCTTCCGCACGGTCATTGCCCTGATTCTTGGGGGTAAAGAGCACCTCTTCGAAGGGATCGTCGAAGGTGTGATCGACACCAAGGAGAACGGCACCGAGGGATTCGGCTACGACCCGCTCTTCCTTCCCGAGGGCTCTTCGTGCAGTTTCGCAGAGATGACGGCGGAGGAGAAGAATGCCATCTCGCACCGCGGACGCGCCGTGAGAAAGTTGGTTGATTTTTTGGTGAATCACAAATAAAGGCTACCTTTGCTCCTATGGAAACGAAACTCTACACGCGCGAAGAGTGCTACGACTCCGAGCGCATCGAAAAGTTGGCCGGCCACTACCGCGAGATCCTCACCCTGCTGGGCGAAGATCCCCAGCGCGAGGGGCTATTGAAGAGTCCCGAGCGCATCGCCAAGGCGATGGCCTTCCTGACGCGCGGATACACCCAAGATCCGCACGAGATTCTGCGCTCGGCCATGTTCAAGGAGGAGTACAAGCAGATGGTGTTGGTCAAGGATATCCAACTCTACTCGCTCTGTGAACACCACATGCTGCCCTTCTACGGCAAAGCCCATGTGGCCTACATTCCCAACGGACAGATCACAGGGCTCTCGAAGGTGGCCCGCGTGGTGGAGTGCTACGCCCGTCGTTTGCAGGTGCAGGAGCGCCTCACGGTACAGATCCGCGACTGCATCCAGGAGGCCCTCAATCCAATGGGTGTCGCCGTGGTAATCGAGGCAAGCCACATGTGCATGCAGATGCGTGGGGTGGAGAAACAGGGCTCGTCGACCACCACCTCGGCCTTCACGGGTATCTTCCTCAAAGATCCACGCACCCGCGAGGAGTTTATGAATCTGATTCGATAACCCGCCTTTTCAACCGAATCGGGGTCTGCCACCAAAGTGACAGACCCCGTTTTTGTTTTTCGGGCACAACCCACCCCTTGATTATACCTCCTCGCCCTCGGCAATCAGGCGGCACATCTGCTCGCGCATGCGGTGGATGCCGGTCTTGACCGTTCCCAAGGGCAGAGCAAGTTTCTCGGCAATCTCCTCGTAGGAGTATTCATCGTAGAAGCGCAACTCGAAGAGGCGACGATAACGAGGCGTAAGGCGACCCAGGTAGTGTTCGATCTGGTGACGCTGCTGGAGGTTGATGACACTCTCCTCGGGATTCGGCGCCGTCGAGGCGGGGGCCAGAAAGCGATCGTCGATGGGCATATCCTCCGAACGACGACGCACAAAGTCGATGAAGGTGTTGCGAGCAATGGTATAGAGCCACTGGCCGAAGGTGTAGTCGGACGAGTAGCGATGCAGGTTGATATAGACCTTGATGAAGGTCTCCTGCAAGAGATCTTCGGCATCCTCCGGCGAAGCCGAGGTAGTCCCCAGACGCTGCTGAAGCAGACGACCGATGGCATCGCGATAGCGGTTGAAGAGGTGTTCGAAGGCGTGATTATCCCCCGACAAGACCAACTCCACGAGCCGTTTATCATCGGCCACAATATAGTCTGCTATCTCCATACGCGCGCATCCTTACGTTGCAACAAGATCTTCACCCAAAGCGACTGCACGGGGCTCCAAAGGTCGTAGAGATAGTAGTGGCGCCAGAGGTATTTTTCACCCAGGCGCTGGCCGATGCGGCGCACCTCGAGGGCAACAAAGAGGTAACGGAACAAGAGCAAGGCAAGGGCACCCAACTTCAATTCGAGCGGGAGGAAGAGAAGCGCGATGACCACGCCCAACAGGAAGAGCACACGACTGCCAAGTTCCCACCCCTCGAAGGCGGCCACGCGATGCGGATAGAAGCGGCGCGTAGCCCCGTAGTAACGCTGCTGGTCGACCCACCACCTCATGCCTCCCCACATCTTTTCGCGCAGGGTAGCACGGGGCGAGAGTACCACGGCCACATTGTCGCGCGTGAGGATCTTCTGCAGGAAGAGGTCGTCTTCGCCGATATTCATATTCAGGTAGCCGAAACCGTTCGAGGTGGCATAATAACTCTTCTTCGTAATGCCCACCGCATGACGGATCCCTCGATAGGGCTCCCCCTTGACGGCGGCCGAGAGCCAATTGACCGACGACATCATGCGCGAGGTGCGGATCAGATAGCCCGCCACCTTGCCCGGACGGTTCGGAGCCGCATACTCCTCCTCGGTGGGAAGGGGCACCGACTCCTCCATGCCGCAATAGCCGATCACCACCTCCCCGCGCGTGAAGCCCTTGGCCATGAGGGCCAACCAGCGATCCGAGGTGGGAACCACATCGGTCGTCGAGAAGATCACATGCTCGTAGTGGGCCGACTTGATCCCCACATTGAGGGCCATCTTCGGCGAGATCGGGAAGCGGGGGTTGAGTTCAATCTTGGTCACCACCACCTGCGGGAAACTCTGACGGATGCGCTGCAGATCCTCGAAGAAGTCGCCGTCGGAGCCGACATAGACGATCACCACCTCGAAGACCACCTGCTGCTGCGCCAAAAAGAGAGGCAGGCGGTGCTCCACAAAGTCGTAATCCTCGGCAAACATGGCAATTACCACCGAGATCGGGGGCTCCTTCTCCAGGCGGGCCTGCTTGCGCGAGGCTTTGTAGCCGGGCAGGGCTCCGTAGACAAAAACATAGTAGTAGAGCTGTACAAAAAAGAGCAGCAGGAGCAATCCACACAGGGCCAACCCCTCCCAACCGTAGTGCAGCAACAAGGTATCGAACAGATTTGTCATGACTCTTTCATCTATTGAAAGGCAAAGATACAAAATAATTAGGAATTCGGAGTGAGGAATGAGGAATTATTTCGATGCAGGATTCACGATTATAATTCAGTATTTTGAATTGAGCATTGTGCGCTTTTGCCATTTTTCCCACTTTGGGATTTGTATTTTTCGCCTTTTCTTCGTAACTTGCAGATGTTACTAAATATTTCCGCCGATGAAAACTAAATTTCTTTTGAGAAAGATATTATTCGTTTTAGCAATATTACTATACTCCCATACCACCTTTTCTCAGATGCAGTTTTCTGATTACAAGCACGGTATGCTAATTCGAATCGGGGAGACCACCTATAAAGTTGATATCAAAAAAGCGGCCATCATGGAACAAATGGGCAAGGTCGGAGTGATTCTTGAAGACGAGAAGAATTTCCGAATGGGTGGCAGTCAATATGCCAATGGAACCCCGGTGGTATATTCTTCCAAAATGGAGGAGGTGGCAGACATTATCATTCCGCGTGAGTATTATTATCGTCCCCTCCATAAAGCCATGCGTTCTGCATTTTCTAAACAAGAGTTGACAACCCATCACAAACACTTTATTATTCTATATATAGTGGTTAATTCTGAGGGGGATATATTGGAAACATCGACTTATTATCGGATATCCAAGGATTATGTGATCCAACCTGAGCAAATCGCCACGCTCGAATCGTTGATTCGCAAAAATCTGAAATTTGAGGTGACCGAAAAGGCCAAGAAATTCAACTATTTTGAGGGTGAATTTTTTCTCTATTTCCAAGAGTTTATCGAGGATCTGCCCGAGATCGATGCCAAAGCCTTGGAGGAGGATCCCTTGGGAGATATCCCCAGCATCGGAGGCGGCAACCTGAGCGGTCCTCCCAGGGGTAACGGAGGGAATTAACCTCATCTTATCCCACATCGGCCGGACTCTTCGCGGTTCGGCCGTTTTTGAGGGGGGGGGGTCGCAATTCACAATTCACAATGCACGATTCACAATTAGGCTGACGCACCGGAATAATCGTAGGGAATATTACCTAACGACAAAGAAAATAATTGTGAATCGTGAATTATTTTGTACCTTTGCAAGATAAAGTAGCGTTATGAAATTTGAGTTGCAACATAAAGACCCCGCCTCGAAGGCGCGTGCCGGGCGCATCACGACCGACCATGGTGTGATCGAGACCCCGATATTCATGCCCGTGGGCACGGCGGCGGCCGTGAAGGGCATCTTCCACCGCGATGTGAAGGAGGAGGCCAAGGCCGAGATCATCCTGGCCAACACCTACCACCTCTACCTCCGCCCCGGCATGGAGATCATCGAGAAGGCGGGGGGTGTACACCGCTTTTCGACCTGGGAGGGGCCCATGCTCACCGACAGCGGAGGCTTCCAGGTCTTCTCGCTGGCCGGCTGCCGCAAACTCAAGGAGGAGGGGTGCCACTTCCGCTCGCACATCGACGGCTCAAAACACCTCTTCACGCCCGAGAGCGTGATCGACACCGAGCGCACGATCGGCGCCGACATCATGATGGCCTTCGACGAGTGCCCCCCGGGGGATGCTCCGCGCGAGTATGCCTCGAAGTCGCTCGACCTGACCCTGCGCTGGCTCGATCGCTGCTTCAACCGCTACCACCAGACCACGCCCAAGTACGGCCACTACCAGTCGCTCTTCCCCATCGTGCAGGGGTGTACCTACCCCGATCTGAGAGCCAAGTCGGCCGAGGCGGTGCAACAGTACGATGCCGACGGCTATGCCATCGGCGGTCTGGCCGTGGGGGAGCCGACCGACGTCATGTACGAGATGATCGAGGTGGTCAATGCCGTTCTGCCCGAGCACAAGCCCCGCTACCTGATGGGGGTGGGCACGCCGTGGAATATTCTGGAGGCCATTGACCGCGGAGTCGATATGTTCGATTGTGTGATGCCCACGCGCAACGGCCGCAACGGACAACTCTTCACCTGGGAGGGGACGATCAACATCCGCAACAAGAAGTGGGAGGACGACTTCTCGCCCATCGACCCCGAGGGCACAGCCTTTGTCGACACCCACTACTCGAAGGCCTACCTGCACCACCTGTGTGTCTGCCAGGAGATGATGGCTGCGCAGATCGCCTCGCTACACAACATCGCCTTCTACCTCCGCTTGGTGAAGACCGCCCGCGCCCACATCCTGGCCGGCGACTTCAAGAGTTGGAAAGAGCAGGCCGTGCAAAAGATGCAACGCCGATTGTAAACGCAAGAGGGGGAGGTCAGTGGTCGAACGCCGATGATCCGATCCCGAAACTAACATACGAAGCCCATGAAAAATTTCCGCTGGCCGGGGTTTAAGATTCTCGACCGTTACATATTCCGCAAGTTCCTCGGAACCTACTTCTTCGCCATTGCGATGATCATCGTGATCGTCGTGGTGTTCGACTATGTGGAGAAGGTGGACGACTTTACGGAGTTGAAGGCCCCGCTGAAGGCCGTCATCTTCGACTACTACCTCAACTTCATCCCCTTCTTTATCAACCAGTTCAGCGGACTCTTCACCTTCATCGCCTGCATCTTCTTCACCTCGAAGTTGGCCTATCAGACCGAGATCGTGGCCATGCTCTCGGGCGGCATGAGTTTCCGACGGCTGATGTGGCCCTACTTCCTGGGAGCCCTCGCCATTTCGTCGCTCTCTTTGGCCCTGAGCCTCTGGGTAATCCCCTACACCCAGCGCACGCTGGTGGATTTCGAGATGCAGTACCGCAAAAAACGCCAAAATTTCCAATTCGACCGCCACATCTATCGTCAGATCGAGCCGGGCACCTTCCTCTACATCCGTGACTTCTCGAAGAACAGCAACCAGGCCCGCTTCTTCGTCCTGGAGCGTTACGAAGAGCGCTCCATCACCCAAAGCCTCGAGGCCGCTGATGCCAAGTTCGACCCCGAGAGCCGTCGTTGGACCGCCTCGCGCTATACGTTGCGTTCGCGCGACTCCCTGGGCCGAGAACTCTTCTCGCAGCACCGCAACCTCGACACGCTCCTAAACCTCGACATCAATGAGTTGGGACGCGTGAAGGAGCTCATCAAGACGATGACCATCTCCGAGTTGAACGACTTCCTGGATCAACAGAAGGCGAAAGGATCGGACGACATCGCGATCATCCAGGTGGAGCAGCAATCGCGCTTTGCCTACCCCGCAGCAACCTTTATTCTGACGCTGATCGGAGTCTCGCTCTCCTCGCGCAAGGTGCGCGGCGGTACGGGCCTGCACATCGGTATCGGTACGGCCCTCTGCTTCTCATACATCCTCTTCAATCGCTTCTTCGAGGAGTTTGCCAAGGGAGGAGCCCTGCCCCCCTATGTCGCCGTATGGATCCCCAACCTGATCTACCTCGGCATTGCCGTCTACCTCTACCAAAAAGCCCCGAAATGATGCAAACGATCGAATCCATTGCTCAAAAGATACGCGCCGCAGAGCGCATCTCGCCCGAAGAGGCCCTCCTGCTTTGGCACGAAGCACCGCTGGCCCTGCTGGGCGAATTGGCCACGACGGTGCGCTACCGCATGAACGGCCGCAAACTCTTCTACAACCGCAATTTCCACATCGAGCCCACGAATCGTTGCGTCTTCAACTGCCGATTCTGCTCCTACCGCCGCCCGGTGGATAGCCCCGAGATGTGGGACTACTCGATGGAGGAGGTCGAGGCGATCGCCCGCTCACAACAGCCGAAAGGAATCACCGAGGTACATATCGTGGGGGGTGTCCACCCCGACCACGGCTTGGAGTACTACTGCGAGATGATCCGCCGCGTGAAGAAGATCCTGCCCCAAGTGGCAATCAAGGCCTTCACCGCCATCGAGTTGAGCTACATGATCCGCCAGGCCGGTTTGACGATCGAGGAGGGGTTGCAGCGACTCATCGAGGCGGGCATGGAGGCGATCCCCGGGGGGGGTGCCGAGATCTTCGACGAGGAGATCCGTGCACAGATCTGCCCCGAGAAGGGTTCCACGGCCGAGTGGTTCGAGGTACACCGCACGGCCCATCGCCTGGGCCTGCATACCAATGCCACGATCCTCTACGGCCACATCGAGAAGCCCGAACACCGCATCAACCACCTGCGCCGTCTACGCGACCTGCAGGACGAAACCCACGGACTGGATGCTTTCATCCCCTTGAAATACCGCAACTTCGGTAACTCGATGTCCTCGATCGGCGAGGTACCGATCACCGAAGATCTGCGCATGCTGGCTTTGAGCCGCATCTTCCTGGACAATGTTCCCCACATCAAGGCCTACTGGGTGATGTATGGCAAGACCACCACCGAACTCGCCTTGGCCTACGGTGCCGACGACGTGGATGGCACGATCGACGACTCGACCAAGATCTACTCGATGGCCGGAGCCCAGGATCAGAAGCCGGTGATGACGATCTCGGAGATCGAGCGCATGGCCGCCGCGGCTGGGCTCACCGCCGTGGAGCGCGACACCTTCTACCACGAATTGTAATATTCATCAGAAAACCCAACCAAGATGAACGCAACAAAAAATCAACACCTTTGGCAAGCCATCAAGCAACACCCGTTGCTCCGCCACGCCCTGTGGATCGGGATTCTGCTCCTGGGCATGCTCCTCGTGGCACAACTCGCCATGCGAATCGGCACGCGCCACGGGGCGCGTCGCACGGTGCCCGAGTTGACCGGCATCCTCCTTTCGGATGCCGAGCAATTGGCCAAGAAGCACGACCTGGAGCTCATCGTCAACGACTCGCTCTTCGTTCCCGCCTACGAGGGGGGTATCGTGCTGGCCCAGCTCCCCGCCACGGGGGTTGAGGTGAAGCCCGGACGTAAAGTCTACATCACGATCAACTCCTTCTCCGAAAAGATGGTGCCGATGCCCTATGTAGCCGGTCGCTCACTACGCCAAGCCAAGAACATGCTCGAGATCGCCGGCCTGGAGATCAAAGAGTTGATCTATCGCTCCGACATGGCCACCAACTACGTCCTGGAGCAGCACTACAAGGGGGAGAAGATCACCTCGAAGAGCAAACTCATGGCCGAAGCCGGTTCGGGAGTCACCCTCTATGTGGGTGTCGAGGGGGGCTATGGCACAGCCTATGTTCCGCAGGTGGTGGGACAGTCCGAACGCGATGCCAAGAGCCGCCTTTGGGAGAACGGCTTCAACATCGGCGAGGTGCACTACGACGAGGGAATCAACCTGCTGAACCGCAAGGATGCCCATGTCTACAAGCAGAGTCCGGCACTCGGCACGGCCCAACCCCTGGGCAAGAAGGTTTCGATTTGGCTGACCCTCGACGAGGAGCTTTCGAGCAAGAACCGCGCAGAGGCCGAAAAGGAGGCCCAAAAACTCGCTGCCGAGCGCCAAAAACAGGAGGCCGAGGAGGCTGTGAATCAAACGGAGGAAGAGATCACCCCCGAATCTCCCGCAGAGGAGGCCCCGTCCGATGAATTTTTCGAGTAATACACCACACGCAAGATGATAGAACAGGAGAATTATATCGACCCCGAACTGCAAGAGCAGGAGGATGAACTCTACGAGCACTTTTCGATCGTGGTCGATAAGGGCCAAAGCCTTGTGAGGTTGGACAAGTTCCTGACCTTCCGCATGGAGCGTTGCTCGCGCAACCGCATTCAGGCGGCCGCCGACTGCGGCAATGTGTTGGTGAACGGCAAGCCCGCCAAGTCGAGCTACAAGGTCAAGCCCCTGGATCAGATCTCAATCATGATGCCCTACCCGAAGCGCGATACGGCGATCGTTCCCCAAAACATCCCCTTGGAGATCCCCTACGAGGACAACGACCTGCTGCTGGTGAACAAGGCTGCCGGCATGGTGGTCCACCCGGGCCATGGCAACTGGGACGGCACGCTGGTGAACGCCCTGACCTACCATCTGCAAAACCTGCCGATGTTCCAGGAGGGGGATACCCGCGCCGGCCTGGTACACCGCATCGACAAGAACACCTCGGGCCTCTTGGTCATCGCCAAGAACGAACGGGCCCATGCCCACCTGGCCAAGCAGTTCTTCGACCACACCACCTCGCGCCGCTATGTGGCCCTGGTGTGGGGCAACTTCGAGGAGGACGAGGGGACCATCACGGGCCACATCGGCAGTTCACGCAGCGAGCGCATGCAGATGTGCGTCTTCCCCGACGGCTCGGAGGGCAAACATGCCGTGACCCACTACCGCGTGTTGCGTCGCTATGGGTATGTCACCCTGGTGGAGTGCCGCTTGGAGACGGGGCGTACCCACCAGATCCGTGTCCACATGCAGTATATCGGCCACCCGCTCTTCAACGACGAACGCTACGGCGGCGACCGCATCCTGAAAGGCACCACCTTCTCGAAGTATAAGCAGTTTATCGAAAACTGTTTCGAGATCATGCCGCGCCACGCCCTCCACGCCCGCTCATTGGGCTTCATCCACCCCTCCACCCACAAAGAGATGCACTTCGAGTCGGAGCTCCCCGACGAATTCAAGCGCGTGCTGGAGAAGTGGGACACCTACTGCTCGGCCAATACGAGCGTGATCAAGGAGGTTTTGGAGGAGGAGGTGCAAAATTCAGAATTTTCCTAACCATGTCCTTCCTACCCACTACCGCCAAAGAGATCAAAGCCCTCGGATGGGATTACATTGATGTGATCCTCTTCACGGGCGATGCCTACATCGACCACCCCTCGTTCGGAGCGGCCGTGGTCGGTCGTCTGTTGGAGGCCGAAGGCTACCGCGTGGCTATCGTTCCCCAGCCCAATTGGCGCGACGACCTGCGCGACTTCATCAAGTTGGGGGCTCCGCGCCTCTTCTTTGCCGTCTCGGGAGGAGCCATGGACTCGATGGTAAACCACTACACGGCCAACCTGCGCCTGAGAAGCAACGATGCCTATACGCCCGGAGGCAAGGCCGGCTTCCGCCCCGACCGCGTGGTGAGCACCTATACGCAAATTCTGAAACGCCTCTATCCCCATGTACCGGTAGTTGTCGGAGGTATCGAGGCCTCGCTGCGAAGACTTACGCATTACGACTACTGGGACAACGAACTGAAACCCTCGATCCTGGCCGAATCGGGGGCCGACCTACTAATCTACGGCATGGGCGAAGGAGTTGTTCAGGAGGTGGCCAAGGCGATGCGCAACGGATTCAATATGAAACTTTTGCGAAAGATCAACCAGGTGGCCTTCCTGGCCGACAAGAGTTATGTCGAGCGGCTGGATGAGACGAAGACCCTCAAGTTGCACGCCTACGAGACCTGCTGCAAAAGCAAAGTCGCCTTTGGGGAAAATTTCACCACGATGGAGATCGAGAGCAACCGCATGGCCTCGGACAAGATCCTCGTGGAGCCTACGGGCGATCGGTTTGTGGTGGTCAATCCCCCGCGTCCGATCCTCTCGACCGAAGAGCTCGACCACTCGTTCGACCTCCCCTACGAGCGAGCGCCTCACCCGCGCTACCGCGGCAAGGGGGATATTCCCGCCTGGGAGATGATCAAGTTCTCGGTGAATCTACACCGTGGTTGCTTCGGTGGCTGCTCCTTCTGTACCATCTCGGCCCACCAGGGCAAGTTCATCCACTCGCGCAGCGAGGAGTCGATCCTCCGCGAGGTGGAGCGCGTAACCCGCATGGAGGGCTTTAAGGGTTATCTGTCGGATATCGGTGGGCCCTCGGCCAACATGTACCGCATGGGGGGCAAAAACCGCGAGCTCTGCGCCAAGTGCCGCCGCCCCTCGTGTCTCCACCCAAAACCCTGTGCCAACCTCGACAACGACCACTCGGGGCTCATTCAATTGTATGAAAAGATCCGCTCCGTGAAGGGCATTAAGAAGGCCTTTATCGGCAGTGGCATCCGCTACGACCTCTTCGACAAGAGCAACTACTTCGAACAGGTGGTCAAGCACCACACCTCGGGCCGCCTGAAGGTAGCCCCCGAACACACGGAAGATCGGGTGCTGAACCTGATGCGCAAGCCCTCGTTCTCGCTCTTCGAGGAGCTCAATGCCCGCTTCAAGGCCGTCTGCCGCCGCGAGGGGTTGCGCTACCAACTGATCCCCTACTTTATCTCCTCGCACCCGGGGTGCACGGAGCAGGAGATGCGTGCCCTCTCCCAAAAGGTACTCGGCCGCCTGAACTTCACCCTGGAGCAGGTGCAAGACCTCACCCCCACCCCCATGACCCTCTCGTCGGTGATGTTCTACACGGGCGAAAACCCCTACACCCACGAAAAGGTCTATGTGGCCCGCTCGCAGGACGAGAAGCGAAAGCAAAAAGCGTGGTTTTTCAAGAAATAGCCCAAAGGTATTATAAGAGAGGGGAGCTCATCGGCTCCCCTCTCTTATTAAAATACCTCCTGCAGGATCTCGATCGACTGCACCGAACGAATGGCATCGAGGTGGTAGGCGTAATAGTTGAGCAGAGATTGCAGGTACTTGACCCGCTGGTGGCGGTTCATGCCGATCTCGGCCAGGCAATGGACATCGCACTCCGTGAAGTCGCGAAAGAATCGGGCCACCTCGGGATCAAAAAATTGGGGATGGAGCGGCTGTTCCGAGGTGAAGAGTCCCTCGCGGATATCGAACCAGTCACCCGTGTGGTAGTCGTTGCCGGGGAAGAATCCCAACAAGGCACTCAATTTGGTGAGAAACCAGAGGTGGAAATTGGGAGTCCCCTCCTGGAGTTCATCGAGTGCCCCTACCGAGCTCCAAACAAACTCGAAGAGCAGCGGATGGGGCTCGCTCTCCTTCACCAGACGATACAACACCTCGGCCATAAAGAGGGCGATGGTCGATTTGCGCACATCGAAGGGGATGGAGCGCAACAACTGGCCGCTACGCACCTCCTTGAAGCGGTGCATCTGCATCTTGGGCGACTCGAGCCCCTCGAATTCGAGGGTAAAGATCGGCTGAAAGAGCCCCGCCTTCGACCCCCGACCCTGCGAAGAGCGAATCCCGGGTACCATGTAGCTCTGTCTGCCCCCCACATCGGTCAGCAGATAGACGATAAGCGACTTGTCGCCGTATTTGAGCGTATGCAGCACAATGCCACGCCCCTTATAGCTCTTCACCGGAGGGAAAACAATCGCTAACGCTTCTTACAATGAACCGCGGCCCAACCATCACGCAGGCGCGAGGAGACAAAGACAAGCCCTTCGGCCTCGGCCGCCGATCGAATAATCGGAATATCGGCCTCCAGGAAGCCACTCATCACCAAGTCGGCCCCGGCATTCATCGCCCCAACATAAGCAGCCATATCGCCCACCAGGATGTTGCGGTTGATGTTGGCGGCAATGAAGTCGTAGCTACGCCCGGCAATGGCACGCGCATCGCCCAAGATCGGGGTAATCCGGTCGGCCACCCCGTTGCTCGCAATGTTTTCGCGACAATTCTCATCGGCCCAGGTGTCGATATCGACGGCATCCACCGCCTCGGCCCCGCACTTCACCGCCACAATGGCCAAAACGCCCGTGCCACTGCCCATATCCAAGCCCCGCTTACCCGCGAGTGCAAGCTCCATCAGGTAGCCCGAGACCAGGCAGGTAGTGGCGTGATGACCCGTACCGAAGGACATCTTGGGCATGATCACCACCTCCATCACCCCCTCGGGGGCCGGCGCATGAAAGGGGGCGCGAATGTAGAGCTTTCCGTCGACATCCACCGGGGCGAAGTTACTCTCCCACAAGGCGTTCCAATTTTGGCTCTCGATCGAGATATAGCGCACACCCTCTACCGCATAGGAGGCCAATAGGCGATCCACCTCCTCCTTGCAATCGACCAGCTTCTCCTGTGGGATGTAGGCCTTCAACGTGGGCCCCTCCTGCTTGAAGCTCTCAAACGGGAAGTCCGACAACTCGGCCGTCAGAATCTCGGCCATCTCCCCCTCGAGGGGCATATTGAGCTCAATGTAATCCATCTGTTTGCAATATTATGTTAAAAATTTGTATCTTTGCCGATAACTCGGTGTAAATTTACGGATAAAATGGCAGAAAACAGCGAACGGTGGCGAAAAATTTTACTCGGCTACCGCAGTTACATACGATTGGAGAAGCGACTCGCGGAGAACACCGTGGAGTCCTACATGACCGATTTGGAGAACTTCTCCCACTTTATTCAGCACCATTGGAACGTGGCCCCCAACAAGGTGGCCCCCGAGATGATCGAACGCCATCAAACCTGGCTCTTTGAGCAAGGTCGTGAGGCCGCATCGCAAGCCCGAGCCTTGAGCAGCATCAAGAGTTTCTTCAACTACCTGCTACTCGAAGAGCGCATGGAGAGCTCGCCGGCCGAGTTCATCGAGGCGCCACGCTCGGGTCGCCGACTGCCCGACACCCTCACGACCCAGGAGATCGACCTGCTGCTCGACAGCCTCGACCGCTCCACCCCCAAGGGACGACGCGACAGCGCGATGCTCGAGGTGCTCTACTCCTGCGGACTGCGCGTCTCGGAGCTCACCTCGCTACGCCTGAGCGACCTCTTCTTCGGCGAGGGCTACATCCGCGTGGTGGGCAAAGGCAACAAACAGCGCCTGGTGCCGATCAGCACCATTGCCCGCGACAAGGTGCAGATCTACCTCGAAGATCGGCGCGAAAGCAAATCGGAGAGCGACATTCTCTTTCTGAACAACCGAGGCGACGCCCTTACGCGTGTGATGGTCTTTACGATCATTCGTCAAGCAGCCCTGCGCGCCGGCATCCGAAAGAAGATCAGCCCCCACACCTTCCGCCACAGCTTCGCCACCCACCTGCTCGAAGGGGGCGCCT
>JAEIGA010007318.1_pt1 | contig 16784 bp, 8 predicted proteins | sample 9270691 | NCBI WGS metagenome assembly JAEIGA01 (sample SAMN17057246, study PRJNA624740) | gut metagenome | biome: biome; isolation source: fecal sample | host: Bos grunniens | place: China: Xizang | collected 2019
GTTAATATAAGACTGGCTTGAAAGTGTCCAGGGGATATCAAGGCCAAAGACGGAGCAAAGAACTATCATCGTAACAAAAAGTACGCCATAGCCTGCAACTATCGGCCAAACGTTTCTCGGATGCTGACCGTCTGCGGCAAACGTTAAAGCGGCAAAGGTTGCGCCGATGGTTGAACCTGTAAAGCCGACACCGTCGGGTAAAAACGGAAATATTTCGGGAAGAACGAAAATGATATTAAGATAGACAACAGCGCAAAGCCCATATATACCGATATTTATTAGACAAACGGGCATACCGAATTTATCGAGAAAGTCAACGCCGTATCCTGTGCTGTGAATAAGAGCCTTATAGCCGTGAAAACTTCTGCCGTTAAGGAAAAAGCCGAGAAGAATAGTAACCGTAAAAAGAAAAATCAAGAATACGTTTACAAAGCCTCTGTATTCATAAGGTAACGAATAATACTCGGGATTATCAAACGGAATAACGGAAGGAGCATCGACACCGAGAGTTTTATACATAAATGCATAAACAAAAATACCGTAAATACCGATAGCAAGACCTGCTTTATACATATTATAGCCACGATGCATAGCAGTTGTTCCGGGAAGAAGTGCAGGGATAACAAAACCCGAACCGAGACCGAAAAGAACAGCAAGAACAACGCCAAGCACGGTAACCTCAGGTTCGCCGAAAACGTATGAACTGTTTATAGTGTAACGGAAAAGAAAGTCACTGATAAACGGACCGACAGCAGTTGCAAAAAGTGAAATATGGAAGTTTTCCCTGTACGACTTTTTCATTACCCTGCAATATATAAATACCCCTAAAAGAGGTAAAAGCATATTAACGAAATTCAAGCCGTAGAAGCAATGAGCCAAAACGAGCATATATCCTGCAAAAGTTGTTGCACACGGTTTAACTTTACTGATTATCATTATGAGATTGCAGATCAAACCGCATACACCCGCATTAAAGAACGTACTGCCGAGCCCCGCGAGCGCAAAATAGTCTGTAACCAGTTTACAGGGTGTAGTCATGATTTTAAAGACATTAGCCCAAAAATCAGTCTCATTTGTTAAAATAACAGCAATGGGAACTGTTACAAACATAATAAGACTCAAAAAGAACGTATAAAAAAAGATTATCTTATCGGCATTTTTTGAATGATGCTCATTGGGCAGATGCCGATAATTATTTTCAATTAAAGATTGCGATGTTATAACATTAGACTGAACATCGACCGAATTTTCCATGTCTGTTTTCTTACCTACCTTAAAAAGTTTGCAGATAAGTATATCATATCTTTCATTTTCCGTCAATAGAGATAAAAAACAGTTGTGTGAAATGTCGAAAAAGTATTTTTGAACTTTTTAAGAGAACAGGAAGAAAAGACTTGACAAATCTGTCTACATGATGTAGACTATAGTTGACTACAGAATGTAGACACGGAGGATAAAATGAATTTAGGTGCTATAGAATCAAGATTTGCGGATATTATCTGGTCAAAAGAACCGTTAACAACAGGAGAACTTGTTAAACTTGCAGAAAAGGAGTTTAACTGGAAAAGAACAACAACATACACTATTTTAAAACGACTTTGCGAAAAAGGTCTTTTTGTAAACAATTCAGGCACAGTAAGCTCGTTGATATCCAGAGATGATTTTTTTGCAAGACAAAGCGAGGATTTCATCAACGAAACATTCAGCGGTTCTTTGCCTGCATTCATTGCAGCGTTTTCAAAAAGAAACAAGCTTAAAGATGCAGATGTGAAGAAACTGCAAGAACTCATAGACGGGATGAAGGAGGATCGATATGACGAATGAAATATTACAAAGATTACTTGAGATTAATATAGGCGGGAGCATAGCCATTATCTTTGTGCTGTTATGTAGATTTCTGCTCAAAGACAGATATAAAATTTTTTCATATGTTATGTGGAGCGTTATTCTTTTCAGATTTCTGTGTCCTGTAAGTATCGAATTTGAGTTATCATGTGTCGGGCTTTTCAGTGAACCGATAAAAGATATCGCACTGACTCAGCAAAAAACACAGGAAGATCTTGAAGATCTCATCGGAGAGATCGAACCTGATAATATTGTTATTTCACAAACAACACCAAGCGATACGACCGTTCATATCGGTGAAATTGTTTTCAACGAACCACAAATAACAGTAAAGAAACTCAACATTCCATTTACGGTGTGGTTAATAGGAATGTCAGCAATGCTATGTTACGGAATATACTGTTTCATAAAACTGAAAATACGGCTTATAGGAGCTGTAAACCTCAAAGAGAACATATATATTGCAGACAACATCCCCTCCCCGTTTGTTGTTGGGTTGATATTTCCAAAGATATATCTGCCGTCATATATTGGAGAAGAAGAAAGTCAGTATATAATCTGTCACGAAAAGCATCATATAAAAAGATTGGATCATGTTATCAAAATACTGGCTTTTACGGCACTGTGTATACATTGGTTCAACCCTCTTGTATGGCTTGCATTTTTTCTTTCAACAAAAGATATGGAAATGAGCTGCGATGAGGCGGTCATACGTAAACTCGGCGAAGACATAAAAGCAGATTATGCAAAATCATTACTGGATCTTTCTACAGGTAAAATGTTTTCTTCTCCGACTCTCCTTGCCTTTGGAGAAGGAAACACAAAATCAAGAATTAAAAACATTGCGAAGATCGAAAAGAAAAATCTCATAATAATAATTTTGGCTGTATTATTTGTAATCGCGGTAACTGTTTCACTGATATTCGATCCGATAAAAAAGCAAACCGAGCTTCTTGGCGCAAACTATCACATAGACCAAGTTATTTACAATAACGGAGAGGATTCCGCTCCGCCTGTTCAGTTCTGTATTTCTGCGGATTACCGTTTGTACTCAAAAAATACAGGTAATGATGATTGGGAGTTTTTGGGAAAACTTGAAAGAGAAACTGTTTCAAAAGAAGAATTCGAAAGATATTTTTCAGATAAATCTGCATGGATAAAACGTTACAGCTTAAAAGAAATAACCGACAGTTATATATTGAGACTCGGAAATGACGATTTTTATATTGCCGTTCAAACATCTGACGGCGACACGCTTTTGGCATACGGCTGGGAGGATGTCAGCGAAAAAGGCGATCAATATTCCGATGATACATATATCAAAACAATGTATTTACTTGAAAGCGAATTCAGCAAAAACACATTTAACGTTAATTTTTTTGAAAGATCTCTGAAATATACGATCGGCAAAAATATTGACTGTTTCTCTTATTATGAAAACGACAGGCATCCTGGGTTTGCGGTTGTTGGATTCAAAGCAGGCAACGGAAGCAGAACAACCATGACAGACCTTGGCTTTGCAGTATTCTCATTTGCAGAAAACGTTGGATATAAGCTTATAGAATGGCATAATTATTCAGGTGCGGCGGTAAACGGAGAACGAATATATACATGCGAACATCCTGCGGTATTTTCCATAAACGGCGTAAGCAATTTTATGAATTCGTATGATGTTGTTTTATACACAGCGCCTGAACTGCATAAAATAACAAGGGAATACAAATATGACGGCAAAAGCGATGTTATAATTTCAGACATAACAGACGGTCATATCGGGATGACTCTTTTTCACAGATCAAACAGGGACGGTGCGGTTGAAGTGAAGCAGTATTATTATGATGAATTCGGAAACTGCTTCGGAAGCGAAGATGTTACCGTTGCAAGCAAATTTACGGATATTTCAGGTAAATCTTATGTTTCATGGAGATCAATTTACATTACCCCTATTTCGTCTTTCATGCCTATAAACGGTGATTCGGGATACAGATATCTTATCGGTGAAGACAGTTTTTCGATTATCGGAAAAACGAATAACGATATTAACACGTTCAACGATGTAAAATACGAATGGCAAAAATTACCGTGGACAAAAGATGAATGGAACGAAATGTTTTTTATGGAAATCCCCGAAGAATTGAGCAACACAGATAATATTCTTTGGCAGCCGATCTCAGACGATTATTTTCTGCTCGACTGCAACGGAAAGATGTATATCTCACGTTATATATATGAGTCTATTCCTCAAAGAACAACCATATGGGATATCTACGAGCTTATTCCCGAAGAAAAAGTTGGGTTTGCGGAATGGATATATGAGCCGCATCAAAGCAGTAAATTGCCTTATTTTCAATTTAAATTTGATATTCCAAACGCAACATATGTGACCGCAATCTGCTTTAACGGAGAAATTTCAAATGAGTGTATTAACAGCGAAATCTTAAATAAAAACGAAATCGAAGTATACCCAACTGTTGATAAAATTGCTGCTCTTTATTGGGCTCCAGGTAAACAGATAATATCAACAGATCTTATTTCGGAGATTCATTTCACTGTTTACAACAAAAATGATGTTATTCACAACGGAATTATTTACATCACTCCCGGAGCAGATAGAGGTTCATACACAGCAACGGTAGGCGGCCACGGGCTATGCATAAAAAACAGCAATGATGGCGAAGGCGCAATTATTTCCCTACTAAAAGAATAAGTCAATAAAGAAGAACTCCGAGATTTTCTCGGAGTTCTTTGCTTACATAAACAAACTCCTCCCAAATGGGAGGAGTAAATATTAACCTGATATTTGAGCTTCGACAAGTCTGCCGCCGCAATAAATTTCACGGAGTTTGGGTTTTTCGATCTTACCGGTGGGATTTCTGGGCACATCCGCAAAAATGATCTTACGGGGACGTTTATATCGAGGAAGCGAAGAGCAAAAAGCATTGATCTCTTCTTCAGAGCATTCAACGCCATCTTTAAGAGAGATGATAGCAGCAGCGATCTCGCCGAGACGTTCATCGGGAAGACCGATAACAGCAACGTCCTTGATCTTATCGTTAGAACGGAGGAAATCCTCGATCTGAACGGGATAGAGATTTTCGCCGCCTGTGATGATAACGTCTTTTTTACGGTCAACGAGCCAAATAAAGCCGTCTTCGTCGATACGAGCCATATCACCGGTGCAGAGCCAGCCGTCCTTTAAAACTTCGGCGGTAGCTTCGGGGTTTTTATAATAGCATTTCATAACGCCGGGGCCTTTAACAAGAAGTTCGCCGACCTCATCGCCTTCGACCTCTTTACCTTTATCGCCAACTACCTTTGCCTGCCAGAGGTGGCCGGGTTTACCGATAGAGCCTACCTTATGAATATTTTCGACGCCGAGATGAACGCAGCCGGGACCGATAGATTCGGAGAGGCCGTAGTTTGTATCATATTCATGTTTCGGGAAAAGCTGTTTCCAACGTCTGATAAGGCTCGGAGGAACGGGCTGCGCACCTATATGCATAAGACGCCACTGATCGGTGTTGTATTCGGAAATATCAATATCTCCGCGATCGATGCTGTCAAGAATATCCTGAGCCCAAGGCACGAGAAGCCAAACGATCGTTGCACCCTCATCGGAAACGGTTCTCAGTATCCATTCGGGGCTTACGCCGCGGAGGATAACGGATTTTGCGCCAACGAGAAGGCTGCCGAACCAGTGCATTTTAGCGCCTGTGTGGTAAAGCGGCGGGATGCAGAGGAATATATCGTCACGGGTCTGACTGTGGTGATTTTGTTCTGTTAAACAAGAAGAAACGAGTGCACCGTGAGAATGAAGAATAGCTTTCGGGAAGCCTGTTGTACCCGAAGAAAAATAGATAGCGCCGTAATCTTCATCACGGACATCGATAGCGGGAGCAACAGAGGAACAGTAAGTTACAAGCTCATCGTAATTATCCGCAAATGAGGGAACATCATTGCCTACATAGAAAAGATGTTTAACATTGGGAATAACGGGCTTAATATGTTCGACACGCTCTACAAATTCGGGACCGAAAACGAGAACGGAAACATCTGCAAGATCGAGGCAATATTTGATCTCATCGGAAGCATAGCGGTAATTCATTGGAACGGCAAGCGCACCTGTTTTAAGAATACCGAAATAAATGGGGAGCCATTCAAGGCAGTTCATCAAAAGAACAGCTACTTTATCGCCCTTGCGAACACCTCTTGTAAGAAGAAGGTTGGCAAAGCGGTTAGCTTTTATATCAAACTCTCTCCAGGAAATTTCACGGCGATATTTGCCGCCGGGAGCGGATTCGATAAGACTGTATTCACGCCAGGTTATCGGATGAGACGGTTTTTTATCGGGATTTATTTCAACAAGAGCAATATCGTTAGGATAAAGCTTTGCATTTTTCTCGAGAAAATCGGTAATGGGCATTATAAATTTTCCTTTCGGATTATCATTCCTTGTAATTTATAATTCTACCATGTTTTCTCTTGTTTGTCAACCTAAAAAGAAGAAAATAACAAGTTTTTCACAATAATATTACGTTAAAAAACGATATTAAAGCCAAAAATCAGCAAATTTCATAAAAAAACGTTCAAAAAAGGAAAGTTCGCGAGAATTCAGATCAACCGTTCGGCAAACTGCCATAGGGACAGCCCCTACCCTGTTATTTTCAAAATCAACAACAAGATGTCCGACGGTTGTTCCTGCATCAATGGGTGCAAAAATCGAAACAGGGAGATTTTCGGTAAAAGAATATTCAACATCATTGCCATTTATTTTCAATCCGTAAACAGGCTCTGTGTTGATGACTTCAACATCTGTTTTCCCACCAAGAGACGGAACTGAGGTTTTATATTTTCCCGTATCGTAAACAACAGTTTTCTCAACACGATTAAAACAATCTTCAAGAAGCGAAATATGATCATTCCAATCGTCGGGAGCGTTAAGCGTTACACAAATAAGACTGACCCCGTCTTTTTCAGCCGATGAAACAAGGCAACGCCCTGCGGCTTTTGTAAATCCTGTCTTCATTCCGTTTGCATATTCATAAGTTTCAAGAAGCTTATTTGAATTTTCCAAAACAAGATTCATATAATCGAGTTTAACTTTATGAGATGAAACGATCTTACGGAAGTTTTCGTTTCGATACGCATCCGCGGAAATAATCGCAAGATCTCTGGCAGTTGTAAAATGTTCGTTATCGGGAAGGCCATGCGGATTAGAAAAATGAGTAGATGTACATCCCAAAGAAATCGCTTTACGATTCATCATTTCAACGAATTTTTCAACGCTCCCGCCAACACCTTCAGCTATAGTATGAGCGGCATCGTTTCCACTCCTGAGCATAAGCATAAAAAGAAGATCCGAAAGCTTGACCTTATCTCCCGAAAGCAGACCTATCTGTGAGCCTTCAACATTTGCGGCGGCATCGGAAACAATAAAATAATAATCATTCGGGCAATTTTCAAGCGCGATCAAAGCTGTCATTATTTTAGTTGTACTTGCTTCGGGCAATATTTCATCGGCATTGTGTTCATAAACAACAATACCTGTAGATGCCTCCACAACGATCGCACTTTTTGCACTCAAAGCATATGTTTGAATATTAAAAAAGCAGTAAACCAGTGATAATGTAAGACCAAAACAGATAAATTTAACAAGATATTTTTTCATAATTCCCCCGAAAGCTTTTTTATATATCTATGAGAAATCATAAAAAAATATGCCGCCCACAAAGTGAGCGACATATCTGAATTTAATCTTTATTCTTCTGTATCAAAAAGAATGCCGAGAGTGTTCGGACCGCAATGGGAGCTTATGGTTGCACCTGCAGGTGTAGCATAAACATTATCAAAAAGACCTGTTTCTTTAACTGCTTCAACGCATGCTTCAACGTATTCGGGATGTTCAAGGCAAGTATGAGTTAAAAATACATTTGTTCTCTTATATTTCATACCTTCAACAGAAAGACGTTCCTTAACAAATTTAACAAGAATATCTTTCATATTGCCTCTGTATTTTTTACCGACACCCATCTTACCGTCTTTAACTTCAATACAAGGATGAAGTTTGAGAAGATTTGCACCGAGCGCGGAAACAGCAGAGCAACGACCGCCTTTATAGAGATAATCGAGTCTGTCAATGATAAAACTTGCATCAATATTCTTTGTTTCAGAAGAAACGATATCTGCGATCTCTTCCGCAGAATGGCCTTGATCACGAAGATCACAAGCTTTTAAAACACTGAGTGCAATACCCGTTGAAAGGTTTTCGGAGTCAACGACATACACGTTGCCGACTTCTTCCGCCGCGAGACGGGCATTTTGAGTTGTTGCGGAAAGAGCAGATCCGATACCTGTAAAAAACACATCACATCCGTCGTCAACGAATTGTTTGAAAAAATCGATGAAATCGCCAACGCTTCTTGCCGCTGTTTTGGGAAGAACACCTGTTTCGTTAACATACTTAAATATATCAACGGGTTTGATATCTTCACCGTCATAATATGTTTTATCACCGAGAGTTACGTAAAGGGGTAATTTGTATATTTCACGCTGTTTATACATCTCAGGTAAAAGATCACAACAGCTGTCTGTTGTAATGATTACTTTGCGCAAGACAATACCTCCTTAGAATTTAACGGAAATAGTTTTGATTTCAAAGGGTTTAACGTACATTTCAAATTCGGAACCGTTTGAAACAACTGCTTTTTCTTCTTCAAGCATATTGGTTTCAACGATTTCTTTAACACCTTCGATACCAACGTTTGCTTTAACTTTCTTACCTGTACCGAGAGCGTCATAGAATCTGATGATAACAGAGTTGCCGTCTTCAGCCTTTTTAACAGCTTCAACAATAATGTTGGAAGAATCAAAATTGATAAGAGAACCTGCAATATCGCAACGACCGCCTACAGTGGTAACGTTAACGTTGAGTTCGTATGCGGGACGTACAACGCTTTCAACAGAGAATGCACCGTGAGGAAGCATAGAATAAGTGAAGGTGTGAACACCATTATCGCCACGGGGATCGGGATGAGTACCGCTCTTAAGGAGAGTGGGACGGACGTCACTGCCGTGAACAGAGATACCGTATTTACAGTCGTTAAGGATAGCCGCACCGAATTCCATTTCGGAAATATCGGTCCATTTATGGTTGCAAACCTCGAAACGTGCTCTGTCTTCGGAAAGATTTCTGTGAGTGGGACGTTCAGCATAACCGTACTGAATTTCATGACGTGCAGTACCGGAGAATACGTTAAGATCAAAGCCTGCTTTGAGGAGTTTATGTTTTTCATTCCAGTCAACCTTGGTTTCGAAGTCAACTTTCTTACTGTCAGAATAGAATACGATATCCTGAGTAAATGTTGAAGCTTCGCCGATCTTCCAGGTGCCTCTGATACGGAGCTGGAGATCACCGTTGCAAATAAGCTCACGGGAAACAAGGTTTGTCTGAAGCTGCATCTTGAGATACTGATCAGGGTTGATATCCCAGTTATCCCAGTAGTTGGGAAGGTCTTCGCCGAGCCAGATGGAGTTGAGTGCGCCGCCTTCTTTAACAAGCTCACGGCCGGTGGATTTATCAATAAAGCTTGAAATTCTGCCGATCTTATCGAATTTTACTTCAGCAAACGGAGTTACAACTTTAGTCATTGCCGCATTAACTTTAAATGCGCTCTTAGCAGCATTCTTCTGTTCTTCAACAGCATAAACAGCAGCACCGAGAGCAGGAACATTTGCGCCGGAAACATAAACGTTGTTATTACCGTCAAGATCGGTATAGCTCTGAGATTTAAGACCCTTGGGAGCTTTGGTTGTATTTTCGAGAACAAAGGAATTTCTGTTCCAGCTGAGATCGTTAAATACGGTGATTTCTTCGTCGGAAACATCTGTAATTTCAAGAGCTTTTTCGGAAGTGAGAAGCTTGGTTGCGGAAATACCTTCAGCAAAAGCTTCGAGGGCTTCATCGTTAACTCTTGCAATAGAGGAACCGGGAAGGATATCGTGGAACTGATGAGTAAGAAGATGCTTCCAGAGTTTATCAAGTTCTTCAGTGGGATAACCCTTACCCTTGAGGAATGCGAGAGTTGCGATAAACTCAGCACTTCTCATAGCAAATTCCATCTTTCTGTTGCCTTTTTTAACACCTGCAACAGAAGTGAGTGTACCTCTGTGAAGTTCAAGATAAAGTTCACCGAACCACTTGGGAAGATCCTCGCAGTTTTCTTCGATGCTGTGCATAAACTTGGAAACAGTCATCATTTCGCCTTTCGGGCAACCCTCAAGGTCTTTAACACGTTTTGCATATTCAGCAAGTTCGTAGGTAGGTCCGCCGCCGCCGTCGCCGTGACCGAGAGCCGCGAGACGTCTGTCCTGAACATCCTTATGCTGAACATCGTTCCACATGCCGAAAAGAGTTTCGGGGGTGGGATTTGCGGGGATTGTATTGAAATGAGAAAGAACAGTAGAACCGTCTATACCTTCCCAAACAAAAGTATCATAGGGGAAACGGTTTGTATCGTTCCAGGAAAGCTTTGTGGTGCAGAAGTAATCGATACCGCAGCCTTTAAGAATCTGAGGAAGAGCCGCGGAATAACCGAATACGTCGGGTTCCCAAAGAGTATCGGAAGAATAACCGTAGTATTTTCTTGTAAAATTCTGACCAACGAGAAGCTGACGAACGAAAGCTTCGCCGGAAGTGATATTACAGTCAGGTTCTACCCACATACCGCCGTTGGGTTCCCATCTGCCCTCTTTAACACGTTCCTGAATACGGGCGAAAAGTTCGGGATAATCCTGACGTACAAAGTCAGCATGGCAGGGAGCACTCTGAATGAAAATAAAATCTTCATTCTGTTCCATAAGGTTAAGAACAGAAGAGAAAGTTCTGCCGCACTTTCTGCGGGTTTCACTGATAGGCCAAAGCCATGCGGTATCAATATGAGAATGACCTACAAGACCGATCGTGGGAGCTGTTGCGGAGTTTTTGGATGAAAGGAAGGGCTTCATGATCTTGCAAGCTTCTTTGAGCTTGGGACGCCATTCGCTTTCGGGAGTTTCATCGGGATCACCGTTAATAACAGCAAAAACCTTTTCAAGAGTTTTCATAGCTTTTGCGCTGCGGAAATTATTTTTATCGCCTCTTGTACCTTTAACAAAAGAAATGATGGTAGCAAGGTCAAAAATGAAGTCACGAACATCTTCGCGTTCTTCTGCGATGTAAACACCGCCAAAAGATTTGCATCCTTCGGTAATTTTGGGATTTTTTTCACCGATGCCGCAACCGGGGAACCAATGTCCGCTGTACGCTTCAAACGCGAAATGGTATTTATCGCCTTTTTTAGCAGATTTTACAAGGTGAACATAGGGATGGTTATTGTCAAAAACGCCTTTAACCATATCATTGGAGAACCAAAGAGTTTCACCGTTTGTTCTTGCGCCGACAAAAAGACGCTTGCCGTCGAATTCTTCGGGAATAACGTAATCACAACGGAACCAACCTGTAATACCTTCATTACCCCATGAAGCGCCTTTTTCAATAGCAACACCCTGTTCTGCAGGTTCATGCTGAAGACGTTCGGGAGTCTGATAAATAGTTACACCTGTAACTTCGGCAATGTTTTCAAATCGATACTGTTCGTACTTTGCCAAAGCTCTGTTGAGCTTTTCCATTAAAGTGTTAGCAACGAGCATACTGATTTCTCCTTATTTTATATAAATTTTTAATAGCAATTTTTAGCCTCTTTGACTTAACAAGCCGTCACCGCCGTGTTTTTCGGCTATTATACGCCAATCGGCGTTTTCAGAGGTCTTGATCATATAAATCTCAACGGAATTTGCACCGTTGGAATAAATAAGATATTCTTTACCTTCACAGTCTACGTTGATTTCGGCTACAACACAAACATATGCAAAGGGCTCTTTATACCAGGGTTCATACCAATCAAAATCGGTAGGGACTTCCGCGCAGGAAAGAACTGAAATCTTGGTAAGACTGTCAAAATCATATTCTGTATCGGTTCTTGCATATGCCTCATAAAGAATACTGTTTACTTTTTGAATATCTTTTTCATTCAGATATTCAAAATACTTAAACATAGTTTCTGTGGGAGAAAGTCCTGACGGAGGAGCAAATTTTTCGGGTTCCTCTGTAGTTTCACCTTCTTCGGAAGGCTCCTCTGCAGGCTCTTCAACAGAAGGAGTCTCTTCGGTTGAAGAAGAACCGTCGTTTAATGTTTCATCTTCATCATCGGGAGAAGACACATTATCGGACGAAGCGGAAATAATGGCATACGAGCCGTCATCGTTTTTGTTTAAAGTATAAACAACAGTATCTGTCACACAAAGAAGAAGAGGATCGGAATACCAGTTGTAAACAACAGTAGCAGCACCGTTTTCTTCGTGAGAAACAGAAACCGCTCTCTTATATCTTGCAGGAGAACTTGTACCCTCATAAGAATACAAGCCTGTTTCGGAATTGTAATACGGAGCATCAAAAGCTTCAAATTTTTCAACTCCGAAATATTTCATTGAAGATGAATTGATCTCATCCTGAGTAAACTGAATAAGAGCAGGGTTTTCTTCAGAGGTCTTACCCAACCCGTCTCTCTTGCAAAGAAGCATAAGATACGAGATAATTGATGATTTGTTTTCTATTGCGTTTAAAGAATCAAAAGTAACGCCTGAAACATCGTTCCATGAGGTGAACAAATCTATAGCAGCAACTGCGGCATCGTTTGAATTAATAACGTTATACTCTTCGGAATCCATAAATGAAACAACAGAAAGTTTACCTGATGAAGAGCCTATAACAAGAGTATAATCATGTATACCCTTTACAAAAGGAGAATCAACAGGATCTTCAACATCCATGGAAACAGTATAAACACCGTTTTGATCGGTATTTTCTATCGTAAGATCGTTAAGCATAAGAGTTTTTATGCTGCTGTAATCGAATTCGGATGTTCCGATAAGATGATTGATGATTTCAATATCACCGCTTCTTATAGCCTCACAGAAAAGAGCCGCTGCAGTATCGGATGCACGGGCATTAACATCTCTGAGTGCAGAAACAACATCAGAATAAACAGATTTACAGGAGAACCAACGGTCAATATACTTGCCCCTGGAATAGAATGTACCCGTAACGTTAACAAGAACAGAACCATCGTTTTCGGGATACAGATACATCATAAAGCGTTCATCGCCCTTGAAAAGTATTTCTGTTTTTTCAACGGACGAAATATCGGGACGGGAGTCAAGCGGAAGAAGATCGAGAGCCGCAAGAACAGCAACGGCATCAGAAGCATCCTCGCTGTATTTTTCTCTGTAGGAGGAACTGTCCGTTACGGTAATATCAACGCTTTCCGCAGTCTTCTGCAATGCACCGAGCTCGATTGCGGAGATTGTCCAAGCTTCTGTATAAAGATTTTCCTGAATATATTTGATAAGAGAATCGCAAACAGATGAAGGAATTTTATAAACCTGTTTTTCCGAACCGCTCTTTACAGAAACAGTATTCTTTGCGGAATAGAAATCGAGAGTAAGCTCGGGAATGGTATTGATGTTAAAAACAATATCGGGTTTACCGGATATTTCACTTACAGGGCTGTCTGTCCACAAAGAGATACTGAGGACAGAAGAAAGTGAAGATTTAACGGAAACTATATATTTATTGTCTTTATAAACGATCGGAATATGTTTTTTCTCCGAGATACCGTTTAAAACAGTATTTTTAACATTTGATACTGTTTCATTTTTTTCTTCATCACGTTTCAGATATTCTTCAATGGCAGAAAAAACAGTGGACGGAACAGAATAAAATACATTATCAAATTCTGCAACAGATAATGAAGAATAAAGGTTGACCGTAAAAGAAGAGCCGCCGGTAATTACAATATCTGCCTTTGAGGGAATTCCCGCAGGCTCTTTGAATCGACGTTCCCAACCGGAAACATCAAGAAGCATATCTAAAGATGTATCGGGAGAAAGATTGAACTCCTCGCCTTTTTTAGTTACAACAAAATTTTCAACGCCATTAAGCTTTTCGGCGAAAGAAACAGATGCATCGTTAAAATAAGATTTTACTACAAGCTCAGAACTTGCAACTGTGATCTCATCTATCGAATATACGGTCTGCATACCGTTATACTCAACAACACCTATATTGATCGATTTATATACACTTACCTTGAGACCGTTTCTGTTATCAACAGTAAAAGCAGGCTCAAAATCAGGTTTTACTCCAAAAAATTCTGTCCATGAAGGGATATTGAGAGCCAATGCAAGCTGTTCACCGGATGGAACTGCTTTGGATGAGCCTTCAACAGTAACAAAAACATTGCCGGAAACAGATAAGAAAGCCGAGGCATCTTCGGGAGAAATGAAAGTTGTATCTTTGATGTAGGTTATTATATCATCAACAATACCTATCGGGGTACTGTAATATCTGTATTCATCATTATGTGAAACAACTGCTGTTCCGTTCTGACAAATAGAAAGATTGTAACCTTCCTCAATGAAGAACGAAAGCTCCGAATCAAATTTTTCGACTCCGTCGGGCAAATATTTCCACTCACCGCTTTTAAGCATTACAAATATTTCGTCTTTATTGGTGAGTATTACATTTTTTCCTTCATACTCCCCTATTATTGCGGTTTTTTCCCAAAGAGTACGGAGTGCGACATCTTTATTGAGCGCACTGTCATCATCTGAATTTTTTTTCTGAAAAAATATGCTTAATCCGATTATGGCTGAAAGCAAAATAACCGCTATAACCGAAACAAGTATTATCTGGCGGTTTGAAACCGGTCTTGAAGATTTCATTACTGTTAATTTCTCCGAATAAATTTATTAGCCGAACATCGTTTTGATAGAAGAATAGTCAGGCGCTTTCCAATAAACGACATCTCCGTAAACAACGTCTCTGGAAACGACCGCCATTATATCCTCTCCGTTATAAAACGCGGCACTGTATCTGAAAATACCCGAACCTTCTTCGTTAAGATCCGTAACAGAAGAAATAAAATCGGATATAGCGGCAGAGAGGTTTTCAGGTGTAGTGCCGATCTCCATATAAAGAGCGGGGACCTCCATGCCTATCGTATCGTAAAAGCCTATGTAAGAGCAATCATATCCGTTTTTTCTAAGTCCGTATTTCAGAAAATATTTCTTCATTACATCATCGTATGTTCCGCCGGAATACTGCGCAACTACATTCTCTGATGATGTATAGATATTGTAAAACATTGTAGAATAAACTGTCTTGCCTGACGGTGAAACAAGTGAAACATTATAAATATTCTGTTCAAAAACGATACAACGCAGTGCATTGAGAAGTTTTCTTATGTTCATTATATCGTTTGAAGTCACTTTTTCGCCATCGGATGCAATAAAGAGAGAAAGTGTATTTTTTGAATATGCTGTGTCTTTTACGGATATCCCGTATTCAGCAAGACGTCCGCGAACGTATTCGTCTCTCGATTCTATCTCAAACTCACAGAAGGACAGAGAAATCCAACCTGCAAGAACAACAACTATAATCAAGTAAAGGGCAGCTCTGATAAATCTCACATCGTCACCTCACAATTATTTTTAATTTTATCACAATTAAGAGATTAAGTCAATAGTTTTTGACTGAAAAAAGATTATACTGTCGTTATTTTTTTAATAAACACCAATATATTTCGCTATTTTTCTCAAAGAACACGATGTAAAATTAAATACATAAAAAATAACACAAATAAACGGAGTAAAAAAAGAAATGAAGCAACGTGAAAATATACTAAAAAAGCACAGAATAAGCGTACGTACGGCAGCATTATATATCGGACAAGTTTTATTGGGTGTTGTTTTTTCATATACGGCGTTCGGAAGGATAATGCCGTTTGGAGTGGCGTATTCTTCGGTATCGGGGATATTCGGAACAATAGGTGCAATTCTCGGATACATAACAAACGGACATGATGTATTCCGATACTGTATTGCATCCGCGGCAAATTGTGCGGCACGGATATTTTTATGGAACATCATCCCGATATCAAATGAATTCAAAGCATTTTTATTCACCATGTGGTCATTTTTAGCCGCAGGGATATCTGGGATGTTCGTATCGGAAAACTCATTCGAATCAAACTGTCTGTTTATCGTCGGAGGAATCGCAGGCGGCGTTGCGGCTTTTATGTTGTCAGTAACATCGGATTCACTAAAAAACAAACGAAGATTCACTTCGGCCGTGAGGTTTGTGTTTATAAATCTTTGTGCCGCCGCGGCCTTAACAGGAATATACTCAATGGGTACACTATTCAGGCATACAGCATTTATCGGAGCATATTTTCTTTTATACTGCATATGCTGCAAATTCGGTCTATACATCTCCGTCACATCGGCATCTCTTATGGGATTGTTTTTCTTTATAACAGACACCGATCTTCTTCCTTTTCTCGGTTCAGTGGTCACAGGTACCGTTATAGGATGTATTCTTCGCGGATTAGGGAAATATGCAGTCATTCTGTCATATGCTTTATCCGTTTCTTTACTGACGATTTTATCAAACGGAGATGTCGGAATATTCAGTTATTTACCCGATGTTATTTTTGCAGGAATACTTTACTCTGTAATGCCGGCATCGTCGGTAAAAAAAATAACTGATTCCGTATCATCGGGAATAGGTAACGGATTTCACAGAAAAGCAATTAAAAGAAAGATCAAAACCGTTTTTCCAAACAAAGCAAGTGAAACACTCAGTTACGTATGCGAAGGATGTAAGAAAAAAATACTTTGCTGGGTACGTGATTATTCGGAAACAGTTGACGTTTTCAACAGTCTTAAGGCATCACAACGAACGGGAACGGAGCATGTCCTTCCCGAACATTTCAAAAACAAATGCGATCGTTACCCTGAAATAATAAGAGCAGTAAAAGAGGAAAAAGAATCAAAAGCAAATA
>JAEIGA010007319.1_pt1 | contig 16783 bp, 10 predicted proteins | sample 9270691 | NCBI WGS metagenome assembly JAEIGA01 (sample SAMN17057246, study PRJNA624740) | gut metagenome | biome: biome; isolation source: fecal sample | host: Bos grunniens | place: China: Xizang | collected 2019
GTGATGTCGGCAACGAATGCCCACCGCTTGGGGGCGGGAGAGGCCCCACCGGCCATCATCTCGACCTTCTTGGGAGAACAACTCACGGCCGTACTCGACAAGTTGGAGAGCAGCCGCAGCGACTCGGCCATTCGCTTCGATGCCAAGAACATCTTCCGCATGAGTGGGATCGCCCCGATCCCCTCGCTGCTGAGGGACAACACCGACCGCAACCGCACCTCCCCCTTCGCCTTCACGGGCAACCGCTTCGAGTTTCGTGCCGTGGGGGCCTCGGACAACTGTGCCGAAGCAATCATCATCCTCAATACGGCCATGGCCTACGAACTTACCCGTTTCAAGGAGGCTGTGGATCAAAAGATCGAGGCCGGCACAAAGCGCGAAAAAGCGATCTACGAGGTGTTACGCCAAATGATTCGAGAGTCGAAACCCATCCGATTCGATGGCAATGGCTACTCCGAGGCCTGGAAAGCCGAGGCGGCGACACGCGGATTGGATTGCGAGACCTCTACCCCGCGAATCTTCGACCGCTACCTCGACTCGAAGAGTCTCGAGATCTTCTCCGAGATGGGGGTTCTCTCTCCCGTCGAGCTCGAAGCGCGCACCGAGGTGAAGTGGGAGACCTACACGAAGAAGATCCAGATCGAGGGGCGCGTGCTGGGCGACATCGTAATGAACCACATCCTGCCCATCGCCTCGAAATACGAAGCCATGCTCCTGGACAAGGTCTATAAGATGCAACAGATCGGAGGACTGGATGCCTCGTCCGACATCGAGTTGATCAAACGGATCCAGCACCATGCAAGTGCCATCCAGCAGGGGGTTGGCGAGCTGATCGAGGCACGCAAAGTGGCCAACCGCATCGAGAACGAGCGAGAGAAGGCCATCGCCTACCACGACACTGTGGCCTCGCTGTTCGACGAAATTCGCCGCCATGTGGATAAACTTGAGGAGATCGTGGACGACCAGATGTGGCCTCTGCCCAAGTACCGCGAACTACTCTTCCTGCGATAAAGGTCGCAACAATCCTTTCGAACCGGGGCTACAACCCCAAAAGGTTCACAAACTCATAACCCACTCCACCCAATTTATGTCATAGGGAGGGGCTTAAACCGACAATGGGCAGTACATTCTGTACTGCCCATTGTCGGTTTTTAGGATAGAGGAAGCAAATGCCCCCTTATCAGAACAAATTTTAGAAGTAGCGAGCGCGGAGATCCTCCACCTCGGCCATCTGCTGGATAGCGGAGAACGAAGCCTGCATAGCCGTATTCTCGGCCATGGCCTGAGCACGCACCTTCTCGGCCTCGGCGGTCTGCTTCTCCTCCTCGGCGATGTTCTCTACGACAAAGACATAGAGACCCGAGTTACCCTTGACGGGAGCCGAAAGCACACCCTGCTCCGAAGCGGTGATGGCACCGATCACGCGAGGCTCGAAACCGAGGTTCTGCACATAGAACGAACCGTAGCGCAGATCGGCAAACTCCTTCACCTCCGACTCCAGGCTCTTGGCAGCCTCATCGAGGCTCGTAGCGTTGTAGTTCTTGAGGATATACTCATACTTCTTGTCACGCATCACGATGTTGCGGATCTGAGCCTGACGCTTCTCAAACGAGGCATACTCCTGATCGTCAATCTCGGTGAGCATAGCAACCACATAGTCGCCACCCACGTTGAAGATCTCCGAGATATCGCCCTTCTCAGCACCGGCAGCCCAGCGCACGATGTCGCGCGAATTTTCCAAACCACGGATCACTCGCTCACCCTGGTTAATCGTAGCCACGCGAGGCGTTACGGCAGCAGCCGTAGCGGCAGCGTTGAACTTCTCGATCGAACCGGCACCATCCACAGCCAGAATACCGGCCTTGCCGTGAATATCACGCTTCGTAGCGGCCGAGGCCTCTACGGGGTAGTTAACCGTTACCGAACGGATGTGCTTCGAAGGCTTGTCCATGCGATAGATCTGCATGATGTGGATGGCATTGCCAGCCGTGATCTCTACGACATCGCCCACCTTGGCGGTCGAAAGTGCGGGGATAAACTCCTCGGTGAAGGCAGCAAAGGGATAGACGCGCTCCTCACCGGCACCCTCGCCTACCTCGGCAAAGGCCACACCGGCACGCAACTGCGTAGCGAGACTGTCGGCCAACTCGGTCTCGGTATAGGGAACAGCCAGGTGGCGTACACCGATCGAGTCGGGAGCCATCTTCGTATCCAGCACACGCGACATCGTCCAGACATTGTTCTTCAAGACGGGGCCATACTGCTTACCCTCGGCCAAAGCCTCGGCCTCCTCATCGCTGAACTGCTTGAGCGAGAGGTAGCGATCCGACACCTGAGCGTGGCGGTTCTCGCGGGCATAAGCCTTCAGATCCTCCACGGTCGAGAACTGTTCGTTGGCCTTGTTGACCTCGTTCTCAATAGCGAGCATATCGTCCGACGTAGCCTCTACATCGAAGACTACATACGAAATCGTGCGGTTGGGAAGCTGCTTGTAGCTATCCTTGTGGCTGTTGTAGTATGCCTTCAGGTCGGCAGTCGATACCGTAATGAGCGAATCGGGCACCGAAGCGTAGCTCTTCGATACGAACTTACCCGTGTAGGCCTTGTTGGCGGCAGCCACAGCGCGCTCTACCTCGGGGGCCGTTACATTGGCACCATTCTTCACCACAGCGAGGTACTTGGCTACCTCGCGCTCCTGACGAGCCTGGTCGATAAACTGCAACCAAAGAGCGGCAGCCTGGGGATTGGTCTCGGCCTGGGCCAGGAACTCCGACACGGCCTCCACATTGAACTCGCCGGTGCGGGGATCGGCAAAAGCGGCATAGAAGGCCTGGGTGGGGATCTCACCGCTGATGATGGCCTTGCGCTCGGCCTCGGTTACGCGGATACCCATCTGCTCAAAGCCGGGCATGAGCACCAACTCCGAGAAGAGCTGCTGCCAAGCGGCATTCGAGAGCTGATCGAGCTGCTCATCGGTCGAAGCCTCACCACCGAGCATCGTCTTGGCCTTCTCGTAGGCGGCCATGTACTCCGTGTAGTTGATCTTCTCTCCATTGATTTCACCGACCTTGGGGTCGTTCCCCGAGAAGCCCATCTCGGCCTTCAGGGAGAGGATAAATGCCAAAAGGGCGATGCCGATTACGATCGAAAGCACCACTCCGAATTTGGTTCTTAACGTGTTTAAACTTGCCATATTACTTTAAATTTTGTTTGTTTACGTTCAATTTTCGGCCTTCCCCACTTATATGGAGTATAAAAGCGGTCAAAGATAGTAATTTTATTCGGAAAACACACCTCTTCGGACCAAAATTTTCAATCTCGGTCCTATATTTATAGCATGAAATCTCTTTTTCGGGGGAAGCGCCCCGCTCTACGCAGGGCAAGGGGCGCGATCAGAGACGCTTGATGCGGGCCAGGTCGATGCGCGAGCGGGTCGTGCGCAAGATTTTGATATGGAAGGGGCCGATCGTGACGCTCTCGCCGGCCGAGGGGATCTCCTCTAAATGGTAGATAATAAAACCGGCCAACGTATCGTACTCTTTGGACTCCTCGAGTTCGAGGTTGTATTTCTCATTCAGGTACTTCACCTCCAAACGACACGAGAGCACCCATTCACGCTCCGAGAGCTGCTTCTCCGTGAGGTCGGGGACATCGTGCTCATCTTCGATCTCTCCAAAAATCTGCTCCAAAATATCCTCCAAAGAGATGATACCCGCCGTACCTCCAAACTCATCGATCACCACGGCCACATTGGTTTTATGCTTGGTCATCTCGGTCAACAAATCCTGCAGGGGCATCGTCTCGGGGACACACAGAAGATCCATAAGCACATCGTCGATGCGTTTCGGGCTCTGAAAAAGGCTCTTCGAATTGACATAGCCCACCATATTGTCGATGCTCTTTCGCCAAACAAACAGGCGCGTGTATTGTGTCTCGACAAAGCGGTCGGTGAGCTGTTCGATCGTAGTATTGTCGGCATCGACCGCCTCGACATCCACACGCGGCACCATGCAGTCACGCACGCGCATATCGGTAAAATCCAAGGCGTTCTGAAAGAGTTTCAACTCATTTTCGGGCTCATGTTCAGGCTCCACATTGGTCAAGTCCAACAGATGCATCAGATCCGAACGACCAAAGTCCACCTGCTGGTCATCGGGCTGCGTCTTATGGCCGAAGAGGCGCAGAATCAGTTGCGAAATCCCGGTCGTAAGGCGGGCGACGGGATAGAGCAACAGATAGAAGAAAAAGATCAGCGGAGCAAAGGTGCGGTAGTAGAAGTTGGGGTTCTGCTTCACGATAGATTTGGGCAGGAACTCACCACAGAAGATCACAATCACCGTGGAGATGATCGTCTCGGCCAAGATCGAGCCATGCTCCACAAACTCGGTCCACCCCAACCATCGGGCAATCGCACGAAGCAGCACCGAGAGGCTGAGCTGATAGACAACCAAGGCGATGTTGTTGCCCACCAGGATGGTCGTTACATACTGACCGGGGTGGCGGGCAAAGATCTCGGCGATCTGATCAAAAAGGCCGCTCTGCTTGCGGTCGATCTCCAGGCGCAGGCGGTTTTTGCTCGTAAACGCAATCTCCATTCCGGAGAAGAAGGCCGAGAGGAGAAGCATCAGTAGAATGATCAGGATCGAAGTCGTCATCTTGCTCCAAACAAATTATTCACGCACCACATTTTCGCGCTTCGGGACCACACGCCCTCCCTTCTCTCCACCGGCCGAGAAGGAGAGAGGTGCCTCAACCATCGACTTTTCCACCACTTCGGTAGTGGGGCGACGCATGGCATTATTAGCCGGAGCTCCGGCAGGGCGCTTGGGCCCCATCTGCTGCTCTTCACGGCGCTTGGCTGCCCGCTCTGCGGCTTGTCGCTGACGCTCTTTGCGCTGCTCCTCCGAACGCTTTCGGGCCTCTTCGCGACGTTGCTTCGCATCGGAATCGAGCTTCGTATGCACCACCTTCTGCTTGCTCTCGACACTCGAGTTGGGCTCCTGAACCGCCGTGGAATCGGGGGCTGTGGGGGTAAACTCCACCTCCATGCGGCCATCCATCTCGCGGGCGCTCCAATAGCGGAACTCCTCGTCCGACTCAAAGCCCGAGACGTAGGTCTCGCCACCATTCTCCACGATCTTGGCATCTACATTCGAGTAGATCTTGTTCGTGATATCGTTCCAGAAGAGCTGCTCCGTATAGAGGGTCTTACCGTCGGACTTGCGAACCACGACATTTCCCTTGGCCTCCCATAGCTTGCGCTTTTCGTAAAAGATGGCGTAGTTGGCCGTCAGGGTCACATCCACCAAATCCGTGGAGTCCTTCTGGAAGGTGGTCATGTGGATACCACGGCGGAACTCGCGATAGGGTTCGTCGCCAGCCGTATATCCCTCCAACAACGGGGCGAAAAACTGATACTGCTTTTTGCCGTTTTCGGTGGCTATGATGGTGCGATTCTCGCTATACTCCGTCATCAATTTTTCGGCGGGAGTCTCCTGCACCGGTCGCTGTGGCTCCTGGCAGGCGGATAGCAAGATAGCACTCCCCACAAGGAGGAGTGCTACCTGATTGCTCTTACTGAAGATTCGCATCATCATTCTTTGCTCACTATCAAAAGATTAGCGGAAGCGAGCCGTGGTCTTCAGACCGGCAGCTGCACCACAGGGAACCGTAACGGTCGAACCGGCCGTGATACCCTCCATGAAGAAGCGCTCGTCATTCGACAGAGGCCAACGACCGGCATAAGCCTGGGCCAAGGTCTTAGCCTGCTCCTTGAGGTTGTCCTCCACAAAGAGCTCCTCGGCCTTCTTCATCGTATCGTAAGCCACCCAGTAGGCCTCCTGGCAACCCGAAGCGGCATAGCACTGAGCGCGCAGGAAGTAGGCATAGGCGTTATCCTCGTCCATCTCCTGGATCTCCTTGGCCACCTGCATCGCCGACTTGATGTCGTTCGAAGCAAGCTCCACCACACCCAGCTGTACGAGCAGGTTCTGGCGCGAATCCGAGTCGGTCTCCGTCTTCAAAGCCTCGCGCAGGTAGTTGGTAGCCTTCTCCAGATCGCCACGCTCCTGGAAGCCCTGTGCCAAGAAGATAGCCGTATTGGCCGAGGGAGCCAACGAGTACTGACGCTCCGTGATCTCGAAGAAGAAATCGCAGGTACACTTGGCACGACCCATCAGAGCCACAGCCTGATTCAGGACATCGAGGTTATTAGGATCATTGGCGAGCTTCTTGCGGAACATGGTCTCCAGGTTGTCGCAGCTGGCCACACCACTCGTACCAAAGGCCGTATCAAACGACTCCTTGAAAGGCTCGTTCTCGCTCGAGATCGTCTCGAAGATGGGGCTCAGGCGCTCATACTCGGCCAAAACCTCGTCTGCATAGACCTCATCGTTCTTGTAGTCCTCCACCAGGTTGGCAAAATAGAGAGCCACGGTCTCGGGCAGTACGTTGCTCATAGCATCCAAATTGGCGGTGATAGCCAAACGGAAAGCCTCACGCAGACCCTCGCGGTCGCGCTTGCCATACTTGGCATACTGGCGGGCACGGCGATCCAAAATCTCTGCCTTGGCCTCGGGGGTGGTACCGAAGTGCTCCAGGCGCTGGTCATAGACCATCAGCACCGAGTCAAACATCTGACGCTGCGTGCTCACGGTCTTCTGCTGCTGCAACTTACGCAGGTAGACCTGCTCACCGCGCTGGTAGATCGACTCGGCAGCCTTGGGAGCATGCTCCACCAAGTAGAGGTAGTGCTCGGCAGCCTCGTTGTAGTTCTTATTCTGCAGCGCCTCCTTCAAGAACGAGCTGCGGTTTACGTTGTGGTAACGCTCCAGCGGCGTCTCACCCCACTTGGCATAGGCATCGTTGGCCAGCTTGGCCAGCTCCTCCTCACTCTGTGCCATGGCGTTCATGCCGGCAAAAGCCAGCACAACACCCAAGAGAAATTTCATCTTTTTCATCGTTTGAATATAGTTTAAATTTTTAACGTCGTTTCTTCCTGCAAAAGTAACAAATTTGATTCTCAAAACCAAACATTTCGATTCTTTCCTCGTCGCGCTTCGGACCGAAAAAGCAATACTCGGCCCTAAAAACTCGAAAATCCTCAACAATCTCTCTCCTCGTCACGCTTCCGGCCGAAACATCAGCACACGGCTCCAAAGCACGAAAAACTCGTCACCGACCTCCTAATCGTACTTCGGGCGGACAAACCAATAATCCTCACCGAAGAGCGAGAAGGCGATGGCAAACTTGAAATATTGCTGTTTGAGCATCGAAACTTGCTCCGTAATGTGCTGATCCTTGCCTCGGCAGCCATACTCGAAGCCCACATCCACCGACGAGAATCCGCCGAACTTCACGGGAATACCGAAACCGAGGGTCAGGGCATATTGCGGCACGCGCTCCCCTCCGAAGGTTTGATGGTAGTAGCCATAGTTGAATCCCAAGCGGTAGTGCCAACGCTTCAGGAAGTTGCGCACATCGTTGCGGTTGGGAGTCCACTCCACACCCGCCTTGATGATTCCCGTATCGCAATAGGCCACGCGGAAATCGCCCGAAGCCGTCTCGGCGGTCGTATTGCTCGAACCCCAACGCTCGTAGACGGCATCCACCGCCACGGCAAACTTTTGAGTCTCGTAGAAGGCTCCGGCCGAGAGTTTATGAGGCAAGACAAGGGGCAGGTTATCCACCCGATTCACCGCCTCCGAATTGAGGGTTCCGTTCACCGTAATCGTATTGGTTACCATAGGATTCAGATCGCCACCCAAATCATAAACCAAACCGAGCGAAAGCACCCGCTTTTTATTCATAATGGGGGTATACTGCACACCGAACTGAGCCGCGAAGTGCGAAATGCTGTAATTCGAAAGGCCGATGGTCGAGGGGTAGGTACCCGTACCCGTATAGGGGATGAGGGTCATTCGGTAGTTGCGGTCGATATCGCCCCAATAGTAGATCGCGGCGGCACCGATCGATAAGTTCTTGAAGGGCTCCCAACCGAGACCCACCTTGACCTCCGTCACATCGCCCTCGCCCGAGTAGTCGTATTCGGCCAGACCCACATCGGCAATCGTCTCACGATCGTACATGCGATAGCCCACACTGCTGTAGGGGGCCAGGCTCAAACCCAAGCCCAAGCGCTTGGTGAGCGGGATCTGCAGGGCGATATCATGGAAGTTGAAGGTACAGTAGCTCGTCTTCTTCATGGTACCATCGGCCTGCATCTGCGAGTTATAAAAATTCTGCCCCTCGAGACCGAAATTGAAGAGTACCGAGCGGGGAAGGGCCGCACTATAGGAGGCCGGATTCAACAGGTTGATGGTCGAAAGACTGCGCAGGGCCACACCCGCTCCACCCATCGAACGTTGCGGAAGGGTTCCCTGGCTCTTGATCTCTCCGATGCCATACATCGAGAAGGGAGAGAAGGCATTGATACTGCTCTCCTGGGCCGATGCCGAGAACGAAACAAAGGCCAGGCACGCCACAAGCGCCCCGAGCCAACGGCTATATAGGTTATTTTTCAGCATGAATAGTAAACTCTAAAATCCGGTTCAATCCCACAAGGACCAAATCACAGTCTGCAAATATCGCATTTTTAATTTGTTTGGCAAAATGTTTCGCCTCTCCTCCGGCAAAAATTATCAACAAATTGTCGAATTTCTTCCGAAATCGGGCAATATGGCCCTCAATCTCGCCCACAATTCCCTGCTCCACCCCCTGGGCAATGGCCTCTTCGGTGGTGCGTCCCCAGGGTAAAATCTCCTCGGCCGGAGCCACCAACGGCAGGCGGGCCGTAAAGGCATGCAGAGCACGAAGGCGCATCGAGCGACCGGGCGAAATAAAGCCCCCGTGAAAGGTGTGATCACTCACCACATCGCAGGTGATAGCCGTACCGAAGTCGATGATCAGCAGGGGGCGCCCCTCGTAGCAGAGGTCGGCACCGACAGCCGCTGCCAACCGATCGCGCCCGAGGGTCTGAGGGGTCAGGTAGTCGTTCTTCAGGGGCACCATGCAGGCGGCATCGAAGAGCAGCGTCTTGATTCCCAACGACTCCAGGGCTTGAGTCTCTTGCCGACCATCGCCTCGCGTGGAGCAGAGAATGGCCCACGCCACCTCCTCGGCCACCGATCCGATCAGCCGTTGCACCTCCGCCACCTCAAAATTATCGCTACAGGCATAGGCAACCACCGTCCGACCCTCCATGAGGGCATACTTGACGCGCGTATTTCCGATATCTACGATCAGGTTCATGGTTTGGGACTATAGATTACGCAACACCTCGACCGCGGCCTTGACATCTTTTACTTGTCGAACGGTCATGGCCAGGCGATTATTGTGTTGTTTGAGGACAAATCGGTCGGGATGTTGCGTCACTCGCTTCAGCAACTCCATAAAGACCTCGCTCTTAAAGTAGGGCGACTGGTTATCGGCGATAAAGTGGACAATCATCAACCCGTTCTTCACCTTCACGCGCTCCATACCCAGGCGCACCGCCTCCCAGCGCAGGCGCACCACATCCAAGAGCTCCTCGGCCGCCCGGGGCAACTTGCCAAAGCGGTCCTCCAAACGGGCAGCAAAAGCCTGCAAAGCCGACTCCTCCTTGATGTTATCCAGTTCGCGATAGAGGCGCAACTTCTCCGAGGTTTGGCGCACATAACTGTCGGGCAGTTCGGCCTCCAACTCCACCTCGATATGCGAGTCGTCGATCCAATGGATCGTATCGAGGATCTGCTGCTCCTGGTCGTTCATGCCCGGCACCTCAAGCCCCTCCTGGCGCAACTCCGAGATGGCCTGCTGCATGATCTTCTGGTAGGTTTCGAAGCCGATGTCGGCAATAAATCCGCTCTGCTCGGCCCCCAACAGGTTTCCGGCACCGCGAATATCCAGATCCTGCATGGCGATATTGAAGCCGGAGCCCAAGTCCGAAAACTCCTCAATGGCCCGCAGACGACGACGGGCATCGCTCGAGAGGAGCTCCTCGGCCGGTGAGAGCAGGTAGCAGTAGGCCTTCTTGTCGGAACGACCCACACGGCCACGCAACTGGTGCAGGTCACTCAAACCGAAGCAGTGGGCGTTGTTGACGATGATCGTATTGGCATTCGGGATGTCGATGCCGTTTTCGACAATGGTGGTGGCCACCAAGACATCGAACTCCCCGTAGATGAAGTCCATGATGAGTTTCTCGAGCTCCTCGGCCGGCATACGACCGTGTCCGACAGCCACGCGGGCCTTCGGGCATAGGCGCGTAATGAGCCCTTGCAGGGTCTGCAAATCCTCCACACGGTTGTGTACGAAATAGACCTGACCGCCGCGTGCGAGCTCCTCCTCCACGGCATCGCGGATCACCTCCTCACTAAAGGTATGCGACTCGGTGGTGATGGGCTGACGGTTGGGGGGCGGGGTCGAGATGACCGACAGGTCGCGCGAACCCATGAGCGAGAATTGCAGCGTACGCGGGATGGGCGTAGCCGTCAGGGTAAGGGTATCGACATTGACACTCAGTTGCGTAAGTTTCTCCTTGGCCGCCACACCGAATTTCTGCTCCTCGTCGATAATCAAAAGGCCCAAGTCCTTGAATTTTATCTGTTTACCCAACATTTTATGGGTACCAATCAAAATATCAATCTTTCCCGATTGAAGTTCCTGGGTGATGCGCGTCACCTCGCGCGAGGATTTTGTGCGATTGAGGTACTCCACCGTCACGGGCAGATCCCTCAGACGCTGCGAGAAGGAGCGGTAGTGTTGCAACGCCAGGATGGTGGTAGGAACCAACACGGCCACCTGCTTACCATCCACCGCAGCCTTGAAGGCGGCACGGATCGCCACCTCGGTCTTACCGAAACCCACATCACCGCATACCAGGCGATCCATCGGCTGGTCGGACTCCATGTCGCGCTTGATGGCGGCCACCGTGGACTGCTGATCGGGCGTATCCTCCCACATAAAGGAGGCCTCCAACTCGTGTTGCAAGTAGCTGTCGGGCGAGAAACGGAACCCTTTCGAGGCTTTGCGGCGGGCATAGAGGGCGATCAGCTCACGCGAGATATCCTTCACAGCCTTCTTGGTCGCATTCTTCAGTTTTTGCCAAGCGCCGTTGCCCAATTTATAGATCTTCGGAGGCTCCCCATCGCCCGATTTGTAGCGCGAGATGCGGTGCAACGAGTGGATATTGACAAAGAGCACATCGCCATCCTTGTAGACCAACTTGATCGCCTCGTGAACGCGCCCCCCCTCGTTGATCTTCACCAGGCCATCGAAACGGCCCACTCCGTGGTCGATATGAACCACATAATCGCCCGGTCGCAGCTGGTTCAGCTCCTGCACGGTCATCTGCTCGTCACGCTTGATCTCCCCGCGGATGCGATAACGCTGGTAGCGGTCGAAGATCTGGTGATCCGTATAGAGACACAGGCGCAGATCGTGGTCGATGAAGCCCTCGTGCAGGGTCAGCCCCCAGGCCCGCACCACCACCTGACCGCGGCCGATCTGGTGGAAGATATTCTCCAAGCGCTCCACCTGCGCCTTATTCTCCGAGAGGATGCGGGTCGTGTAGCCCTGCTGCGCGGAGCGCAACATATCGTCGGCCAACACCTCAAAATTCTTGTTGAACTTGGGTTGCGGAGCGGTCTTGAATTTCACACTCTCCTCCGCCTTTCGCTCCTTGAGGTTGTCGCGCAAGGTCACCACTCGCGCTCCACGAAGGTCGTTCAACAGACCGTTGCGGCTCGTCACATGGAGGTCGATTCGTTCGGTCTCCTCCAACTCGGGGATCAGCTTCTTTCTCACCTCGTTCACGCGCCGCAGTGCGTAGTCGGGATCGGTAAACCACCAGGTCGCCCCTTCGCCGGCAAAGGCCGCCAGCGAAACACGCTCCGCACCGGCCCCCTCCCCTTCACGGTTCAGGTTCGGGACAATCTCCACGGCCGGCAACCGATCGTCGGAGAGCTGGCTCGAGATATTGAAACGACGGATCGAATCGACCTCGTCGCCAAAGAAGTCTAAACGATAGGGCTTCGACTCCACAAAGGAGAAGATATCGACAATACCGCCACGTTGCGAGTATTGTCCCGGCTCATAGACAAAGTCCACGCGCTCGAAGCCACACGCCTCGAGCCGCTCGACCAAGGCCGAGATCGCAAGCCGCTCCCCCACTGCTACACGAATCGTTTCACGGCGCACGGTATCGGCATCCGCCACCCGTTCGGCCAGCGCCTCGGGCCATGTGCAGAGCACCGCTACCCCCTTGGCCCCGCAATTTCGGATGGCCCCCAAGGCCGAAGTGCGTTGCACCACCCCCTGCGCCTCCTCCTGCCCATAGGCAATCGAGCGTTTATAGGCCGAGGGGAAGAAGTAGACCGACTCCTCGTCCAAAAGGGCATAGAGGTCGTTCATCAGGTAGGCCGCGGCATCGCGATCCTCCGCGACAAAGATATGCACACCGCCCACCTTACGGATGGCGGCTGCCGCATACGAAGAGAGGGCACCCCCCACCAGCTCCTGCAGGTGAAGCGTTGCCCCCTCGTTTTTAAGCAAACGGCAGAGCGAACGAAGCGTTTTGGCCTCGCTGATCTTTTCCAGTATCTCCTCTCTTGCCGCCAAAATATCGGGTTACAAATGGTTGTTATGGACCAGGGCGTTCCCCTTTTTATCCAAATAATGGATGTCGATGATCCCCACACTTTGGTCGGCCGTGATGCGCAAGCGACACTTGTAGCGCCACATCCAACGCAGACGAAGCGACCAGAGTCCTCGCTTCAAGTAGCTCGAAACATAGGGGCTCACACGCAGTTCGATAAACTTATGCTTGCGGTCCTGCGTGAGGTAAGAGATCTGGTTTTCGATCTTCTTATCCAGGAGCACCGTGGGTTGAATCTTGCCCGTTCCGTTGCAGGTGGGGCAGACATCCGTCACATCCTGCACGGCCACGGGGCGCACACGCTGGCGCGTGATCTGCATCAGACCGAACTTCGTGAGCGGCAGGATCGTATGCTTGGCCTTGTCGGTGGCCATCAACTTCTGCATCTCCTCATAGAGGAGCTGACGATTCTGTTGTTTGTGCAGGTCGATGAAGTCGATGATGACAATGCCGCCCAGATCGCGCAGACGCAACTGACGAGCAATCTCCTTGGCGGCTGCGAGGTTTACATCCATCGCCGTCTGCTCCTGGTTGTCCTCCGCCTTGGTGCGGTTGCCCGAATTGACATCGATAACATTCATCGCCTCCGTATGTTCGATAATCAGGTAGGCCCCTCGGCGAAGCGACACATACTTGGCAAACAACGACTTGATCTGCTTCGAGATGTCGAAATTATCGAAAATGGGCACCGTGCCGCGATAGAGCTTCACGATCTTTTCCGACTCGGGCTCAATCACACGGATGTAGCTGCGAATCTCATTGAACATCGCCTCGTCGTTGACCACGATCTGCGAGAAGGAGTTGTTGAGCGTATCGCGGATGATCGTATTGGCACGCGAGAGCTCGCTCATCAAGAGGGCGGGAGCCTCCTTCTTACGGATCTGTTGCAGGCACTTGTGCCAACGATCCACCAACGAAAGAATATCCTGCTCGATATCCACATCCTTGGCCTCCATGGCCGCCGTGCGGATGATCACACCAAAATTCTTGGGCAAAACCCCTGCCGCAATCCGCTTCAGGCGTTTCTTCTCCTCATTCGAGCGGATCTTTTGCGACAAAAAGACCTTCGACGAGAAGGGGACCAGCACCACATTGCGGCCGGCCAACGAGATATCGGCCGTCAGACGCGGCCCCTTGGTCGAGATCGCCTCCTTGGCGATCTGCACCATCACCGACTGCCCCACCTGGAGGTAGCTGCCGATCTTGCCCTCCTTATCGATGGGCTCCTCGAGTTTCATCGACTCCACGCGCTGACCGCGTTTGCCGGGCTGGATACTCGAAACCAGCTTGTCGAGCGACGGAAATTGGGCCCCAAGGTCGAGGTAGTGGATGAAGGCATCCTTCTCGTGGCCGATGTTGACGAAGGCGGCATTCAGCCCGGGCATGATCTTGCGCACCTTGCCCAGATAGATGTCTCCGACGGCAAAACCACTCTTACACTGCTCTTTATTGAGCTCTACCAAGACCTTATCCTCGGTCTGGGCAATGGTGATTTCCGACTCTGTTACGTTAATAATCAGTTCACGGTTCATATAATCGAATCTCTCGGGGTGGCAACAAAACAACGCCTTAGGCCTTAGAATCTCTCTCCTCTTCGCGGCACGTTGGGCCCTCCGTTACGGGTTCCACGGCTTGGGGTCTTGGCTTTCGACCACACGGACGTCAAAAGACTCTCCGTGCTGATATCGCCTCTTCGGAACAACGGGAACAGGATGGAGCAAATGGGGCTTCGAGCCACCTCCGAACTTTAATTTTCTACTCAAAAGCCCCTCTCAAGCAGACTTCTGAGCATTATATCTCATTATAGATCAGCAAACTAAACCCCTACACCATAGACTCATTGTCGTTACGCGCAAAGGGCATTGCCTCTCAGATTACATTAAATAGGTAAAGCTAAAAGAGCCTTCCGACCCCTTTAGCTTTATCTATCATCAACGCAACGTGTGCGTTATACACTACTTCTTCTTGTGACGATTCTTACGAAGACGCTTCTTACGCTTGTGGGTCGCCATCTTATGACGCTTGTGCTTTTTTCCGTTCGGCATAATCCGGTGTGTTTTATAGGTTAGACTTAAAAATGAATTACTTTACCTTGGCAACAAAGCTCTTAGTGGGCTTGAATGCGGGGATGTTGTGCTCGGGGATCGTGATGGTGGTACCCTTCAGGATGTTGCGAGCCACCTTCTGAGCGCGCTTCTTGATGATGAAGCTGCCGAAACCACGGAGGAACACGTCATTACCCTGAATCAGCGAGCCCTTCACGCTCTCCATGAAAGCCTCTACCACGGCCTGCACCTGCACCTTCTCGATGCCGGTGCTCTTAGCGATTTCGCTAACGATATCTGCTTTAGTCATTGTGTTATATTATTTTATATGTTAAACCTCAAATTCGGGAGTGCAAATATACGCTTTATTTCCTTAATTCACAATAAAGAGCGATTTTTTTTATTTTTTTTCGCCTCCAAAGCCGATTTTTCGAAAAAAAGCAGCCATTTGTCCGTTTGCCGACAATTGATAACCCAAAAAAATCGGCCGAGCCTTGTGAGGCCCGACCGAAACGGCATAGTCACCCATTTCACGCACGACCGATTCGTGCAGGTCAAATACACTGCGAAAATCGTCGATTCTCGAAATGGTTGTTTTATTGCACGATATAGACCGATCGGAAGTAACGGAGTTTGTTCTTCATGGTGTCGTTTTTCACCTCGTCCCAGACGAAGATTTTTTCACCTAACGCGCGCAGAGTGAATTCCCGGATACTCTCGCCCGCATCGGTTAAAAATGTCGTGGTCAGTTTTCTGCTCGCGGGATCAAACGCCCATTCTCCCTCCACTTCAAACACATTGTCCGGGGGAGCGATGGCCGTAACCACATACCGCCGACTCACCGTACCATCGGCCGAGAAGGTGTAGTAGTCTGCGCCAAAACCTCCCACATCGTTTCCTTTTCCAAAACTGTAGTAGTTAGAGATAATCTCACTCCAAGAGGAGTTATACTCTAAATAGCACCATTGTTGAAATTCCTTTCCGGCAAGCAGACGGACAATCTGATCAGGCTCATAGCTTCCGTAATCGCTTAGTGTGTTCTCAATAAAGTCTGTCGCCTGAGAAATTAGTTCCGCGTTGATAGTTGTTTGATTATCAATTGACCCTTCTTGGTTCTCGTCTTTATTGCACGCCGCAAACCCGAGCAGCACTACTGCAAAATAAAACAACTTTTTCATAGCAATAAATTTAATTATTGGGAGTAATTCCACAGATCATTTTTACATCTCTTGCATATCCATTAAAGGCATTGCTTAAACAATAAACATAATGCAAAGAATCCCATCCCCAAACGCAACGATAAGAATAAGAGTGATATACATTTCTATGGTATACATTGTATGGAGAAGAGGTTTCATAATAAGTTTTAATAATCTTGTTATCTTGATAAGCATCAATATGCCAAATATGGCCATTACTACCCAATGTTTCTTGACCTCCAACCCAAACAGGCTTTTTATTATCAATATTATTAACAACCAATGAACTAGAAAAATCCATCACCGCACTACATGAGTAACCAAAATGTACAAATGTTTCTCTGTTCTCACTAAAGTATGTGACAGTTCCACCATTATCGCTTGTTCCATATTTTATTCTAGGTTGATCTTGGCCTATATCGCAAACAAGGCGAGAAATCATTCTGGTTGTGTCGGATGAATTTGTGTGTAACTCATTCGCGGTTATCATATCCCAATCGTAAACATGCCCATTAAAAGATGTAGGATGTCTATGATATGCCATAATCTTTCCCATTGCAGTTGGTCCACATCCTGTTACATATGGGGAACAGAAGTGATTGTATGGATCAAACTGATCCCAATAAAATGGAGTAAGAGGATCCGTAGAGATAAATACCTCTTCGGTTTTACAAAAGTAGAGTTTACCGTCAAAGTATTCCAGTGGCAACTTGGTTACATCGGAAGGTCTGATAGGATCAAGTGGCCCAATTGGATCATCACCTGGCCACGGTTCGGGGGGAGGAAGAAAACCTCTTACTTCTGCCTGATAGTATTCAATTGCTCCATCCAAAAAGATTGACATTCCCGGATGTTCTTCCAAGATTTCGGGTGTCAACTCTCCCTCATCCGAATAGGCGTAGATA
>JAEIGA010007320.1_pt1 | contig 16780 bp, 12 predicted proteins | sample 9270691 | NCBI WGS metagenome assembly JAEIGA01 (sample SAMN17057246, study PRJNA624740) | gut metagenome | biome: biome; isolation source: fecal sample | host: Bos grunniens | place: China: Xizang | collected 2019
CCATAGACAATGGCGCAGGAAAACCCATAGTCTCACTCGATGATAGATTGGTGTTGCACAATGCCTTCCACCCTCTGTTGGCGCAAACACTGCGTAGGGAGAATAAGGAGCTTGTGCCGCTGGATATGCAACTCGACAAAGAGCAACATATACTTGTTATTTCGGGCCCAAATGCTGGTGGCAAGTCGGTTTGCTTAAAGACTACAGGCATGGTACAGTATATGTTCCAGTGTGGTTTCCCCGTAACAGCGAGTCAGGTGAGCGAGTTGCCGATATTTGACAATATATGTATAGACATTGGTGATGAGCAGTCGATGGATAACGACCTTTCGACCTATTCGTCGCACCTGCTCAATATGAAGAATATGTTGCAGGCAGCATCGGCACGCACGCTGGTGCTTATCGATGAGTTCGGTTCGGGAACAGAACCTGTCATTGGCGGAGCGATTGCCGAGGCCATATTGGATAGATTATTGGAGCGAGGTTGCTATGGTGTGATCACAACTCACTACTCCAATATAAAGTATTATGCCACCAATGCCGAGGGTGTCGCCAACGGAGCAATGATGTTTGATGTGCAGAATATACGCCCTCTGTTCAAATTGGAGCAGGGTAAGCCGGGTAGTTCGTTTGCTATAGAGATAGCTCGTAAAATAGGCCTACCCGAGGATATAATCCGCATGGCTAGCGATAAGGCGGGTAGCGACCACATCAACCTCGAGCGACAATTGCGCGAGATAGCTCGTGACCGTCGCTATTGGTCGCAGAAACGTGACCGTATTCGCCTCGCAGACCGCAAGGTTGAGGAGCTGGAGACGAGCTACACCTCGCAGCTTGCCCGTATAAAAGAGGAGCGCAAAGAGATTATTAGCAAAGCCAAGGCCGAGGCACAGCAGCTTATAGCAGATGCCAACCGCCAAATCGAGAATACTATTCGAACCATCAAGGAGGCTCAAGCCGAGAAGGAGCTTACGCGTCTTGCTCGTCGTGAGTTGGATGATTTCCGCACAGAGGTTGAGAAGAGTGAATCTTCGTTCGATGCCGAACATGTCGAGCGCGAAATGGAACGTTTGATGCGCCGTAAGGCTCGCCGTGAGGAGAATAAACGTCGTAATGGCCAAGAGGTGCAGCAACCTGCCAAAAGCGAAGAGGTTGCGCCTGCTCCCAAACCATTGGAGGTTGGTAGTAAAGTGCGCATCAATGGTCAGCAGGTGCCAGGTGTGGTACAGAGTATAAAGGGCCGCAAGGTGCAGGTAGCCTTTGGCCAGATACTCACAACGGTTGATAGAGATTTGTTGCAGATAGTATCTAATGCCGAATATAAAAAGTCGGTACGTCCCACAACTCCACGCACCGTTTTGTCGGTGGATATATCGTCGCGCAAGTTGAATTTCAAGGATAGTGTCGATGTGCGAGGTATGAGAGCTGTTGAGGCTTTGGAGGTGGTGCAGGATTTGGTTGATGATGCCCTTATGGTTGGTGTTGGAGGTGTCACCATTCTGCATGGTAAGGGTACTGGTGCCCTTAAGGAGGAGATACGCCGTTATCTGCGTTCGATAAAGGAGGTGGCGACCGTTGCCGATGAACACGCCGATAGGGGTGGTGCAGGAATTACTGTGGTGCGATTCCATAACGATTAGAGTAAAGGCCCGAGATTTAGAAAACTTGAAGAATAGATGAGATACCGTTTGTCGGAGATAGCACAAATGTGCGGGGGCGAGTTCGTTGGCCAAGATGTGGAGGTTACATCAGTTGTGACCGATTCGCGTGCGTGCGCATTTTGCGATGGAGCCATGTTTGTTGCCATGCGAGGAGCCAATTACGACTCCCATAACTTTGTTGCCGATATGTATAACCGTGGCGTGAGAGCCTTTATGGTCGAGCGTGGCGATAATATGGCGGCGAATGGTGTGGGATATGTGGTTGTGAATAATGCCATCGCTGCCTTGCAAAGTCTGTCAGCTGCACACCGCAATAACTTTAAGGGTGTTATGGTTGGCATAACGGGTTCGAATGGTAAAACTGTCGTTAAGGAGTGGGTGGCTCGCAGCCTACCATCGTCGGTTAAACTATTCGTTTCGCCTATGAGTTATAACTCTCAATTGGGAGTAGCCCTATCGCTGCTTATGATGCAGGGGGACGAGGATGTAGCACTTATCGAGGCGGGCATTTCCGAGGTGGGCGAGATGGAGCGCTTGGAGCGTATGATTCGCCCCGATGTGGTGGTTGTTACCTCCATAGGCGATGCTCACCAGAGTAACTTCAGCACTTTGGAGCAGAAGATTTATGAAAAACTTGTTTTGGCTACCAATGCCAAAACACTCATATACAATTCGGCATATTCAGAACTTGCATCTCTGGTGGATAGTCTTTCATTCCCATGCAAAAAGATAGATGCAGCGAACTATTCGGTAGAGAATTTGGCTCGCGAGGGCTATATGGCCACAAATGCACAGGTGGTCAAGTCGCTGTGTGCCGAGTTGGGATATGGCGATGTTGTGCTCTCGTCGGCCAATTTGGCCATGAGGTTGGAGGTTAAGGAGGGAGTATGCGGCTCGGTAATTATCAACGACTCCTATAACTCCGATATAAATTCTCTTGCTTTGGCGCTTGATACATTGCGCAGTATGACTTCGGGAGGCTCTTCGGTGGCCATTATTTCCGATATATTGCAGAGCGGAATGTCAGATGAAGAACTCTATTCGAGGGTTGCGCGCCTGGTTGAGGCCGCAGCGGTGGATAAGGTCTATGGGGTAGGGCCCCGCATCAAGTCGCATGCCACTAAATTTGGCTCAACAGCCCGATTCTTCGACCATACAGAAGAGTTGTTACAGACGATTAAAGATGAGGATATAGCAGGAAAAACCATTTTGCTGAAGGGTAACCGTCGCTCGCAGTTTGAGCGTCTGTGCCATGCGTTCGAGCGCAAGAGTCACACCACAGTGTTGGAGGTGAATCTCGATGCCATGACCCATAATGTGGGTTATTTCCGTAGATTTTTGCCCATGAATCATCGCCTGGTGGCTATGGTCAAGGCGTATAGCTATGGATCGGGTGATGTAGAGGTGGCTCATCTCATGCAACGTCTTGGGGTTAGCTATCTAGCAGTCGCCTTTGCTGACGAGGGTATTGCTTTGCGTGAGAAGGGTGTGACGATGCCTATAGTGGTACTCAATGCCGATGCAGGTAGTTTCGATAAGATGGTTACCTACTCGCTTGAGCCCGAAATATATAGTTTTCATTCGTTGCAGGATTTTAGCGATAGCGTTGAGCGTTATGGAGCTTATGGTTATCCTATTCATATCAAGCTAGATACAGGCATGCACCGCTTGGGTTTTGTCGAGCAGGAAATCGGGCAACTATCTCAACTTCTCAACGAGAGTCGCAGCGTGAAAGTGGCGTCGGTGTTTGCTCATCTATCGTGTGCCGATGACCCCGAGCAAGATGATTTTACCCGTTCACAGATAGCATTGTTTGATAAGATGGGTAGCCAGCTGGCCTCGACTCTACCATATGAGGTTATTCGCCATACGGCCAACTCCGCTGCCATAGAACGATTCCCCGAGGCGCAGTTTGATATGTGTCGTTTGGGGTTGGGATTGTATGGCTATGGCTATCGCACTAATGCCGAGTTGCAACCCGTCGCCACGTTAAAAACCCGTATCGTGCAGTTGCGTCATCGTCGTGCTGGCGAGGCGATAGGCTATGGACGTTCGCAGATTCTTGAGCGAGATAGTATCATTGCCACCATTCCAATTGGCTATGCCGATGGCTTGAATCGTCATTTGGGCGGTGGTCGCTGGTCGATGCTTGTGGCGGGCTGTGCTGCCCCAACCGTGGGACGTATATGCATGGATAGTTGTATGATAGATGTCACCGATGTTGCAGGTGTTTGCGAAGGTGATGAGGTGGTTATCTTCTCATCTGCTGCGGGAAATAATTTAGACGATATGGCCGATGTCTTGGGTACTATCTCCTATGAGATTATGACCTCGATTTCAGCCCGTGTAAAGCGAATATATGTTAGAGAGTAATGGCAGATAAAGGTGTTTTATATATGATTCCCTGCCCGATATCAGACTCTACCGAGGTCTATGATGTCGTGCCGCAGGCTAATGCAAAGGTGTTGGATATGCTCGATTATTTTATTGTCGAGAATCTACGTTCGGCTCGCCGCTTTCTCTCAAAGGCCAAGATTTCACGACGCATTGACGATTTGGAGTTTGTTGAGCTAAATGAGCATACCGTTGCTGGCGCAGCTGTCGAGGCTATGATAAAGCCTCTGCTTGCTGGTCGCTCGGCAGGCGTAATCTCCGAGGCGGGAGTGCCTGGTGTTGCCGACCCTGGGGCGTTGGTTGTCGAGGCATGCCATCGCAAGGGTATAAAGGTGGTGCCTCTGGTGGGACCTTCGTCTATATTGTTGGCTATGATGGCGTCGGGGCTTAATGGTCAGTCGTTTGCCTTTAATGGCTATCTGCCCGTCAAGCCACCCGAGCGAGCAAAAGCCCTCAAGGCGCTTGAGCGTAGAGCTCATGTGGAGCATCAGTCGCAAATATTTATCGAAGCACCTTATCGCAACGTGAAACTCATGGAGCAGATTCTGCAAGTGTGTGCCAAAGATAGTAGGCTTACTGTTGCGTGCGATATCACTTCGCCCGAGGAGTTGATTATAACTCGCACTATTGCCGAGTGGCAGCGTGTGGGTGTGCCCGAAATAGCCAAGCGACCTACCATATTCATAATAGGATAATTGGGCATATTATTTGTGCTATATAGTTAGAAGAATATAATAAAATAATAAGAGATGACCGAAGAAAAAGTTAAGAATCAAGATGTTGCAGAGGAGCAGGAGCGTCATGACGGCGAAGCCAATTCATCATGCGAGAATGCCTCATGCGACAATATGGCAGGCCAGGAGTCAAAGGCCACTGACACAATGTCAGAGGATGGCAATCAGGCGGGTGATGCCATGCAGGATGAGCAGCCCGCTGATGAGAATTTTGTAGAGCCTACCCCCGAGGAGGTGATTGCCGTGTGGCGAGATAAATATATGCGCCTTCAGGCCGAGTTCGATAATTATCGCAAGCGTACTCTGCGCGAGAAGATGGATTTGGTGGCAAGTGGTGGTGCCGATGTCATTAAGTCGATGCTTTCGGTTTTGGATGATATGTATCGTGCTGTTGCTGCTTCAGAGAAGAGCGATGATATAGCCTCTTTGCGTGAGGGCGAGAAGTTGGTCTTGCATAAGTTCGAGGAGGCTTTGCGTCAGAAGAATGTAACCGAGATAGAGTCTGTGAATCAGGAGTTCAACCCCGATTTCCATGAGGCTGTGGCACGCTTTGCTGCAGGTGAGGATAAGAAAGGTAAGATTATCGACGTTGTACAACGAGGCTATATGCTGGGCGACAAGGTGTTGCGTTATGCCAAGGTGGTTGTTGGCGAGTAGGTAATTAAAAATAGTTTATAATGTCAGAGAAAAGGGACTATTACGAGGTGTTAGGCGTGCAACGCAACGCCAATGCCGACGAGATAAAGAAGGCCTATCGCAAGGCTGCTATCAAGTATCACCCCGATAAAAATCCGGGCGATAAGGAGGCCGAGGAGAAATTCAAGGAGGCTGCCGAGGCTTATGATGTGTTGTCGAATCCCGACAAACGTGCTCGCTACGACCAATTTGGCCATGCCGGAATGAGTGGCGCGGCAGGTGGCGGCTTTGGTGGCTTTGGTGGCGGGGGATTCTCTATGGAGGATATCTTCTCGCAGTTTGGTGACATCTTTGGAGGTCGTTTTGGCGGTGGCTTTGGTGGCTTCGGTGGCGGTAGTGGCCGTCGTGTGAACCGAGGCTCCGATATCCGTGTGAAGGTTAAGCTCACCCTATCGGAGATAGCTAATGGCGCAACCAAAAAACTCAAGATAAACAAAACTATTGCCTGTGATAAGTGTGGAGGCAGCGGAGCAAAGGATTCAAGCTCTTATGCAACCTGCTCAACATGTAACGGCTCGGGCTATGTTACACGAGTTGAAAACTCATTCTTTGGACGAGTGCAGACCCAGAGTGTTTGCCCCACTTGTGGTGGTACAGGTAAGACCATTACCGAGAAGTGTGATAAGTGTTCGGGTGAGGGTGTTGTGCGCGGTGACGAGGTTATCGAGATAAAGATTCCTGCCGGCGTGGGCGAGGGTATGGCCGTTACCGTTTCGGGTAAGGGAAATGCGGCTCGCAATGGTGGTGTGAACGGCGATTTGTTGGTAATGATTGAGGAGGAGCACAATCCCGAATTGGTGCGCGATGGTAATGACTTGATTCACAATCTTAATCTGCCCTTAACTACCTGTATTTTGGGTGGCGAGGTGGAGGTGCCCACAATTGATGGCCGAGCCAAGATAAAAATTGCCGCAGGTACTCATGCTGGCAAGGTGTTGCGTCTGCGCGGTAAGGGTCTGCCCGATGTGAATGGCTATGGTCGAGGCGATATTATGATTGTTGTCGATATCACCATTCCTGATTCGCTCAATAAGGAGGAACGTGCATTGGTCGAGAAACTTGCCACCATGCCTCACTTCAAACATGCCGAGAGCGTGGAGCGCCAGAATATCTTCGAGCGCATGAAGAATTTTTTCAGATAATTCATAATATATAAGTATATGGGATGGTTTACACCTTATAAACGTCGCGCCAACGAATTTAACTACACCCCTCGCTTCTATGACCCTGTTAAGGAGGCGCGTGAGCAGCGTCGTGCCGAGTTGCGTGGTGAGCGTTTAGACGATGATACCGAATATACCCCTGGCAAATATATTCGAGCCAAGCGTGATGCCAGAGTTGTGGCTAGCTCGAAGCGTAGCAAGAGTGACAGCGGTAGTAAGATGAAGATGTGGGCAATGGGCGTGGGAGTCATGTTGCTTGCAATATTCATGTATATGCTTGTGCCTCGTATCGCCTCTATCTTCGAGATGGCTCAAAGTGATAACGCGGGTGCAAAACAGTATCAGCAACAGATGGAGGAGTACGAGGAGTTTAATCCTTATGCCCCGCTTATTATCGTTCCCAACGACTACGAGGAGGGTGACGAAATCGAGATAATCGAAGAGTAAACTTTTTGCCGCTGGGCTTTTTTTGACGATGGAGAACAAAATACGACTTTTACCCGAGATTGTGGCCAATCAGATAGCCGCTGGCGAGGTGGTAGATAATCCCTCATCTGCAATTAAGGAGATGATGGAGAATGCTATCGACGCAGGTGCTACATCTGTTACGGTCAATTTCCGCAACGCCGGTCTTGATTTGATTCAAATCATCGACGATGGTTGCGGTATGTCTCCTATGGATGCTCGTATGGCCTTTGATCGTCATGCTACCAGCAAGATTCGTGATTTCGACGATGTCTATCGTCTGCAAACATTTGGCTTCAGAGGTGAGGCTTTGGCCTCGATTGCCGCTGTGGCACAAGTGGAGTTGCGTACTCGCAGGTCAGAAGATGAGGTTGGTACGGTAACTATTGTGAATGGTGGTGAATTTGTCTCTCAATCGCCAATAATGTGCCCTGTGGGGTCGCAATTTTTGGTGCGCAACCTCTTCTATACAGCCCCTGCCCGCCGCAAGTTTAATGGTGACCGCAATAAGATGGTATCGGCCATCAAGAAGGTCTTTCGATGTGTGGCAATGTGCAATCCCCAGGTAAGATGCGAGTTGATGTCGAGCGATATGCCTATTATTTCGCTCCCTGCAGGATCGCTTATGGAGCGTATTATAGGAGTTGTGGGCCGTCATGTTAAGAGTAACCTATTGGAGGTTAATGTCGATACCTCGATTGTAAAGGTTAAAGGTTATGTTGGACGTCCTGCCGCAGCCAAACAGAAGAATACCGAGCAATATTTGTTTGTAAATGGCCGTTATTTCCGTTCGCCACAAATCTATCGTTCTATTTTGGGGGCATATAATAAACTTATACCCGATAACGAATCGCCTTCATACTTCTTGTATCTCACCGTTGAGCCCGATCGTGTCGATGTGAATGTTTCACCCCATAAAACCGAGGTGCGTTTTGCCGATCATGACGATGTAAATCAAATCATTCAGGCGGCGGTACGCAGCACGTTGGCCAAGAGTGGAAGTGTGGCAATGATGGATTTTGACAATAGTGTAGCTGTCGAGATTCCTGTTTTGGGTGAGCCTCACACCATTTATGCCGAGCCGCGTAGTGCCAGCAACGACAATTACAACCCTTTTCGAGAGGATTATATCGATGGTTCGCTGTCGGAAATGCAGCAGAGTCGAGATGTGTTTGCTGATATAGCTCAAGCAGAGCCTTTGCAACATCGCCCGCACGTTTTGCCTCGTGTGGATGATGGCTTGCAGGATGTGTTGTGGGGTGCCAATAGCGATTTTTCGTTTGAGATAGATACAACCACTTCTGTCGATGTTGAGGCAGAGGAGTCGTATCGCGATATAGCTTCGAGTGCATTCGGTGGCGAGCATTTGGGTGATGATTCCGAGGGTGATAGCAGCTTGATATTCATCCCATCGGCAGTACAGCAGAGCCTTGTAGAGGCGCAGATGAGTTTCTCGAACGTTATGCTCATAAGTGGTGATTGTGCAGTGGCTACGAGTGCAGGTCGTGTGATGATTGTCGATTTGCGTCGCGCCAAGGAGCGAATATTATACGATTCCTATGTGGCGACCATCGGTGTTGCGACCACCACCCAAAAGTTGCTTTTCCCCGAGATGCTTACCCTCTCGTTGGATGATTACTCACTATTGGCTGAACACGAAGTGGAGTTTGCTGCTTTGGGTTTCGATTTGCATCTTGCTGACGATTGTAATGTCGAGTTGCGAGGTATACCCCCTTCGCTTGAGGGGGCGAATGCCGACACACTACTCTATGAGTTGTTGCGTGTGGTCGAGGCCAATTGTAGCATTGGTGAGCATCTGCGTGAGAATATGGCGCAACTCCTGGCTCAAAAGGGTAGCAGGGTGGCTATGTCGGATAATAGTCAGGCTGCTGAACTTCTGCAACGCCTTTGCTCATGTGAGAATTTTAGCTTTACTCCATCGGGAAAGGCTATTATGGCCGAGATACCCTTTGCCGAACTGAAAGCATATTTGGGATAAACCATTTGATAGATAATTTACAAAGAGTATAACGATGTACGCACAATATCAACGACGCTCGACCCCACCTGTGGTCAAAAATCTTATAATAGCCAACTGTGTTGCTCTGTTGGCCACCGAACTATTGCCTTTTGGTGATGAGATTATAAGCCGCTTTGCGCTGTTTAATGTCGAGAGTCCGCTGTTTCACAGTTATCAGGTCTTCACCTATATGTTCCTGCATGGTGGTGTGTCGCACTTGTTTTTCAATATGTTTGCCTTGTGGATGTTTGGCCGACAGTTGGAGTTAGAGTTGGGCTCGCAGCGATTCTTCACCTACTATATGGTGTGTGGCATTGGTGCTGCGCTTTTGCAGTTGGGTGTGGGATATGCCGAATATGCCCATGCTGTCGGCGCCGTCGGCGAGTTTGGGGCCATGCCGTTGTTGAGAGTACCCACCGTGGGAGCTTCAGGCGCGGTGTATGGTTTGTTGCTCGCATTTGGTGTGTTGCATCCCAATAGCATGATAATGCTCATATTTCCTCCTATTGCCATGAAGGCCAAGTGGTTTGTGCTTATATATGGTCTGCTGGAACTCTTCTTTGGTATCTCGGGTTATCAGGCAGGAGTTGCCCACTTTGCCCATCTGGGTGGTATGCTGTGGGGCCTTGCACTACTGTATTGGTGGAAAAAAAGGCGTCAGATATTTTTTTAATCACATTAGAATATGGCAAGCGAATTTTATCGTACAACATATGGTGCCGAGCGCGGTCAGCAGCGTTCGCTGTTGGGCATTATGTTCGATGTGGTGATGGCTGTTATGACCATCATCGTTGCTGCCACATTCTTTCTCACGCTTATTTTGCCGACTCTCGACCCTCGAAGCTGTAACGAATTATCTACTCTTGGACTTATTGCTCCGTTTGTATATGTCGCGCAGGCTGTTGTCACCATCTATTGGATTGTGCGTTGGCGCCCGTGGGTAGCTGTACCTATGGTGCTATTGTCGCTTGTGGGAATGTTTCAACTATCACTTTTCTATAAGATAGAGTACCGCCGAGTATATACCGAGCCCAATCTGCGTCCTCGCTACGAAAAGTCGGCATTAAAGTTGTTGTCGTATAATGTTCGCAGTTTTATAGATGATAATGGCAATCGTTGCATCGACTCTATTGCCGAGATTGTCCGCTCGGTTAATCCCGACATTGTATGTTTGCAGGAGATGGGCTTTTCCGAGATTGTCGATTCTGTTTTTGCCACCATGAAGCTAAAACCCATGCCGGCCTCGGTGTCGCGCAATGAGTTGAGCCCTGCTATTTATAGCCGCTTCCCCATCATCAAGGCCGAGCGCATCGATACGATGAAGAATTTTGTTTGGGCCGATATGATTGTCAGAGAAGATACCATCCGAGTGTATAATGTGCATCTTCACTCTACGGCGATTCGTCGTGACGATAATACCTATATCGAAAACCACGAATATCTCGAGTCCGACAGCGTGGGCAAGGTTCGCAGCATGATAAACCGCCTTACGTTGAACAACCAACTGCGAGCTGTGCAGGCCGACACCTTGGCCTTCCTTGTGCGTACGTCGGACTATCCAACGATAATATGCGGTGATTTCAACGATACCCCCGTGTCATATACCTATCGCACCGTTGGGCGTAATATGCGCGATGTATTCCGTCGCGTGGGCCGAGGTTATTCGCACACCTATCGTGGATTTTTCGATATGTTGCGTATCGACTATATCATGACCTCTAGGGAGTTCGACCCTCTGTCGTACGAGGTGCTTGATTCGTGGGGCGTCGAGCAACAGATTCTCGGCCGTGGCCAAAATCGCGATACCGTCATGGTGCGTGTCTTTGGAAATGGCCTCGAAGCGCCGCCAACCATGGAGGATGCGGAGGTGGATAATGGGTTGAATTACTCCGACCACTACCCGTTGTTTGTTCGATTGCGATATAATGGTAAAACCAATTAACCCAAATAACTATGATTCTTGATTCATTAAAAAACAAGGAGCAGTACGCATCACTGCATCCTCGATTCCAAAAGGTTTTTGACTTCATCGAGAGCCACGATGTGGCAGCTTTGGAGTGTGGTCGCCACGATATTGACGGTGACGATATTTTCGTAAATGTGCAGGAGGTAGATTTGCGTGAGCGCAGCAAGGCCCGTATCGAGTTGCATCGCAAATATATCGACATTCAGCTTCTGCTCGAGGGTCCCGATGAGACTTTCGGTTGGAGTCCCAAGTCGGCTTGCAATAATGCCGAGGCCGAGTTCAATGAGGAGAAGGATGTGCAGTTCTTCACCGATACACCCCAGTGCTTCTATACCGTAGCCAAGGGCCAGTTCACTATCCTCTATCCCGAGGATGGTCATGCTCCCATGTTGGGTGAGGGCCATGTGAAAAAATGCATCTTCAAGATTGCGTTGTAATTTATAAAAATGCCTGTTATGGGGTCGCCAATTCGAGTTTTGGCGGCCCTTTTTTGTGCGTTTTGTGTAAGGACCTTTGTAGTTCGTTTATAAAAAATATTCATTTATGATTAAAACGCTATGCTTTATTGAATTTATTTTCCATAGGCTTTTCAAAACTCTATTTTTGCACCATTATATAGGTTGTATATATAGGTGTGAAGGTTAATCATAGGTTGAATATGAGATTATTTTTCAATATATTGTTGAGCATTGTTGCTCTTGCGGGCATCAACTCGTGCGGTAGGCTCGACCCCATCGTTGTCGATGGCCTCGAGGCTGTCGAGGGCGAGGTGCGCATTGTCTTGCCCGAGCAGGATACCCGTGCTACACTTGCCGCTGATGGATTGAATTTCGTGTGGCAGTTGGGTGACCGCTTCAAGCTGGCGGCTATCGATTCCAACGGCTCTCACGCATTTACTCCTTGCAATTTTAACTATTGGATCTCTACCACCACTGTTGGCCGAGGTATTTTCCGCGGTGTGCCCAATAGCAAGATGGCCGATGGCAACTATACCTATTATGCTGTTTATCCCCATACAGCCACTATCGGCGAGAAAACCATTACTTACACCCTTCCGCTGGTGCAGGATGGCAATTATGCCAGCAACGATTTTATGGTTGCCAAGTCGTCTGCTACCAATAGTGCTGCTGAAAACGGCAATGCTCTCAAGGCGTGCGATAATTCACCCGAAACACCCGAGCCGCTGAACGATATAAATCTGATATTTAAGCATCAGTTGCACGCGATGCGTATCACCATCCCCGAGGGTCGCAATCAGATGAATGTGCCAATCAAAAAGGTCTATGTGAATTTCCCTGCAGGAGTAAATGTAGTGGGTGATATTACCGTCGATATGGCTACTATGGCCGCTACATATACCAACACCTTTAACGCTGTTACAGTGGAGTTTGCCCAGCCTAAAAATGTGGGTGAAGAGTTTTGGATTATGACTCTGCCCATGAATGTGGGTGGCGGCAAAGTCGATTTGCGTTTCGAGGATGAGCAGGGCAATATCTCGAGCCCCATCTCTACCACAGCTTTTGCCTCTTGTAAGGCGAATAGCATCACCCCTATGACGGTAACCGTTCCGCAGAGTGCGGGCAAAATGACATATTTCGATTTTACGGTAGACCACACCAAACTCGGTGAGCCTGTCACACATCTGCATATCACACCCCCTTCGGGTTGTTACTATATGCATGGCTCGGGAGGTCAGATGCCTGATGCGAGTGGTAAGTTTACGTTTAGTGTATTCCCCGACCAGCTATCATCGTTTAAGGGTTATTCTACCTCGGCTATTAAATATGAGTCGGTGCATGCTATTGTCCCCGAAAAGGTTAGCCGTACATTCTCTTCGTCTGCCACTCAAGGAAATCGTTATCCACAGGCGATAGCATCTCCCTATCTTTTTTCGCAAGATTTTAAGAATGTTTCGAACTTTAATGATGGACACGATAATCCAAATACTGGGTGGAGCAGTGATACTTATAAGACGGTTACTGAACTATCAAGTAAATCGTCTGTGATGTCTAATTGGTATGCATCGCGTATCGGTGTAAGTGATGGCGCATTACGTCTTTGTTGTAGAATGGAGTATGCTACGGCTGCGACAGGCGAATATTATAAAGGAAGATTGGATACACCATTTATTACCACAATAAAAGATGGAGCATCTCCCAAGATTCGGGTTTCATTTAGGTATGGTAGTGCAACTAAAGAGTATGCAATTGGTAGCAAACCTAATGGCTCACCAACTTTATATGTCGGTTATAGTGATGAAAATCTGAAGTTGGAGATTGATTCAGATTCAGCGACATCCATTACCATGACGCAAATAGCCCTTCAAGGTGAAATTCTTACTGGTCGTGATGGTTCATATACCAATATGCCATCTAAGAAGAGTGTGGATATTAGCAGTTTCGATAATAAAATGCGTATTACATGGATGGTTAGTACAGATGCTACAACAACACTATCTTCAGGTAATGGTAACTATTGGATATATATGGATGATATAACGGTTTCTATAGCGCCTAATAATTAAAGATAAAAATCAAAATCAAAAAACTATAAAAACAATGAGAAAGATTTTCTGTTTAATGATGGTTGTTGGGCTGGTGACGGCTTGTGCCAAGGATGACTATGCAGGCGATATGCCCGCAGGTAAGGGTACTGTGTCGTTTGCCGTGGCTCAACAGGGTGTTGTAAGCGCCCGCGCACAAGCGGCTGGCGATGGTATCGACCTTACAACATTGGGAATTGATCTTCCCGCAAGTGGTGATGAATTGACCTTGAAGTTTAACTCGGTGGATGGCGAGTATAGCTTTACGGGAACCGTTGGTCAGTACAACAAGAATGCAAAGCGCATCTATCTCGAGCAGGGCCTTTATAGTGCCGAGGTGATGTGGGGCAATGCCGAAACCGAGGGTACGAATGCGGCCCATTTCTATGGTCAGACAGGTGTTCAGGTTACACCTCGCACCCATTCGAGCGAAAATATTACAGCTACGCTATCAAAGGCGTTGGTGAGAATCGATTTCACCGATGAATTCAAGGGTTACTTTGCCAACGGTGCCGAGATCAAGCTCGCCACATCGTCGAATCCCGATGCCGAGTTTGTAGTAACCTACGACAACGGCAATGCGGGCAAGCCTTACTTTGTGCTTGCGGGCGACGCGAAGAGCTTTACCATAAGCGGTAAGGCCATCAAGCAGCACCCTGCAACACATATCCAGGCTACTCCTATCGAGTTCACTCCCATCAGCCGTGACGATGTAGTGGCTCATAAGCTCTATACCTATATGTTCGATGTGAACAATGCCAACAGCGTGTCGGTAAAGGTGACCATCACCAACGAGCCCATCGAGGAGATAACCGTGGCGACCATCGAGACGAACGATGATGCATTGATGGACTAATCCAAGTGTGTAAATAATAAAAATACTACTATATGAAAAGATTGTTTTTGATGGCGGCTGCGATGTTATCGTTCACCGCATGTATAGATGAAACAACCGACTGGAACACCGTTGGGCAGGGTACCGAGCAGATGGGTTACATCGTGTTTGGTAACGATGCTATCTCGGTGACCGTCGATCGCGAGGAGGGCGAGGGAGATGTTACTCCTCAGGGCGTACGCTCGACTACTCGTGCTGTCTATTCGGATGTTGCTGATTACCGAGTAGAGATTTACAATGCTGCAGGCGAGCTTGTTGTAGGTCCTTTCCGCTATGGTGATTGGAACAATAAAGAGGTCGTTGAGGAGTATGTTGAGAATGAGAAAATCAGCAATAATCTCACCTTGACAGGTATCAAGTTGCCTGTTGGTTCTTACACTGTTAAGGCCTACTCATATCCTGCGAATCAGGCCCCTGCAAATGCAGCAACGACTCCCGACTATGTTGGTAGCACAACCGTAAACCTCACCAAGGGCGCTGCAACAGAGGTGAATATCACTTGTCATATCTCGAGCGTTATGGTTACAGTTTGCTTCGATCCTATTTTGGCAGAGGTTATCGATGCTCCCAGCACCTCAGTGCTCGTGCGTCTTGATGAGGAGAGCATTGAGGAGGCTAATCGTAGCCAATATACCTATGGTAACTATGCCGACAAGGCTGCACTTGTTGTGGGTCACGACGAGGTTGCTCCCACATATCTCACTCCCCAGAGTTCGAATGATGGAGTGCCTTTGAATCTATATCTTACCACATTGTATGGTGGCGAGAAGAGCCAGATTAATGGTCAGAAGTTGCCCGTGGTATCGAATGCCAAGCCTGGTGAGTGGCGTAAGATTACCATCAAGCTGGATCATGGAACAGAGGGTACGGTATTCTTCGTCGTTAATGTCGAGACATGGGTTGAGAATCAAAGAATCGATGTTACTCAGGCCGTTTATGCAGCCAATCTTGCCGAGAATGCCATCCCCGACATTTCGGATGCTCCCGTTATCAAGTGGGGTGATAAAGACCTTTCAGAGCCTATCATCCTCGACGATAATATGTTCGATAGCAATGGTAGCCTGACCGGTGGCGCGCCGTTTGCCATCACAACCAAGCAACCTTTGGAGGCTATATATCTTTCGGCATCGTCGAATAATAGCGATCTTGCAAATCTTATCTCGTCGATGGGCATGGAGGCCGTTTCAACTACGGATGCTACTGTGCAGTATGCAGGCGTGAATATCCTGGGTGAGTTGCAGACCTTGCAGAAGACTATTCTTAAGACTTGGGGATTCCCCTTGCAAGATGTTGTAGGTAAGACCGAGGCAGCATTCGACCTGTCAGGTCTGATGGAGCAGTTGCAGGCCGATTATCAGGGTGATCACGAGTTTGTGATGACCGTTGTTGATGACCGTGGTAACAATACAACCGTCACATTGAAGATTACTTCGGGCGGTGTTATCGATCCCAATATCTGGTGGGATGGTCAGGATATCAACAAGCGACATGTGGTTACACCCGACCTCAAAGTAAAAATTATGATGTCGGCTACCAAGGGCTTCAAGAGTTTGGTCGTAACAGTAGGAGGTCGTTTGGGTCAGAAAGATGGTATGAATGCCATTGGTTTGCCCAATAGCTTCGATCTTCTCGACCCAGGTTATATGGTTAACCCCAATAATCCTACAGAGTTTACCGATGAGGAACTTGGTCCTAAATTGCAAGATTTGGGCTTCCCTGTGGGTAATGAGTTTGATGGAAAGACTGAAGTAAGCTTCGACATTACAACATTTATGGGTATGATGGGTTCGTTTAAGGGTGATACCGACTTTACGGTAACATTGACTGATAACGATAATAATAAGATTGAGCGAACTGTAAAGCTTACTATCCAATAATAATGAGTGAAAAGATGAAAAAGATATTGTATATAATGGCATGTGTGGCAATGTTGTTTGCCGCATCGTGCAATAAAGAGTCTATGTCGCATGAGGGCGAGGGCGCAGTGTCGTTCACTCTTAACAGTGGGGTGCGCAGTGGTACAACAGATCCCTTTGCTGCGGTTTACGACAAGCTTACATTCCGTATCTATCAGGTAGCCAACAAGGGTACTGCAACCGAGAGCGAGACTTTGGTGCGTCTGTACTCTTACAAGGAGATTATGAATATGAATGCCGATGGCCATACTTCAAAGCCCATTTGGTTGTTGGCAGGTGATTATCGTGTTACGGTAAGTGGTGGCGACGAGAGCAAATATGGCGCATC
>JAEIGA010007321.1_pt1 | contig 16780 bp, 14 predicted proteins | sample 9270691 | NCBI WGS metagenome assembly JAEIGA01 (sample SAMN17057246, study PRJNA624740) | gut metagenome | biome: biome; isolation source: fecal sample | host: Bos grunniens | place: China: Xizang | collected 2019
ACTATCACAAGCGATAGCTTGATTGCTGACTATACATCTATCCAATATGGTTCTAATGAGGAAATGTATTTCAATGATGGTAATGTAAGAATTTCTGCTACTGGTAATAAGCAAGATACGATTATTGATGGCAATGCTTATGTGGCTTATGAGCACGTAGTAGATATTTATTTGAAACAACACATTTATCACGCAGAAATCGCGGATAGTATCGTGGATACTAATTATGAAACCAAAGTACTCACATTACCTCTCATTGCTGTCGGTGATGATGAAGTTATTGTCTTTGATGGTTCTAAGACTTCTGTAGAAAATCTTAAGAATCCTATCATCAACGACAACAAACGTTACAACCTCATTGGTACAATCGTTGACGAGCAATACAAGGGTGTTGTTATCTTGAATGGTAAGAAGTACATTCAATAATTAGCCCGCTCATAATAACAAAATAAGGTTGCGAATTTCGCAACCTTATTTTGTTATTCCAACCTATCTTAAATTCTTCTTCTTCACGTACACCGCACTATTACCGCACAATAACTACACTATTCATTATGGATACTGATAGCTGAGAAGGTCTCGATGTGTCACATTTGTGCCAACGCACGGCGGATGACCATTTGTGTATTTTCGGTATTGGGTACGAGTGGGAGACGAAGAATATTCTTGATCATTCCCATCTCGGTCAATACGGTTTTGATGCCGCTAGGGTTGCCCTCTACGAAGAGCAGGTGGATACGATGCCCCATCTTGCTTTGCATAAACGCGTCTTGCTGAGTGACGATCTGCTTCATTTCCTTGGGCCATGCATTGCTCGCCACGCTAATAAGTCCCGCTCCACCAGCCTTGACCATCTCGTATGCGAGGTCGTCGTCGCCACTGATGACTGCAAAATCGCCGTTGGCAATGGCGATGGTCTCAGAGAACTGCTCTATGCTGCCACATGCCTCTTTGATACCCATGATCTTATTGGGATAAGCTTCGTATATACGGCGAGTGGTATCGGGTAATAGGTTGACCCCTGTGCGTTTGGGTACGTTGTACAAGATTACGGGTACAGGACTTGCTTTCGCCACTTCGCAGAAATGCAAGTACAATCCCTCTTGTTGCGGTCTATTATAATAAGGTGTGACGGATAGGATACCCGCAAAATGTTGCTTGAGTATATCTTGCAACTCTGTGATTCGCTCTACTACAGCTGCGGTACTATTGCCTCCTACGCCTAGAATAAGTGGGAGACGACCTGCCACTTGGTTGACCACGTGGCTGATGATCTCATCTTGTTCCTTATGGGTAAGGGTGGGGACTTCGCTCGTAGTACCTAATATAACGAGGTAATCGGTCCCACCTGCTATCTGATGTTCTATCAATGTAGTAATGGCGGGAAAATCAATCCTACCTTCCTCCGTGAAAGGAGTAACTAATGCTGTACCTAAACCTTTCATATATATTAATTATTTCCAAACATTTCTATATATCGTACAATCTGTTCGAACAAGAAGTCGGGTGTCGGTTGCGAAGGCGTGTTGATTGTAAGGTCGTAAATACCTTCTCGCACAAATCGCCCCACTTTGAAATCCGCACGGATGTCCATTGCCATGTACTGCATGGTGCGTGATGGTTCTTGGGTTAAATCGATGAGTACATCAAAATGCCGAGCCACTAACAGTTCTCTTTCTTCTGACTTAGGACGTTCGGTAAGCCAACTGATGTGTTTCTTATCTGGTGCGGTGAAAAGCACGACCTCTTTGTTGGATTGTTCCAAGTGCTGGATGATATGTTGCACATTGTTGTTAGGATACAACATAGCCACGCTACGTACTTTGTTCCACTTGGGAATTGATACATGGCGCACAGCTTGGTGCTTTAAAAACCATTGAAATATTTTTTCTCTTAATTTTTCCATAGATAATTATGAATTTTGAATTAAGAATTATGAGTTATGGATTAATTCGAGGAATTGCTCTTCGGTCATCAGTTGTACGCCGAGTGTTTCCGCTTTCTTTCGCTTCTCCGGACCCATATTCTCGCCCGCGAGAGTGAAACTGGTCTTCTTGCTCACGGATCCCACATTCTTACCTCCGTGGGCTTCTATCATCGCTTTGTACTCGTCGCGTGAGTGATGGCTAAACACGCCCGACACCACAATGCTCTTGCCTAACAGTATATCGGATTGGGGTGCTTGCTCCTCCTCTTGGCTCTCCATCTGCACACCTGCTTCGCGTAGTCGGTTGATAATCTCCAGATTGCTGAGGTCGTTGAAGTAGGCGATGATGTTCTTGGCTATCTGTTCGCCTACATCGTCGATGGCAGTCAGTTGCTCCACGGTTGCCCATTGCAGTTGGTCGATGCTAGGGAAACGACGGGCAATCTTTTTGGCGGTTGTCTCGCCTACCATGCGTATGCCCAAAGCAAATAGCACACGTGTCCAAGGCACATGTTTGCTGGCTTCTATACCTGCCAACATGTTCTGTGCTGATTTCTCGCCGAGACGCTCTTGACGAGCAATATCGTCTTGCTTGAGGTCGTAAATATCGGCGATGTTGTGGAGCAGACCTTGGGAGTAGAGTAGGTCAATGGTCTCGCTACCCAAGCCCTCGATATTCATCGCTTTGCGCGAAACGAAGTGCTCCATCTTGCCCTTAATCTGAGGTGGACAACTCGCCTCATTCGGGCAACGCCATGCCGCTTCGCCTTCTACACGCACAAGAGGGGTGCCGCATTCGGGACAATTTTTAGGGAAGAAGGAGAGGGGGGGATTTTTGGAAGACAACTTAAACAACTGTTCCGCTTCGCCAACATTGCTCAGCGGCAAGGAAGGCTTTCCATCAGCAAGCGCCAATGTTGGGCGCGCGCAGGGGTTGTCTATGTTGTCTTTAGTATTTTGCTCGTTGTCGTGTGGTGTTACTTCTTTGCCGATGATTTTCGGAATAATCTCTCCGCCTTTCTCTACCCATACCATATCGCCTTCACGGATGTCGAGTTGGCGAATGAAATCTTCATTGTGCAAGGTGGCGCGCTGCACCATGGTGCCAGACAACTGTACGGGTTCTAAGTTCGCCACAGGAGTCACGACACCTGTGCGTCCGACTTGATAGGTGATAGCATTCAGGCGGGTGAGTTGTTTCTCCGCGGGGAATTTATATGCTATTGCCCAGCGAGGGGATTTAGCGGTATAACCCAATTCTTCTTGGGTGGATAAGTCGTTTACTTTCAGTACAATACCATCGGTGGCTACAGGCAGGTTTTTGCGCTCGGTATCCCAATAATGGATATACGCCATCACTTCTTCTAGTGAGTGGCATACCTTCACGGCATCGCTGATTGGGAATCCCCATTGTTTGGCAATCTGTAGGCGGTCGTAGTGCTTGGTTGCTGGCAATTCTTCGCCCAGCATATAGTAGAGATAGCAGTCCAAGCCACGACGTGCCACTTCGTTAGGATCTTGTAATTTCAGCGTACCTGATGCTGCATTGCGTGGGTTGGCAAATAGCGCATCACCTTGTGCTTCGCGCTCTTTGTTTAGGCGCTCGAACGACTCCCATGAGAGCAGCACCTCGCCACGGAGTTCGAGAAAATTATGAGCTATTGGCGATAGGGTATTGGTTATTGGTATATGCTGCGGTATCGCAGTAATCGTCTTGATATTGTCAATGACATTATCTCCTTTTACGCCGTCACCGCGAGTCAAAGCTTTCGTTAAAACACCATTTTCATACCATAGTGAGATACTCAGTCCGTCAAACTTCAATTCGCATACAATCTCCACATTCTCTGGCAGTTTGCCAATCCAATCGGCTATCTCCTCACGCGAGTAGCTATTGCTTAGCGACAACATCGGATACTTATGCGCCACTTGGGCGAAGCCCTTTGGGCTGCGCGTTATGTGCTTCGCGTTGCTTGTGCTTTGCACGTTATCTGCTTCGCGTTGTTGGGGTGTATGTTGCTCCGCAACGTTGTCTTCGTTGATGAGGTCGGAACCGACATGCTGTGTGGGCGACTTGGGGTCGAACATATCGGGGTGGAGTGCCTCCAAATCTTGCAGTCGACGGAGCTTTTGGTCAAATTCGTAATCGGACATGGTGGGTGCGTTCAATACGTAGTATTGATAGTTAGCATGCTCCAACTCTTTTCGCAAAGCAATGATTTCTTCGCGCTCTGGTGCTTCTATTTGTGAGAATAGATCCATGTTTTGAGGTACGAACTATTGAGTATGAAGAGACTAAGGCACTAATAACTTGGTCTGCCAGCATTTGCCATTGCCGTAGATATTCAAGATATACAATCCTTGTGGTAGTCCGTTGATGACTTGTTTTTGCTCGGTGATATGCTCGCTCTTGATGAGATTACCATCTATACGATATACCGCATAATACCCGCCTTGTGCGTGCTGGATATAAGGTATTGCGTTGTGGTAATAGACATCATAGCTGTTGGTGGTAATGTCACCATTGTTGTTATTAACCACCGTACTATCTAACTTCAATCCTACAATGACTGGGTCGTGATCCGAACAGCGGAACATGGTTTGGTCATTGGATGCCTCGTAGGTATATTCATCGCTTTCGTCGGAGTTGATGTGATAGGCTACCATGCCCGTTACTTGTGGATATAAAGTACTATTGCAAAGTGCGTGATCCAAATATCCTAATTGCCCGCGATAGGTGTAGCTATAACTGCTATCGGCATGGAAGGCGCGGTGTAGATCTGTCATACCATCCTCTCGCAGCACAGTGATAGGATCTTCCATGGCATAGGCATTGAGGTCGCCCATGATTAAGATATCGCTATCGTTGTAGAAGGCACAATCTTTCGCGTAGTTTGCCAGCAAACTCTGCGCCTCTTTCACGCGATCGGCATTGAACTTACCTTGACCGTCACCCTGGTCTGCGTTGGCGCCACTGCCTGTACCGCTCTTAGCCTTGAAATGGTTGACAGAGAAGAGAAATTTCTCTCCCGTTTTTTTCTCCATAAAAGCTTGTGTCTTTTTGCGTTCTTTGACGCCCGTATTGTTGTGGCGCAACGTTTCGTAAGGTTCTAAGATATCACTGCAATATACGAATCCAGCTTTGGTATAAGAACCAGAAGCGGATCCGCCATCGTTGATGTAACTAAATCTGCGACCTGTGTTGCTACTCAAATCCGCTGCTATTTCAGCCAAAGCTGACTGCCCCTGCTCAATCTCTACAAATCCATACAAATCCGCATTGATTTTAGCCAATGCTTTGCTCACCTTGGTGCGTTGTTTCTGGCGTTGGGTCTCGTTGTCAGCGCCATATCCTGTGCCAAGGTTCTGTACGATATAGTACTCCAAGTTCATACAGCAAACGATTACAGAGGCTTTACCGCGCATGTTGACTGCTGTAGAATCATATCCTTGCTCCAACTCTGCGCGTGTGTTGCCGCGCCAATCGCATGATACGAGGCTCACCTTATTTTGGCTATTGACTTTGACCTTAAGATTGTGCAAGCGTTCGCCCAAACGGTGATAACCGCTTACGCCTGTGAGGTTGATGGTGGCGTAGGCGTTGAGTGAAAGAATGGAATTGTATTCATCAGACAATGGGAGAGCCTGGTTGGTAGGCTGATAGACACGGCGTGGGGAAATGGAGTACGAACCATTGTAGTTGTTGCATACGTAGAATGGGGTAGTGAACTCAATGGTTTTGCCCACGTATTTCTGTAGGTTTGTGTAGGTCCATGTCTCTGGATCGCTGATGGTGATCACGCCGTCGGTCTCTATATCTTCACTGCCGCCCACTTCCTCTCGTGATAGGAGTATCACGGTGCCGTTTTTGATCTCGGGGGTGGAGTTGTAGCGCATGATGTTGCCTGTGATCGAAACTTTGTCGCCCACCATCATCACTTCAGGTACGGTACACCAATAACTCTGAAATACCTGACCGCCGTCTTTCGTGTCGGCCATCCAGAATATCTGTTGCCCGCGAGATAACTTGCCGTCGGTGGCTGTTACGTAGCCCACCACGGTGTAGGTCTCGCTTGTGGGTTTGTTGTGTCCCAATCCCGAGGCTATTCGAGCGGCTTCTGCGCAAGTAATCTCAGTGGAAGCACCAAGTAGTGAGAAATGAATACAAATGCAGATGAGTAAACTTATACTTTTTTTCATAAAAATACATTCTTCTATTTAAGCGTGCAAAGGTACGAAAAAAAAAACATATATGCAATTTTTATTGAATTTTTATAAATTTTGCAGAAATATTTGGTCAATTCAAAAAAAAGCAGTACCTTTGCAAGCCAATTTGGATAAAAGTGTAGCATGCTAGACAAAAAATCACATATAGTCGCTTTCGATTCGCTGAATGTGGGTGTTCATGTGTTTGATTTTCAGCTGGATGATGCTTATTTTTCCGAAATAGAGAACTCAGAGGTCTTGGGTGGTGAGGTTGTGGTGAATGCAACGCTGAATCTGCGCGAGTATGGTTTTGACCTGAAGATAGCAGTAAAGGGATTGGTGCAAGTCACATGTGACCGATGCTTGGATGAGATGGACGTAGCCATCAATGCAGAGGAGAGTGAATGGGAGTGGGATGAAGAACCTAAGCAAATAGACCTGAGTTGGTTGGCATATGAACTGATCATAGTGAATCTTCCTTTGGTGCATAGTCACCAAGATGGTGGTTGTAATCCAGAAATGGATGCACTTCTCCAAGACCACCTCTGCACTGAAGTAGGAGATGAAGAATGATACTCGAAAGCACGAAGTGGAAGATTCGGCAGTTCTGCGTGGTCGAAGATGAAATGGAGGCTGGAGAAAAATAAAACTAAAATAAACAAAATAAAATAATAAAGAATTATGGCACATCCAAAAAGAAGACAATCGCACACCAGAACCGCGAAACGTCGTACACACGACAAGGCTAAAATGCCAGCATTGGCTCTCTGCCCTAACTGTGGCGCTCACTACATCTACCACACTATCTGCCCAACTTGCGGATACTATCGTGGTAAATTGGCTGTAGAGCAAGCAGCAGAGGCCTAACGGTAGGCGGTTGATAGGGGGCGTCGAGATGACGCCGAACCTAATGTCGAACAACGCGTATAGGCTCTGGGTGAAGAACTTAGAGCCTATATGTTGAAACCAACCCAAACCTCAACGCTTAAAACCTAATAGAACCCTATAAAACTTTTTTAACCAACTAAAAAAATATGTTTGATTCAAACAATCGCACCCCTCGCCGAGGTGGCTACCGTCAGGATGAGAATCCGCGTGAGCGAAGCGGCGCAACTATGTCAGCGGACGGAAGTGGCTTCCGACCACGTTTTAATCCTAATGCTACTCCTCAAGACGGAGGCGGTCGCAAACGTCAACGATTTACTCGCACAGCAGGTGCTACACGTGTGGAGAGAGTAGAGGCTCGTCCATCGTTTAGAAATGCAAATGGTCAAGGTGCCAATCCTGACAGACCATTTCGTCCACGTCCAAAGCAAAATTCGGAAGTCTATTCTCAACGTAAACGTCAAGAATTTGTTAAGCACTACGAGGATCCAACCAAACCAATTCGTCTGAATAAGTATCTGGCCAATGCAGGTATCTGTTCGCGTCGTGAGGCAGATGATTTTATCCAGGCAGGTATCATCACGGTGAATGGAGAGGTGGTAGATAACTTGGGAGCGAAGGTGTTGCCTACCGATAAAGTGATGTTCCACGATCAGCCAGTTCGTCGTGAGCGTAAAGTATATATATTGCTGAATAAGCCAAAGAATACGGTAACAACTACGGATGATCCACAGGAGCGTCACACCGTATTGGATATCGTGCGCAATGCATGCGCGGAGCGTATCTACCCAGTAGGTCGTCTTGACCGCAACACAACAGGTGTGTTGCTACTGACTAACGACGGCGACTTAGCCGCTAAATTGACTCATCCGAAGTTCGGTAAAAAGAAGATTTATGCAGTGACTTTGGATCGCGACTTTGAGGAGGCTGATGAGGCTATCTTGAGAGCAGGTGTGATCTTGGATGATGAGAAAATAGTGCCAGATGCACTTGAGTTTCCACAAGAAGATCGCAAACATATAGGTCTAGAGATTCACTCTGGTCAAAACCGCGTGGTACGCCGTATGTTTGAGAAAGTGGGATACAGAGTAACGAAGTTAGACCGTGTGTCATTTGCTGGACTGACGAAGAAGAATGTAGCTCGTGGTAAATACCGCTTCCTGACAGCTAAGGAGGTGAGCATGCTGCAAATGGGCGCATTTGAATAATAGAATAATAGGTGAATAATGTCAATTTGGCATTATTCACCTATTATAGTTTCAAGGTGGTACGCGCAAGCGCCATTTCACGCAGCTGCGCTGCTATTTCAAATCTTGAAACACAGAAACAAGCCCGAAGGGCATGAAACAGCAAAGCGTGAAACTTGGAAACATGTAATAAACAATAAATATCATGAAAAAAAATCTATTTTTGGCTCTTTGCCTAATTGCCTTATCGCCACTTTGCCTTAAGGCTGAAACTATCCCTGCTACTGATAGTCGCGTTACCTTCGTAGGTCGTACCGCAGTTGATGGCACTGCTGTGTCATTTGACTGGACTGCTACCTATTTTCGTATTGCTTTCTCAGGTCAGAGTCTGACAATGAAAGCATCTGACCTCAAGTTTGGTGCTGCCGATGAAGAAGCTGCTGCTAAATTGCACAACTACTACGCTGTGTGGATTGATTCTCCTACCAGTGCTGAGCCACATCGTATCATCGAAGTGAAGCCAGGTGAGCAAGTGATTGAACTCGTGGATCCTATGTACCTCAAGAAGTCGCGCCGATCTGTACACGACGTCGTTGTACAAAAGCGTACTGAGGGCGAGCAAGGTCGTACCACTATCTATGAGTTTACTGCAGACAAAGGTCAGTTCTTCCCTGCTACTCCGCTCAAAGAGCGTCAATTGGAGTTCATAGGTGATAGCTACACTTGTGGTTATGGTATTGATGCACCTACCAAGGAGGAGAAGTTCTCACCTGAGACTGAGAACGCTTCTCGCAGCTATGCTGCTATCGTTTCTCGCTATTTCGATGCAGACTATATCGCTGTAGCACACTCGGGTATGGGTATGGTACGTAACTACAACTCTAAGTTCGCTAAATGGCATATGCCAGAGCGCTACCTGCAAACCTTCGACATGGACTCTACACAGGCTACCCGCTGGAATGCGGCTGATCATGCCTTCAAACCAGCAATGAGTATTATCTACTTGGGAGCCAATGACTTCTCTGTGTCCATGCAACCTAAGTACGAGTCCTTCCGCGACAACTACTATCGCATTATTAAACAAATGAAAGCGAACTATGGCGAGGATCACCCTGTGCTTTGCGTGGCTACTAAAGCGCACGAATTCCTGGGCGAGTATGTACGTGAGATGGCTAAGAACTGCGGCATGAAGAATGTACAATACCTAGTGTATTGCCCTGCTCAACACAACCATACCAACGAGGATTTGGGTGCTGATGTTCACCCTAACTACAACGGTCAAAAGAAGAAAGCATATTCGATCATCCCTTATATCGCTACTATGACTGGTTGGGGATTGCAAGAGGCTGTGGTAGAGTAATTTTGAATTAAGAATTTTGAATTATGAAAAAGTCATTTTTCTTACTCCTTAGCTTCATCGCCTTATCGCCTCTTTGCCTTAAGGCTGAGACTGTACCTGCTACGGACTCTCGCATCACTTTCGTGGGTCGTTCTGTAGTGGAAGATGGCTCGTATCGTTTTGATTTCCCATCTACCTATTTCCGTGTAGCCTTCACGGGCAAGAAACTATCTATGCGTGTTACGGATACTAAGCGCAACTACTATGCTGTTTTTGTGAATACTCCTACCTCTGCCGAGCCAACTCGTGTCGTAGAGGTGAAGGGTACAGATACCATTATTGATCTCGTTTTGCCAGCGGATCTTAAAGCGCTAAAAACCAAAGAGTATCAAGTGGTTATCCAACGCCGTACCGAGGCCAACTGCGGTACGACTACTGTCAAGGAGTTTATCACGGATGGCAAGTTCCTGCAAGCTGAGCCTTTGAAACCTCGCCAAATTGAGTTCATTGGCGATAGCTATACGTGTGGATATGGCATTGATGCACCATCTCGTCGTGATCCGTTTAAGGATGAGACTGAGAATGCTTCACGCACCTATGCGAGCATTGTGTCTCGCTACTTCGACGCGGACTACTTCACGATTTGCCACTCAGGTCGTGGTATCACTCGCAACGCAGGTTCGGGTGTGCCATGGGAGGTGATGACCGATATTTATCAATATACGCTCGATCGTGATTCACTCTCACGTTGGAATGCAGCTGATTGTGCGTTCAAACCAGCTATGACGGTTATCTATTTGGGTGCTAATGACTTCTCATCTGCTATGGCACCTGCATATCATAAGTTTGAGAAGGATTACCTCCGTCTCTTGGGCTATGTGAAGGCTAACTATGGTGAGGATCACCCTATATTGTGTGTTTCTACCAAGGCACATGACTATTTGTTTACGTATGTAAAACAAGTCGTTAAGGCATGTGGATTGAAGAATGTAGAGTATTTGGGTTATTTCCCTGCTCAGCACCACAACACCGATGAGGATTTGGGAGCGGGTTGGCATCCTAACTACAATGGGCAGAAGAAACTCGCTTTCTCCATCATTCCATATATCGCCACCATGACAGGCTGGGGATTGCAGGATGTAGAAGTGAAGTAAGCCCTTAGGCAATGTGAGAATAAGAATACGCCACCTATGTTGCTAAGAATGACATAGGTGGCGTATTGTATATCAATAAGTCGGTGATTAATCCAACATTTGTCCGAAGTTGTTGGATAGCTGAATCATTTGGTCATATTCTTCGGGTGAGAGGTCGTAGAAATAGTAGTTGCGTGGGTCAATAGGTTTCCCATTGAGTCGCACCTCATAGTGCAGGTGTGGACCTGTGGATTTACCTGTATTACCTACCAGCGCAATGATATCGGAACGACGTACTTTTTGCCCTTTTCGTACCAGTGATTTGAATAGGTGTGCATACAATGTTTCGTAGCCAAAACCGTGGTCAAGAATAACTGTGTTGCCATAACCTTGTTTCCAACCAGTGAACTTGACGGTAGCATTGCCAGTAGCAAAAATCTCGGTTCCAGTAGGTGCAGTAAAGTCCATACCTTGGTGGAACTTACGCACATGGTACACAGGGTCGATACGCATACCATAGCCAGATGCCACTCGCTTGAGATCTTTGTTCATAACAGGTTGAATAGCAGGTATATTCTCCATGCGTATCTCTTGTGTCTTGGCCATCTCAAGTACCTCGTCATACGATTTAGCTTGTACGTATAGCTCCTTTTCCAGAATATCCACTTTGTGTGTTAAATCAGCAGCTAACTGACTATTGGTCATCTGTGAGAGTTTCTCGTAGTAGTCAATTTTGCGTTGAGTACCTTGTCGGATACTGAGAGGTATAGGTTCTGCGCCAAACAACACTCGGTAGAGGTTGTCATCGCGTTGTTGTAGGTCGGTCATGACAATCTGCATCTGATCCACCTGTTGATTGAGCATTTTCAATTGCGTTTGTAACTCCTCTTTCTCCCTGAGCAGTTGCTTCTCACGAGGAGAGGGGAAGAAGGTGAGGAAGAGGAATAGGAAGACGATTCCTAATACGATTCCACCGAATATATAAATACCCGTTTGGCGTAACCAATAGCCTAAACCTTGTTCTACTTGTTCGAGCGCAAGGGTCTCTGGATTGATTTTGTATTTCTTTTTTGCTGACATATGTTGTTTGTTAGATCGTTCGTTTTGTTCCAAAAGAAGAAATAATTCTTTTGTTTTTGTTTTTCCTCTTTCGTTTTGGCAACGTAAACAGGTTGCATGGTGTATGGATTAATTCCTGTATAGAACATTGTTGTTGCTAATGTCATCGGTGTGGGTGTGAAGTCCTGTACCTGTTCTGGTCGGTAATTGAGGCGTTTGCACTGTTCAGCGAGCTGCTGCATATCACGGTTGGTACACCCAGGGTGTGAAGATATGAAATAGGGAATGAGCTGCTGGCGTAATCCTGCTTCAGCATTCACTTTCTCGAAGAATCGATGGAATTTCTCATATTCTTGCCACGCAGGTTTGCGCATGAGTTTGAGTACCTCAGCGCTGGTGTGTTCGGGGGCTACTTTCAGTCGTCCAGATACATGCTTGGTGATGAGTTCGCGTCCGTATGCTTCGCTCATTAGGTCGTAGCGTATGCCGCTTCCGACGAATGATTTCTTGATATATGGTAGGCTGTCCACACATTGGTAGATATGCATGAGAGGAGCGAAGTCTTGGTTGAGATTCTTGCATATGGTTGGGTACAAGCAGCTGGGGCGTGCACACTTCTCGCATAGGGTCATGTCCTTGCCGTGCATGCCGTACATATTGGCCGATGGTCCTCCGAGGTCGCTGAGGTAGCCTTTCCAGTCGGGTAGATTCTTGAGCTGGTCAATCTGTTGTAGGATACTCTGCTCGGATCGCGATGTGATCTGCTTGCCTTGGTGTGCGGCGATGGTGCAGAAACTGCAAGCTCCAAAGCAACCGCGGTGCATGCAGACCGAGAAGCGAATCATCTCGTAGGCGGGTATATGCTTGTTCTTGTATTTCGGATGCGGATGGTACATGAAGGGTAGGTCGTAGATAGCGTCCAATTCTTCTGTAGTCATCGTGGGGTAGGGTGGATTGACCACTACATAACGATTATCCACGGGCTGAACGATGGTGGCGGCGTGAATCTTGTTGCTCTCCGTCTCGATGAGTCGGAAATTCTCGGCATGTATGCGCTTGCTCTGGAGTGCCTCCTCGTGGCTGTGTAGTTGACAGTGGGTGGTAGATGGTTGATACTGGCTGGTGAGATATGCCGTTTGTGGAATGTCATGCAATGGTGCATTGTTTGTTAATCGCTCTGCAATCTCAAGGATCTGCTTTTCTCCCATACCATATACCAGCATATCCGCTTGGCTATCGACGAGGATACTAGGCATGAGTCGGTCAGACCAATAGTCGTAGTGGGTGAGTCGTCGCATAGATGCCTCTATGCCTCCGATCACGATAGGCACGTCAGGATAGAGCTGCTTGATGATATTGCAGTAGGTGATGGTGCAGTAGTCGGGTCGCATGCCAGCTCTACCTTCGGGCGTATAAGCATCGTCGGAGCGCAGGCGCTTGGCAGCGGTATAGTGGTTGACCATGGAATCCATGCTACCAGCCGTGACGGCAAAGAAGAGGCGTGGTCGTCCGAGTTTGGTAAAATCGCGGTGGTCTCCCCGCCAATCAGGTTGAGGCACGATGGCTACTTTGTATCCAGCATGTTCGAGGACTCGTCCGATAACGGCAGCACCAAAAGCGGGGTGATCGATGTATGCATCGCCCGAAAAAAGGATGATATCTAGCTCGTCCCAACCGCGAAGTTGTAGTTCCTTTTTGGTGGTAGGTAAATATGCCTTGAGATCCGTTATCACGATAGTTTTGATTGTGTTTGTGCAAATTTGCGTGCAAATTTACTACTTTTTTTTGATATACACAAATTAAAATAATATTTATGTCGGTAAGGTTGTCTATTTGAAGAATTTTTAGTATCTTTGCAGCAAAATTACAATAAGATGGCAAAACAACGTATATTGATAGTAGATGACGAAGAAGATATTTGTATGATTTTGTCTTATTCGTTGCAGAAGGCAGGTTACGAAGTTTTAATTGCACACAGTGCAGAGGAGGCCTTGGCCAATTATGAAGTAAGCATTAAGAATTGTGAAGTAGATCTGATACTGCTGGATATCATGATGGGCGAGATGTCGGGGTTGGAAATGGCGGATTATCTGCGCACGAACCTAATGGATGCAGGAAAATTGCCAGCAATCATATTTCTCACAGCATTGGGTGATGAGAGTACGGTACTTCGTGGATTTAATTTGGGAGCGGATGACTATATCTCGAAACCATTTCGTATCTCGGAGGTGGTGGCTAGAGTAGCGGCCGTATTGCGAAGGGTCGCCTCTACCGCTCAGAGTGAGAAGCAGGAGGCAATGGGTCATGAATGTGTGGTGTATAAGGGTATTGTTGTCAACAAAGCCGATATGTCCCTCAAAGTGGATGGAGAGGTCATTACCATGACGCGCAAAGAGATAGAACTGCTGTGCTATCTACTCTCTCATTCGGGTCAAATACTCTCTCGCGAACATCTGCTTAAGCATGTTTGGGATACGAATGGCTATGTGCTGGAACGTACTGTAGATGTGCATATTACGCATCTTCGACGTAAATTAGGTGCATATGGTAAACATATTGTTACCAAATCAGGATATGGCTATCTGTTTGAATACTAATAATGTATATGTTGGGATAGATATGGACACTGCCAATTGGCAGTAGGAAATGGCAAGTCCTTGTTGGGTATGGATTTTGAATTATCAATTTTATAAAATAGCAGCTTAGCTGCATGAAATGTTTAAACCCTGAAAAAAATGAAAAAGTTGTATTTTTTGCTTCTTTGCTTCATCGCTCTATCGCCTCTTTGCTTGATGGCAGAGACTATGCCTGCTAGCGATGCACGTGTTACCTATGTAGGTCGTACCCTAGTGGAGGGTAGTGATGTATCTTTTGACTGGACGGGCGTGTATTTTCGCCTCTCTTTCTCAGGCAAGTCATTGACGATGCATGCCTCTGATACCAAGTGGGCGGAAAGTCCCGAATGGATGGCTAAGCGCCACAACTACTACAATGTATGGATCGATGCTCCTATGAGTGCCGAACCTCATCGCATCATCGAAGTGGCTAGTACGGACACGGTTATCGAACTCATCGATCCTGCTTATCTCAAGTCATCCAAACTCAAGCAGCATACCGTCATCGTACAAAAGCGCACCGAGGGCGAGCAAGGCAAGATGACTATCCATGAGTTTGCAACCGATGCGAAAGGCACTTTCTACCAAGCTGAACCTATTCGCCAACGCCAATTGGAGTTTATCGGTGCTAGTTACGACTGTGGCTATGGCGTGGATGACACTAGCCGATTGGCTAAGTTCTCCCCTGAGACCGAGAACGCTTCGCGCTCGTTCTGTGCGATCATCTCGCGCTATTTCGATGCGGATTATGTGGTAGTAGCGCACTCAGGTATGGGTGCTGCGCGCAACTACAACTCGAAGTTTGCGGGCTATCATATGCCTGACCGCTATCTGCAAACCTTCGATATGGATTCTACGGCGGCAACTCGCTGGAATGCTGCGGAGTCGGATATCCGTCCTGCATTGACATGTATCTATTTGGGAGGCAATGACTTCTCGGTGTCGATGCAACCATCCTACGAGAAGTTCCGCGATGGCTATTATCGCCTAATCCGCTCAATCAAAGATAATTACGGCGAGGATCATCCTGTGCTCTGCGTATCTAGCAAGGCACATAGCACCTTGCTTGATTATATGCGCGAGATGGTGAATACATGCCCTATGTCGAATGTGCACTTTATGGCTTGTACTCCTAGCTTGCACTTGGATACGGATGTGGATCTTGGTGCGGCTATGCACCCGAACTATATCGGCCATCAGAAGTTCTCGTATGCCTATATCCCTTATGTGGCTACGATTACTGGCTGGGGCTTGCAAGATAATCCTGTAAAGTAATCGCCTAACGAATTAAGGTTTAATGAGTTAAGGTTTAATGAATTAAGGTTTAAGGAGTTAAGGTTTAAGGAGTTAAGGTTTAACGAATTAAGGTTTAACGAGTTAAGGTTTAACGAGTTAAGGTTCCAACCTTAAACACTAAGCAGTAGCGGCTTTGCCGCGTTCACTAAACAAAAAATCGCCGTTTATGTTTGACATAGACGGCGATTCCCCCTTTATTTCCCCCTTACCTGCCACCTGTCTGCATAGGGACTTCATAGGAACTTCATAGGGACTTCGCCGTATATTTACCGTAAGATCACCGAGCGAACTAGGGCAGATCGCCCGATGAAACTCTAAACTTTCAACTGAAAAATTTGCACGATTGCAACTTTTATTGTACCTTCGAACATCTGCCTTGGCTTTAATCCCTACACTAGATCATTCCCATTAAAGCCAATTCCATCGTAGCTACGTTCGCTCAATGCGGTAAATGCTCTAGTATGCTCGCAATATTATTCAAAAATCGGTTACACCTCATTATCCTAGATTTAGCATCTCACATTCAAGCGAGCTTGATTGAGTGCAAAATCTCGGATTAGATAGATAAATCTATCATTTTTGAAAATAATGTTCGCTATACTTGCGCATTTGCATTTTTTGTTGTACCTTTGCACTCGAATCCTACGTCGGGGGGAGTATGTCCTGCGAAAAGCGTTTCGCAAAGGTTCTTTCTTGGGTAGGTTTCTGACATATTAAATAGGAAACAAGAGAATCAGATCTTATACAATAGCTAGAATGATGAACAAAACGACTGAAATAGCAGTACAATACCATTTACCTACGAATTGGGAGCAAGAGAAAGCATTTTCTTTTGACCATTTGTTAGAAGTCGTGACATTGTTGCATGACTCTGCCTATTCGGCAACTGTTAAAGCAGTCAATCGTTTTGCTACAGTTAGAAATTATGTAATAGGATACTACATTGTTGAATATGAGCAACATGGTAGCGACCGTGCAAAGTATGGCGATAGATTGCTCAAACGTCTGGCAGAAAAAGTCAACAAACGCGGTATCAATGAGACGTTGTTGCAAATCTGTCGAAAATTTTATACTGCTTATCCTCAAATATATGCTTATTTGACAGGTGAAATTTCTGCGATACCATCGCATAA
>JAEIGA010007322.1_pt1 | contig 16780 bp, 16 predicted proteins | sample 9270691 | NCBI WGS metagenome assembly JAEIGA01 (sample SAMN17057246, study PRJNA624740) | gut metagenome | biome: biome; isolation source: fecal sample | host: Bos grunniens | place: China: Xizang | collected 2019
AGAATGGCAAATCCTTCTCGTCTGGCTCTGGAGCGTCCTGCGGTGGCTGGGGCGTGTCCTTAGCCTTTGCACCTTTCTTGGCAGCCTTCTTCGGGTCTGCGTCCTGCTCGTCTTTCTTCCCTGCGTTCACGAATGCAATGTTGTCAGCATTGATAGAGATTTGAGTGTGGCTCTCGCCTTGGCGGTCTTTCCACTGCGATGTGGAGATAGTTCCCTCCACGAGAATGAGCCTTCCTTTGGTGAGGTATTCAGCCAGACGGATGTGGTTCTCCCTGCTGCTTCGTACCCTTACCCATGTGGTGATGTTCTGACCTTTGGAGTAGTCATCGACAGCCATATCCACTGCGATGAATGTTCCATGTGCGCCGGTGATGGTCTTACAGTCTTTGCCGATACGACCGATAGTGTGAGTGTAAATCACAACTTTGAAATTGTTTGTTGGTGAATAATCGTCGAGTTTTCTTTTCGCTTTCATTGGGAATTACTCCCTGAGGGAGGAAGAAGAAGGCTCACTTGGCCTTCTTCTTAGATTTCTTTTTCTCCTTCGGAGCTTCCTCCTTATCAGGAGTCTCATAGAACTTGGTGGCTACGAGCAACACGCGGTTGTGCTTGACACCTTCCTGGTCGCTCCATTCTTCGGGTTTGAAGTAACCCTCCACGGTGAGCATTGCTCCCTTAGTGAGCTTGTCGAATGACTCGGCGTTCTCGTTCTTACGCCATGCTTCCACGTTGATGAAAGCCGATACGCGGCTATTTTCCTCGCCATTCTTCTCGTTACGGGCGATAGCCAGGGAGAAACGTGCTACTAAAGCGGTTGTGAACTGACGGATTTCTGCATCCTTACCTACGAAACCTGTTACTGCGAAATTGTTCTCGATCTTTTTCATTTTTTTGAATTTTTAGAAGTGAAACATTTATTTTTTACGTTGCTTTAAGAGTTGGCGAGGAAAGTATGAGAATGCAAGGAATTACCGAATTATTTCACCCTTGGGTCAGGAAAAGTTTTTATTGGATGCTCTGCAGACGGCAAAAAGTTTTTGAAAAAATTCGAGGAATAAGGCACCTGGTACTTGCAGAATACGGCTTGCACTAACTTTGCGACGGAAAAAGTAAGTGTGACTCGCTTCGCCTGGAAAAGGCACAAATGAAGAAGTCGGAATAAGAACAATTCAGTGACAGATACGATAAGGAGGATGCTCGACAGTCAACTGCTCATTGGTGACACGTTATGGTTATCAGACGGAGAAGGACAAAGCGAAGATATAGCGTATCATTCATATTCATCAGGAAGTATGGTAAACGAAAGATGCCCATTGACATGCTAAAGAGGCAATGCTGTGGTAGGTTACAACAGAAGATAGGGGAGGCGATTAGGATGTTCAACAAGGTGGTCTGTAAGACAGCTGCATGAGAACTCCTGCAGGAAAGGAAGGAGGGAAAGAAAGAAGAAGGTCAAGTAAGCCTTTAAGCAAAATAAAGGAATGCTCCTTTGTTGTGAAAAAAGAATGTATATATGCTTTTTCTACTGAAAATAGCATTCTACAAAGGGTATTTTATATAAATTCGGCAATAAATTTGGTTTATTGCCGAATTTATATTATCTTTGCACCCGAAATCAAGTGAATATGAACGCATGTAAGAGACAAATACTGGAGATTGCCCAGACGAACCACTGGGTTAATGCTAATTTCTTGGCAACAGCTTACGGCATGAAACCTGTAACTGCCCGACAATACCTTAGCGCATTGGCGAAAGACAATGAACTGGTTAGGATCGGTCAGGGAGTTTATGCTATTGCCCAAAAGCAAGCATTCACTTACAAACCGTCAGAATCTGTTAAAGAAATCTACCTGAAGATGAAAACAGAACTTCCATTTACTGATTTCTGTGCCTATGACGGAAACATTCTGTCCTCTATTCAACATCATCTGTCTATCAATCATGCTATTTATGTTGAAACAAACCGCGATGCTGTTGAATCAGTTTTCAGCCGTCTGAAAGAACTCTATAAAAAAGTATATCGACAACCCAGTTCAACCTTTATGTACGACTACATTGACCTTAGGGAAGAATGTATCATAGTGAAGACGCTGGTCACAGAGAGTCCACTTATGGAAGTTGACGGTACAAAAGTTCCCACCTTGGAAAAGCTGTTAGTTGATACCCAAAAGGATGCAGATTTTGACTATTTGCGCGGATCTGAGTCAGAAAATATGTTTCGACTTGCATTTGACCAATATACAATAAACATCCAGAGACTTATGCGCTATGCAAAACGCAGAAGCATTAGTCAAGAAATGCAAGAACTCATCAATCAAACAAAATGATTAGCAAAGAATGTTTTACAACGGGTTGGATTGACCAAAAGTCAAAGGAACTCCAATATAACGATAAGAACATTATAGAGAAAGTCATCCGTGCTTTCTCACTTCTGGATATGCTGGCGCAATCAGGATGTCCATTCCATTTCAAAGGAGGTTCCTGCTTGATGCTCCTCCTGAAGAACGGTCGTCATAGATTATCAATCGACATTGACATTATATGTCCTCCTGGCACCGACATAGAGCAGTATCTGAAATCCTACAAGGATTTCGGTTTCATTGACTATAAATCAGTAGAACGCATTCAGCGTGGTACTGATATACCAAAGTCTCATGCCAAATTCTTTTATCAAGTCGCATTTCTGGATGACAGTGACAGGCAGGAAAGCATATTGCTTGATGTCTTGAACGAGGACTGCCACTACGAAGAAGTGTTGGAATTACCAATCGATGGGCCATTCCTGAAAATAGAGGGGACTCCCAATATTGTGAAAGTTCCGTCAATAGGCGACATCCTTGGTGACAAGCTTACAGCCTATGCGCCAAACACCACAGGTATTCCTTATTACAAGAAAAGTAAGGAAGGCAAGGAACGCGATTGTAGCATGGAAATCATCAAGCAGCTTTATGACATTGCACGTCTTTTCGAAGAGGTGGACAATCTCAATGTCACTTCCAAGTCATTTGCACGTATCGCTGAGGTTGAATTGTCATATCGAGGACTGGAGAATAATCCCAAACTCATCTTTGAGGATATTCGTCAGACTTCTCTATGCTTTGCTACTCGTGGTGCGGAAGGAAATGGGGATTTTGCGATGCTACAGCAAGGCATTAGCCGTATCAAGTCATTCATGTTCCGAGGTGGTTATTTTATAGAGAATGCTATCATTGATGCTTCACGTGCAGCTTATTTAGCAACATTGCTTGAAAAAGGACAAATGGAAATTGAAAGATACAATGGTGATCCTATGTCCATCGCAACGCTCGAAATCCAGCCATCACTTCCAAATCGTCTGAACCGATTGAAACGTCAGTCACCAGAGGCTTACTTTTATTGGGCTAAAACCAGCCAGTTAATGAATTAGCTGGTCTATAATCATTTTATATAAATTCGGCAATAAACACGTTTTATTGCCGAATTTATATTTTGCCCAATGTGCTGCAGATTACAAGCCATCAGTGTTATAACTGTTTCTTGCCGTCCAAAAGAAAGAGAGTCCAGATGTCAGATGCGACAAATAGACTCTCCAAATCTTATATTACGAAAACCTCGTCCTTACAAACTGCAACTTCTCTTCCGTTAGTCAACTGAACAAGCCATTCCGTGTCGTAATCCTCAACAATAATGCCATTACAACGTCCTTTCTTAGGGAACATGAGTTCGCAAAACGCTCCTATCATTTCTGAATTGTTATCTTCGTTATACATAGTGTTTTTGCTGTTGTGCGATGGTATGCCATCGGCTTTGACCGCATACCACCGCTGGTTTGTTATTCAAAGGTAAACTGACGGATGTTGAAGTAGGTGTCATCATCGTCATACTCATACTCATTGATGAAGTTCATCATTTCTTCGTCAGTTCGTTCACCCTGCTCGATGTTCATCTTCTCACACCAATCATTGATAGCATCTTTGAGGGTGGTGTAGATGTCATCACAAGCATTCTCGAATGGCTCTCCGCTGGAACTGACTGCTACCTCTTCGGGGAAGAAGTAGCCTTCATCATGCACATAATAGACCTCACAGCCACATTCACATACTCTGTATGAAATAGAGAGTTCATCCCACAGCAGATGGTTAATCTCCTCAAATAACTCGTTGCAAGCATCCCATGCTGTTTCTGTCTCAAAGGATAGTAGATAGTAGTCGTTGGCTGGGTCTTCCTCATACTCTGCCCAATAGATGTGACCACGAACTCTGATTTGCTTTGTTTCGTAGTCGATGCCGTAGTGCTCTGCCAACTGGTAAAGCCAGATGTTCTTACTGTTCACCTCCATCTTTTGGAGTGTGTTCCACAGGTCGTTCACTGCCTTGCGTGAGCCTGTCACCTTGTAGGTGGTTGTTGCTTGATTTGCCATAATCTTGAAGTTTTTATTTCCCTACTGTAGATTTCTCTACTTTCGGGAGTGATTAGAAATTATGTTGCTTTACAAGGTGTTGTAACCATCAGCACAAGGTTATGGCTCCAAATACAACCCGAATGGTGTGGAGATTTTGAGCCATACCAATGGATCACCTTGGGTAGATGAAGGAACAACAGTTACCTTTGCAACCTAATTTCATCGACTCACGAAAGCAGAAACGGCAGTCCTTATTATTATACACGCATACGCGCACGAAGGTTTCTTAGGATATAATTTTATTTGCCGTCCAAAAGAGAGAGAGGTAGCTCGGTTTTATTGGATAGGGTACGGTTTAGTTTATTCCCATATTAAATATCCATAATCTAAACTAAACCTTTTATCTTCCGGCAATGAAACCAGCATTACTTTACAAGGGACAACTCGAATACGACGGAAGACTGACGGGGGACAAATCACTACTCGAATTTGTCCCCCATGGACAAAAACGTATTCGTCTTATATGAAGCCATAAAAGATCTTCAAATGCGTTGCTAAAGAAAGATAGAAATGACAATGAGCATCACTAAAGGACATACAAGACTCATTCCTTGTTCGCTTCACAGCGATTGTAAGAATGTGCAAAAATCTGCGTTAAAAAGTGTAAACGTGCAAAGAACTGGAAAATCGATTTTGCAGATGTTTGCATTTTCTTTTTTTGACGGCAGTCATATTTGCAGATTTTTGCCTATTTTGTGTCCCCCCACCGTCCCTCGGAGTCACTTTAGTTACCCTAAAGCAAAGTTATATACACAGATTATCAGTCACTTATATTTGCAGATAGTAACTTCTGCGTGGGGAAATAGGTTTAGTTTATCCCTCTTTATATATAAAGCGAACTAAACTAAACCGTTTTCCACGGAGTAAGATCTACCTCCGAATATGCTGCAATCATGATATAAAGGTTTGATGTCTTTAATATAATTGATATCGTGAACGCTTGCCTTGGAGAGGTCATATGAATGAATCACACCGCTTAAGCCACATGACGCATGTAGTTTATAACCAAAGAAATAAATGCCTTGTGATGCACAATATCCAAAGTCTGGAGCAGTTGCTAAATCACCATTCTGCCCCATTTTGCATCTCTTGCCTCGTGCAAGACGGCATACCTCTATTGGTTTAGAGTCAATACAGAAGTAATCTTCACCACTATCAATGTAATTTGCTATGCGTCCACGTATTTGTTCGCTAAGATTACTGGTCGTCTTACGGCGATCGTTGAATTGCCTGCGGGAAATGAGATTAGGAATGAGATGCCGACATTCATTCAACTTGGATTCAAACAACCAGTTCTCACTATCTATTTCTTCAGCTTCTGCTGCCATACTCAAGGCTACTACTTCCAAATCAGAGAAACGAGGAACAGGACCACGACGAACAATATTTCCTTTTTCATTAACCAATTCATTGGAGAATTGCTTGCATATCTCCAAAAAAATCACGAACTTTTTATACAAGTTGTACATAACAAGAATATAACACTTAAAAATTGAGAACTCTAAGTTGCTAAAAATCTGTAACATGTGCAACTTTTTGAAAGACATTATTATACTAATTTAATTCCGCCAACAGGTTAATTATATAACTTAAACTTTCGCCAGTTGAGATGTGAGGAGTGATGAAGGAAGTCGCTCAAATGGTTGAAGTGCAAAAATAGATGCTTGCTTTGGCGACTCATTTGCCTGAGCATAATGCTCAGGCAAAGAGTAAGGAATAAGGTTGTTAATACTGTTTTGAAAATCATTTGGTCTTGAATTTGTTTATTTCGTCTATCATGTTCTTTACATCGAGATTAACCTGGCAGAAGTTCTGATACAAGATGCGCTCCTTGGCATCTTTAGATGGGAATTTGTAGAATTTAGGGAGTTTGTAGTTCTCGTAATCGGCTTCTTCTGCCTGTATTTCCTTCATGTCGAAGTCGGTTTTACAGTAGAACTTTGAGGTTTGGAACTCTGCTGATTCCTGTATATTCATGGAGCCATTGCGCCCTGTCTTTGTCTTTATGAAGTCACGAGCCGTCTGACCAGCTATCCATCCAGTCGGCATATCTGAAATCTTGGATGCAGGAACAAGGCTATCCATGTTCTCATTGAGGTTGATGGATGTCTTATCTCTATCAATGGTCACACCTTTCTTCAGCTGAACCACCTTGCCAAAGATGTCATTGGATAACCATTCAAGTGTTTCCTTGGCACGGGCTGAGCCGGAAACAACATTGCCGACGGTGGTAATAACCTTCTGCATACCGACCTTACCATAATCTGATTCGAGCTGAGGGAGCTCTTGAAAACCGAGAGCAACACTAACCTTATTGCTTCGAGCAGTACCGATAAGACGGTCAATCTTATGGAAATAAAGCGTAGGCAGCTCATCGACGATGATGCTTACAGGAATGTTCTTTCCCTGACCAGTATTGACACGAGTGACCAATCTGTTCAGGATAAGGGCGTTCAATGCGCCAATAATGCTCTCCATTTCAGGGTCATTGGCAATAAGAAGATAGCTTGGATTCGCAGGATCGCTGACTTTCAAATCGAAATCATCACCATCCTTGTGAAAAATCCAATAAGATTCCTTGGTGGCCAGACGTGAAGTATAGACACGCAGCGTACCAATCATACCTTCCAACTGTTCCATCGCATTATTCTTCATGGCTGTTTGGAAAGGGCCAAGAAGTGGCGCAACCTCTGGATCTGTCTCTAAAACCTCAAAGATGATTTTATAATCCTGATTGAGGAAAGAGAGAATATGAGGCATGTCACTGTATTTGCCAAGCCAGCAGGCTGGTTCCACCTCCCTGCCTGAATGGTCGAAAACACGGCCTGTTGGCTTTGGTCTGTGCGTTTTGGGCTCCTCCGTCATCTCTGCTATCAAAGGATTGCCATCCTTGTCATAAGGCACTTTTTTGTATGACACGAAGAAATAGATGCAAGCAGCCAAGAAGTTGACAGCTGATGTCTGGAAGAACTGGTCACTGCCACCACCACCTTCCTTCTTTCCCTTCTGTAGAGATTCAAGCAATGTCTCAGCTGTTTCACTGGCAGCAGCAAGATTGCCTATGTACTTCTGCTGGATTGGGTTTACACGGCGTGAATACTCCACATCCACGAAGTTGATAATATTGAATTTGAAATCTCTGCCAGCCTTTTTGTTGGCTGCAAGGTTTTTGCGATAATGGTAGTATAGCTTCTGGGCAAGTGTAGGAAACTTGTAGTCGTACACTACCATAGCAAACCCCTTAGCACTATGCTGACGGATAAATGGCTCTATGATGCTGAAAGTCTTACCAGATCCAGGAGTACCGACAACCCAAGTGCCACGAAAGGGATTGACAATGTTAACCCATCCTTTGCGAAACTTCGATTTGTAGTAATAGCGCATAGGTATATTCACGCTATACTTATTCTCTATCAGTTCCTGGCACTGCTCGAATGATTCGTTCTCGAAGTTGAATCTGTCTTTCAGAAGCCCTTCCTTTAGGAACTTCGAGATATTATCAAGTGCTACATGAATCAGAATGGTTCCAAGGATGGTAGCTGCCATGTAAAGCCAGATATTCAGCGGTATCATGTAAAACCGCATGTCCATTCGATAGCCGAACAACCAAACGGACAGGATTGTAATACCTACACCACTGACAAGGGGATAGAGAACCTGCCGTCTTGCATCAAACTCCAAATGCTTCTTATTCCTGGTTCCAATACAGGTGATACATATAATCACGAATGTTGCAATCTTACTCCAAATAAGATTCCCATCCAGATAGATGAACCACCGTTTGATTCGGTCATGAACATCGCAAACTATGCCGCCCCAGTAGTCAAGCAGTTCCGGGTCAATGGCATACTCGAAAAACTCCAAGAGTAGCGACACATAGATGACCGCGCGAAATATCTTATAGGCAGTTTGAAGTTCTTTGGTTTCTTCCATTTCTTACTTAAATTGTTGTAAATTCTAATTGTACAAAGTGATGATTGGACGTACTTTATGTGATTGTTCTTTAGGTGTTTCTTGAAGTGCTCCAGAAGCAAGAGAGAACAACCATGCTTTAGCAGATTCCATATCTTTCACCTCAGTTGAAGTCCAATACCAGCACTCGTCTGGATCATCAGATATGACATCGCCACCACACTTTTTGATATAGTTATTTACCGTGTTCTTTGCCCCATAAAGCAGACGTATCTCGGCCACTGATGGTATGTAGGCACTCTGTCCATATTGCCACATATCAAAGACAGCAGTGGCAGCTGGAGATACCCCAGAGGAATACATGGAATGAGTATTCATGTTCCCGTCAAAAGCGGTAATGTTAGCCGAAGTATTATGCTTAACACCGATACTGTCACTGTAAGCCTCAGGTGCAATGTCCCAAAGATAAACGGCATAACCAGTTCCCTGTGTCTCATTATTCTGGCTGATATGAAACACCACGGCAATAGGCTGTTTCCCCTGACTCTTCATGTCTTCATAGCGCACAACCTTTCCGTCTGTACATAGTATGTCACAGGTCTTCATTGCCGTGTCAGGAAACTCACGGTGTTCGTCGCAACTTGTTATGGCCACCATCATCAGGGCAGCACAGATAGTATGTAATAGCTTCATTTTACTCTGTATTAATTTAAATCATCTTGTAGGAATTTTGAATCCGAGGGTAACTCCAGTACGGAACAAGTCCTTTCTGTCAGACAGCATCAAGTCACATTTTGCTTGCCAATAGAGCACCCATCCGTGTCTAAGCGCATAATTGTGCTCGTAGCCAACGTGGATGCCCCCTAAGAACTTGTCTGTATTACTACCAGCACTGGCTCCGATGCGTAGATTGCCATGATTGTTACGACCTCGCCACACACAAGGCTTGTAGGCTACACCAACACCCCATGTTCGGTAGTTCTTCCAGAATGATTCAGGACACACATGCCCACAACTTTCACACTCGTCCCATTTGAGATAGCCATTAACGAAGTATTCCCAAGCGTTATGGTACTTGGTTTCGTGTTCCCATGCAAGTGTAGCATCGAGTCCACGCTCATAGAGTAGTCCCATGCCTAAGGTAATCCTGTCACTATGTGACTGAGCAAAAGATGAAAGGGAAATAGAACCCAAGATGACGATAATAGCAAATAACTTCTTCATTGTTTAGTCCTCCTTCAGTAAAATAGTGTTGAATGAATCGGCATAGAGGACATCCTCATAGTCAATGTTGAGCATGATGGTACGTCCACTAATCTGCTTCTCTGAAATCTCGATAGACAGCACCTTGTCATTGGGGAAGGTCATCTTCTTCAGCACAACGACGTTACGATAGCCATACTTAAACGTCTTGCTTTGGTCGAGGACAAAGGCAGGAGTAAGCTCGATAATCTGAGAGTTAGTAGCCTTAGACTGCTTTTTGTCTGCCAGTTTGAAGCGCATTTCATCAATATCAAAGCGAATATTCGTCTTGTTCTCCACAGAGAAGTCAAGGAAGAAATATTCTCCAACGGAATAGATGTTGTTTAGACGTATCATCATTCTATGCTGCTTGGTACTGACATTGCGTATTCGTGCAGTCGAGTTCCAGATTGAACGGGCATACTTTGCCATATCTTCAGTACTCATTGATACGGATGGATTGTTATAAGCTATTCTCTCGTCGGGCTGGATTTGCTTATCAGTAACAGCTTCCTGAAGTCTGGTTGTATAGAGAAGGGCATATTGAGTTCGGTATCTTTCTGTGACAATGGTGACAATGGCAAGCACTTCACCATCGGCATGTGCGCCCTCCTTGGGCTTCAGTCGAATAGTGTTGTTGATGGGTTGGTCACCAACCACCATGTCGGTACTGATGTCAACGAAACGGATAGGCTCAGAGGCCGTGATGACAGTAGTCACCTGTTCGTTGACTGTAAGTTGTTCCATCTCTTCATACGTCTGCTGTGCCATCAGAGGCATTGCAAACAAAGCACAGATAAGTGATGTGCCGATTTTCTTGAAAGTCTTCATGTGCATTTTATTTGAAAATTGTTTTAATCGTTTTTCTTCTCTTTGCCGTTGACCAGATAGACAAAAGTGCCATATTTAAGCTTTGCTGAGTTCTTCTTGATGGACTTGCTAATGGCATTGCTCGTCTTCTGCACGGCATTTGTGATTGCTTGGTTGCCCCATTGAATGAGAGAGTTTCCTGTTGTGGTTGAACTTGACGTTAGAGCCGAAGAGTTGTTCATGGCTCCACTTGCTACGTCCTTCGTGGTCTCTCGGAAATTACTGCTTGGGACATAAAGACCTTCCAATCCATCAGTATCATAAATAGAAAGGTTGACCTTGATGATGTTATCATTGATAAGTATGCTCTTGATGTTTCCTTTGACACGCTGACTGCCAAAACCGCTCATAAGTGCATAGATGTACGTTCCCTTTGGAACTACAATGTCATTGATTTCAATGTCATCAAGCAGACGAAGCCTTACACGAGAGCCATCTACCGCCTTTACATTTTCATCAATAATGGCTTTGATAAGGTTCGGTTCAGGGTCATTTTCAGTAAGGGTGTTGAAGTAATCGGAAGTGACTTTGACCTTCTTCACAACCTCCTGTGCTTCATCATCATCAGAGACACCTTTAACAGCTCTTTCATTCACACTGATTTTACTTTCTACTTTGTCTGAAGGTTGACTGTTGGCAGGTGTGTTTTCAGCATTATTATCAGTTGGAGGTGTCATTGCTTGCTGACCTTGCAGTCGTGCCTGAGCAAGCGCACGGTTGAGTTCCTCCATTGCTTCCTGTTCACGCTGCTGACTACGAGCGAGACGGTCAGCTTCAGTCATGCCGCTACCATTCGCGATTTCTTGACCTTTTTGCGCACTCGCTTGTAGTTGTCTCTCAATCTCAGCGAGCTTCGCGGCTTCCTGGGATTCGAGTAATTGACGCTCCTCGTCTGAATACTTGGAGTCGTAAGATTCTTTTTCTTCTTCATTGTTTCTGTCTATATTTTCCATTGCAGTTAAGTCATCGATCTTGCCGTATGACTTAACCATACTCTCATATTTGTTACCAATACCGTCACCCTTCATCTTTGCATCAGGCAATACAGGGTTCAGGTATTCTGTAGTAGTAAGGCTGTTGTCTGGTATCTCAGCCTTTTCCGTATGGAAGAGGTCAATGACGAAATATCCGACAAAAAGCAAAGGAAAATAGATGATGAGGGGCAGCATATATTTAGGCTGCTTCCAGTTAATCTTCTTCAGAATGTCCATTGTCTTTATTGATTTTAGTTTGTGATTCTTTGAACTCCTTGTTAACACTTACAGGCATGGTATGGACGGAGCTGATAGCGTGCTTAACTCGCTTATGTCGGTTCCTGACCAACTCTTCTTGTACTTCAGTAGCGGATTTCTGTGACTGATGGGCATTATATACCTTGCCCATGCGAATGAGATTTCCAGCAAAACTGAGAATGATGAAACCAAAGACGATGGCTAAGAAGAGCTTCTTGTGGTCATTGGCAAACTGCTGGACTTTTGCAGCGGCTTTGTCAATCTTTGTTGCTCTGGCAAACTTGCGTCCGGCATCGACCTCTCTTTCATAGCGGTCTCGATACTTCGGGTCATCCTTGTCGGGCATTTTCTCGCCCATAATCATTTTCTTCCAAGACATAGCTGTATGTTGTTAGTAAGACATCTTTGTTTTCTGCTCTATGTCTTTATTCAGCAAGGTACGCCAGTTGGTGATAAGCAATCCATGAGGGTTGTTGTCTGTACGAGGAACACGCTTTATCTGTCCTGCCGTCACCAACTCTCGTGTCAGGATGCTGGAACGACGTTCTATTCTCTGACGACCATAGTAGGTAAACTCCATCTTATCCTTATCAAACTTGATGCTGTCACAGAAGATGCTGAAGACGGCACTCGTACCCATGATGTTGGAGTAGAAACCTTTTTCCTTCAAGGTGTTGTACTGTGCCAGACCTGTTTCGTCAATTAGGTACATGGCTTTTTCCATCGTGTATTTGATGTATTTGTCATCAGGGGCAAGCGTGAAGAAGAAATGATGGAACATTTCGATATGGCTCTTGGCTTCCACATCGAGGGTTTCTTCCATCGTACTTCTTTGAACCAGGATAGGAACGTTGCCATCCAACACATACACTTTCTGCTGTGCGTCTGTTACCATCACACGAGCTGTCCAGATACTGGAAATGCTGATGATGATGCAGCCCACCAAGAAGAGGGAACATATTATCATCACCAACTTGATTTTGTTTTCGAGATTCTTGATAACCATAGTTTTACTATTTCGATAATTTATAATACTCTGCTAATCATACCTTGTGTAGATACCTTTGCTTGCTGTGCTACACCTTCACCGAAGTTACGGGTAGAGAATGCCGTATCACCTTCAGGAATCATCCATGCTGCAAGGTCTGGGACAAGGTTCAGACATTTGAGTGCAACGATGCTTGCTGCCATCAGATAACCTGCTGAGAAGAAGGAGTTCTGAAGGTATGCTGCCATTGTCTGCTCACTCTGCGTAATGGCTTCAAGGTTTTCAACCTGAATACAGAGAACAATGTCAAAGAGCAACAGTACATAGAAGCCGACGAAGTATAGACAAGCTCCGTAAAAATGGACAGTGAGATAGCGTATAAGCCATTTCGCCCAAGCTCCTTCCCATTTCGGGAGTAGCGAGAAAGCCCATTGGATAGGCCCGAATATCGTCAGCATACCTAAAAGAATCTGCTGGCAATAGATGGTAGCCCACCAACCGATACGGAAAACTATCAGGGCAATCAACATGATAATCTTATCGATACCTACGACAGCTCCAGCCGTAAGAGACGTGAACCATAGTTTTGAAGCATCCTGTTCCATGTTCGTCACTTCATCGACACCAGCGTGTTCCATTGTACTTTCAATAAGATTGGGGTCAGAAGTACCTGTATGAGCCACATCAGCCTGTGCTTGTAGAGCTGTGTACATAGTATCTCTTGTATAGATGAGTTCCTGGACTTCCGCAAACTTATCCTCAATCTGAGTGGATTCTGCCTCGTAGAGGTCATGCGTATAAGAGCCAATGCAGTTTGGAATGTAGGAAAGGAAGTCCAGAACGCACCAGCTGCTGCCGCTATTTGTCATGCCTGTATCTGCAGGTGGGTACCACCAGCATAGGATAATGCTGACAACAAGGGGTTTGAACAGCTTCATGATGTCAAGCGGTTCATGTTTCACCATCATCTTGTAAGCCATTCCTGCTGCTACAATGATGGAGAAGAGTGCTGCAAGAGCCATACACATCTGCAATATCCACCAGAAAGGCCCTTGTGAACCAGTGAAAGTAGCATCACAAAGGAACTCGTTGGTCTGGAAGATAACATCATCAATCTCCTCTTCAAGGATGTTGATGCCAAAGTCTGAAAGGATATTCGTATCTGCCATATTATTCTTGGATAATTATGCCATTAGTATTTGAACCACTGTTGGAGTTGCCTCCATTATTTCCCCATCGGGCATCCCTCCAACGATTGTGAGCTGCCGTAGCAATAGCTCCACGATGGTCTGGCTTGCTGTATTTTGCGGAAAGAAGATCTGCCGTTTTCGCTTTCTTGTTGAGTTGAACAAGATAGGCAATCAGGGTTTCATTCTGTTTGGTTATGTCCGCATAGATGGCAAGATACTCTTTCTTTCGCTGTGCATTGGGCATATAAGCATCCTGAGTAGCTTTGATGGCACATTGAAAGATATGGTAGTAGTCATTCCATCGGTCTTTGTCATGAATAGAACCGCCAGCACCGACAATACGGTTGATGTTCGTCTGGAAAGCATTTAGCTTGTCTATTATCTTTGACCCTTCAGCTAACCAGGCAATGTCAATCTGGCGGTCTGCTATATTCAAGGCTTCAATCTCTGCTCGTTTCGTTAATGCCGCCTCTATGGAGTCTGCATCTTCTACCTGTGGATAGGCAGAGACTCCTGCCAATGCGCGATAGGTCAGTTTGTTTTTCGATGCAGCTGAGTTTCGGTAACTGTTGTGAAATGCCCAATAGTACAAATCGGGAGTAAGGCATCCTGCTCCAATCTCCTGAACCGTTATCTGGTTCATCTTGGCTTCATCGTGATTGTAGGTCACATAAGACTGTGCTTTTACTTGAATTGTTACTATCAACACAAGTAAGAATGTAATTGATTTCAAATAGATTATGTATTTTCTCATAAAGTGATGATTTAATATCTGTTATAAACTAATATCCGAGATAGCCAGCTCTTTTCCATCTTCCAAAAGCACCTTCGATAATCTCCTGTTTTGTCTTAGCACGATACACCTGACGTTTCCAATATCCTATACGAACCTGGATGTATTTCCATGTGTCGAAGTAGGCTTTGTTCAGGTGCTTTTTTATGTTGTCGAGAGATTGGTTTATGCTACTCAGTACTAAGATTAAGTCAGACGTAGAACAGGCAGCAGCTCCTGTGGCATAGGGAACCAAATCACTCACAGACTTATATAAATTGTCTCCTTCATCAGCAATCTTTGCCAAAGCTCTGGCATTGATGGTGATGATAAGCGTATCGGTACTGACAATGTTTCCTCGCTCCAGACATTTCTTGTTGAAATCTTCAAGCATGTCCTTATAATCACCAATACGGTCACTGACTGTCTCATAAGTGTTATATACGTTGAGACTTGTTCGCAAGGTTTGATATAATATATCTATGACATCGAAGGCACGAGTGTATCTGTCGAGCTGGGCATTGATGTCTTTATAGCCGATATTTGCGTCACTTGAATAGTCATGCAGCAGTTTGTTGCTTGCTTCGAGGGTAGAACGAACAAGCAGAAGACTACGCTGTTCCTTATGGTCATAGATATAGGCTTCGACGGATGGTATATCGAAACCGAACTGCGCTCTCGAAATGGTAGGAAACAATGACAAGAGCGTAATAGCTATGATTATTATTCTATTCATCTTCATCATCGTATTTCCCGTTATAACTATCTGAATGGCTACTATTGGCAGCATGTCTGAGCCAACGCTTCCTGCATTGCTCTACAAGAGTAAGTCTGCGGCCTTGTTCATCATTGATATAGGGTGCTATAGTCCTCAATATGTCAACGATGGAATGCTTGTAATGCATCATTTTCTCCAACGAAACAAGGTCTGCATATATCTTTGTCAGGCGAGTGTCGATGTCTCGCGCAATCTCCAGACGGTCGCTTGACCAAAGAAGATGGTATGTGTCATCCGTATCGTCAGCCTCTGCAGGTTCTTTCTTTGCGTATTCCACAGACGTATCACAGTTGGGATATTCACGGGCAATCTCTGCAATCTTGGCATTTACTTCAGCTGCTTTTTCCGCATCGCTCTTCTGCGGATCGAGGTCAAGGACGGCTACAACTTGTGTATCGCTGTAATTAGTAGTAAGTGTCCATGCTATCTGTACGATGGCACGGTGTATCTTGATGCCAAGGAAATATTTCGGGCCACGAGCTATCGAGACTATTGCCCTGAAGGTGATAACTCCATTGACGTTTGGCATGGTAGCAGTGCGGACGAAGGTGTTACCCTCCCAGGAACCACTGCCATTCCATGTAAGATTATAAGCTGTCTTATAGTCCTGCATGATGGCAGGTATTCGATAATAGTCATCTGTTTGGGCAGACTCACTGTTGATAGCCTCTTGTTTGGCTTGATTATACTGAGCCAAAAGGCTTTCCCAATTACTCTTTTCCGATGTAAGAGAGGCTATCTGATTTTTGTTGGCATTATATTGCTGCCTATAGGTGGCGGCATCATTGATACTTGCATTGGCAATCTTCTTGATTAAGTCTGCATTTTGAGCTTCCAATGCAGCTATCTGAGACTGAAGCATGGCAATCTTACTCTCTGCCTCGCTGATTTTTCCATCCAGTTCAGAAGTGTCAAATCCAGATTCTGTGATGGAGGTGGACATGGCACATTGTTTGGTGTGGTTACTTACAGAACCACCACAACTGCTGCACTTGTATTGGGTTGAACCCTCTCCAAGTTTAGCTCCATCATGGCAGGTCACGCTGATAGTGACAGTTTCGCAACCTGCAATCTTCTGGGCATCGGTTGCCTGATAGTATTTCTTTGAATCTGAACCGATGTAGTAGGTGAAACCTTCCTCGTTGTCATTATAGTCAGCCAGACGAGCATTCAGACCAGCCTTGAAAGAAGCCAGATCCATCGTATAGGAGTCAAAGACATCCTCATATTTGATTTCTGTGTTATTCCAAGACTTTGTGACATGAATCTCGTATGCATAAGCCTTGGCATATTGTCCGCTTCGGCTCTTGCTCAGAATATAGGCACTGCTCCAATAGTTGATATAGTAATAGAAG
>JAEIGA010007323.1_pt1 | contig 16779 bp, 16 predicted proteins | sample 9270691 | NCBI WGS metagenome assembly JAEIGA01 (sample SAMN17057246, study PRJNA624740) | gut metagenome | biome: biome; isolation source: fecal sample | host: Bos grunniens | place: China: Xizang | collected 2019
AACAATGTGCGCCCTGATAAGACTACAGCCGAGCTTGTTTCAGCTCCAGTAACTCCAGCCGAGGCACGAAAGTATCCTAATCGTCACTATTATCACGAAAGGGGTGGTTGGTTCAACTGGACGCGAAATGATGTGAAGTTGTGGAATGATAGCGAGACCATGGAGATATGCAAGAATAAGGTCAATGATCCTTGTCCAGAGGGTTGGCGTGTGGCCGATTTGCACGATTTTCAGGAGTTGATTGTAAACTACTCAGATGAGACCACCTACTATGATGGAGGTCAGAAGGGCCGCTGGTTCTCAGGTCCTAATAGTTATTGTACCAGCGTACCGCGAATCTTCCTATCATTGGGTGGAATGCGTGATTTGGATGGAAAGTGTTACTTGCGTGAGAGATCGGGCCTCTATTGGACTGCTCGTCACGGTGGTGGTGAAGGTTTGGTATGGCACTTCCGTTTCGGTGATGGAGATTTGGAGATGCATCCGATGGCTTGGCCACATGATGCCCATTTGGTGCGTTGCGTAAGAGATCTGCCGGGTAGGTTTATGCACTAAGCACAATGCGTTGCACACCTTTTTGATAGGGTGCATGTAACACTATCGTAGGCGTGTAAAATGCAATATTAAGCGACTTTGCTTTCGGCAGAGTCGCTTAATTTGTTCTCTGTGCTTATGTTTTTGTGTAAAAAGGAAACAAAAAGATAGGTGTTTATACTTATTTCGCATTGCTTGGTTTGTTTTTCTTTCCTTTTTCTTGTGATTTTGTGTAAAAAAATTTACTTTTTTGCTTTTATAGTGTTTGTTTTTATTGTAACTTTGTGGCGTAAAATGCTAAGTGGGCATTTTACTACACATTATCACAATGAATAGAGAATTTGATGTAATTATTATTGGTGGTGGAGCTACTGGTGCTGGTGTTGCGCGAGATTGTGCGCTCAGAGGTATCAAGGCTCTGCTGATTGAGCGACATGACATTGCCACTGGTGCAACAGGTCGTAACCACGGACTGCTTCACTCGGGTGCTCGTTATGCGGTAAATGACCGAGAGAGTGCCGAGGAGTGTATTCGCGAGAATATGATTCTGCGCCGTATTGCTTCACACTGCGTGGAGGATACAGGCGGAATCTTTATCTCTCTGCCGGAGGATGGACTCGACTTTCAGAAGAAGTTTATCGAGTTGTGTCTTGCAGCGGGAATCTCTGCCGAGGCTATTGACCCTAAGGAGGCGCTACTCCTTGAGCCTTCGGTAAATCCGATGCTCATTGGTGCGGTGAAGGTGCCGGATGGTTCGGTAGACCCATTCCGCCTAACGGCTGCCAATATTATGGATGCTCGCCTACATGGTGCTCAGGTGTTAACTTATACCCGTGTAGATGAGTTGATTATTGAGTCAGGCAAGGTTGTGGGAGTTAAGGTTACAGATACTATCTCTGGCGAGAAGGGTGAGTATCGTGCAGCAATTACAGTCAATGCTTGCGGAATTTGGGGTCGTGACTTGGCTGCAAAGGCCGGTGTTACTATCAATATGCTACCAGCAAAGGGCGCCCTGCTTGTCTTTGGTCATCGCGTGAATAATGTGGTTATAAATCGTTGTCGCAAGCCTGCCGATGCGGATATCCTCGTGCCAGGAGATAATATCACCGTTATTGGAACAACATCGAGCAAGGTGTCATTTGACCAGTGTGACGACATGTATGTTACTCGTGAGGAGGTAGATTTGCTGCTTCGTGAGGGAAGTATGCTTGCCCCTGCGCTTAACCATACACGCATCTTGCGTGCCTATGCAGGTGTCCGTCCACTTGTAGCTTCGGATGATGATCCGAGTGGTCGAAGTGTTAGCCGAGGTATTGTGGTGCTTGACCACGCTACACGTGACGGCGTAGAGGGTTTTGTGACAATCACAGGTGGAAAACTTATGACCTATCGTCTAATGGCGGAGTGGACTGTAGACCTTATCTGCAAGAAGCTCAATATTGATAAAAAGTGTACAACAGCCGAGGCTCTTCTTCCTGGTTCAACATCAACTTCAGGAGATTGTAAGCGCACAGCAATCTCTTCGTACGGAGCGAAGGGCTCGGCTTTCTATCGCCATGGCAATAGAGTTGATAATATCGATAGCTCAACAGCGGCTAAGCGAGCGCTTGTTTGTGAGTGTGAGCAGGTCTCTGTTGGCGAGGTTGAGTATGCTGTAAATGAGCTTAAGGTTAATAACTTAGTAGACCTTCGTCGTCGTACTCGTGTAGGTATGGGTACTTGTCAGGGCTCGCTTTGCTCATGTCGTGCAGCGGCAGTGATGGCTTCAACGGCTAAGATGTGCTCTGAGCGCGCTAAGGCTGACCTTAAGAGTTTTATTGCCGAGCGTTGGAAGGGTATGTCGGCAGTTGCGTGGGGTGATACTCTGCGTGAGGGCGAGATGCTCAGCTGGCTATATGATGGTGTGTGCAATTTGTCTAACAAAAATCAGCAGGAGTAACCATGAGATACGATACAGTAATTATCGGCGGCGGATTGTCAGCGCTTATGTGCGGCATTGAGGTGGCGCGCGCAGGAAAGAGAGTGGCACTTGTGGCTACAGGAAATAGCTGTCTACACTTCTCGTCATGTAGCTTTGGACTCTATAACGCTCCAGAACCATTGAAGGCTATTGAGAGCCTGCCAGCAATTCATCCATATGCAAAGATGGGAGCTGAGCAGGTTGAAGTTTATGCTACTCGTGCAACGGAGATACTTAATATTGCCGGCATTGCTACAGTGGGTAGTGCGGAGCAGAATCACTATATCGCAACTCCTGTAGGTAAGTGGCGTGAGTGTTGGCTCTCTATCGAGGGTATGCTTACAAGTAAGAGTGGTAAGGATGTAGACTTTAAGAGTGCAACAATACTCTATCCAGAGGGATTTCTTGATTTCTATACTCAGTTTATTGTTGACCACCTTGAGGGTATGGGTGTTAAGGTTAAGACCCATGCCTTTGAGCTTCCAGAATTGGTTATTCGCCGCAATAATCCGACAGAGATGCGTACAGTGACTGTTGCTCGAGCGTTGGATAAGACGGAGAATATCGAGGCTTTGGCAAGTATTATTGCACACCAGAGTGATAAGGAGGATGTGGTGCTTCTACCAGCCGTTTTGGGCTTCAATAGCGTAGATGTACTTTCGCAGCTCTCTCGTTTGGCAGATAGAGATATACGTGAAATACCTACACTTATCCCATCTGTTGAGGGTGTAAAGGTTGAGCGCGCGCTTAATCGTGCCTTTGAGTCTATGGGTGGTGTAATATTTATGGCGCATACCGCAGTGGATTATGCTATGGAGGAGGGACAGATTAAGAGTATCACAACCTCTAAGGGCATTACCCTTACTGCTGACGACTTTGTCCTTGCCTCTGGAAGTTTTATTGGTGGTGGACTTACTGCTGAGCGAGACTCTCTTCGTGAGCCAATCTTTGGTGCAGATATAGAGCCAGTGAGTGGTGGCGAGTATACCACACGTGATATTTTTGAGCCTCAGCCATTTATGAGTTGTGGCGTGGCTACTGATAACACCTTCAAGGTGAAGATTGGTGGCAAGGTTGTAGAGAATTTATACGCTTGTGGTGCTGTACTGTCGGGCTATAATCCAGTTAAGGAGGGTTGTGGCGCAGGTGTGGCAATGACCACAGCTTTGAAGGTTGCAGATGATATTATAAACAGATAGAGCAATGAAACAGTATAGCGAGAATAACTTTGAGCAGTGTACCAAGTGTACCGTATGTACCGTCTACTGCCCTGTGGCGGCTGTCAATCCGCTCTATCCAGGTCCAAAACATTCGGGACCCGATGGTGAGCGTCTGCGAATGAAGAATCCTGCATTCTACGACCAGAGTTTGGCTATGTGTCTAAACTGTAAGCGCTGTGAGGTGGCTTGTCCGTCGGATGTGCGTATTGGTGATATTATCCAGTCTGCTCGCATTAAGCATAGCGCTAAAAAGCCTGGACTCCGAGAGTTTACCCTTGCCAATACCGACCTTGTGGGCTCTATGGCAACACTCGTAGCGCCAGTAGTCAATGCAACCCTTGGGCTTAAGCCGGTGCGCCATATCGTTGAGGGTGTGATGAATATCGACCATCGTCGTATCTTCCCGAAGTATGCTTTTGGAACTTTTGAGGGTTGGATGCGTGGTCAGCGCAAGGCTCAGGCGCAGTTCTCTAAGCAGATTGCCTACTTCCATGGTTGCTATGTGAACTATAATAATCCACCACTTGGTCAGGCATTTGTTAAGGTTGTTAATGCCTTGGGTTATGGCGTGCAGCTTCTTGATAAGGAGAAGTGTTGCGGCGTGGCTCTTATCTCTAACGGTTTTGTTGAGAAGGCTAAAAAGCAGGCTAAGACCAACCTTGCCTCTATCCGTAAGGCTGTGGAGAAGGGTATGGCTGTGGTTGCAACCTCTTCAACTTGTACCTTTACGCTCAGAGATGAGTATGAGCACCTGCTTGGTCTTGATAATCACGATGTGCGTGAGAGTATAGATCTTGCAACAAAGTTTATATATAACCTGCTCTGTGACGGAAACCATACCCTTAAGTTTAACCCTGAGGCACCTCGTCTGCGTGTGGCTTACCACAGCCCATGCCACCTTGAGCGCCTTGGTTGGACTCCATACTCTATTGAGTTGCTGAAGCTTATTCCAAATGTGGAGCTTGTGAAGCTCGACTCACAGTGCTGTGGTATTGCGGGTACATACGGATTTAAGAAGGAGAACTATCAGACCTCTCAGGCTATTGGAGAGCCACTTTTTGCTGCTATTGAGGCCTCTGAGTGCGATGTAGTATCTACAGACTGCGAGACCTGTAAGTGGCAGATTGAGATGTCTACAACAAAGAAGGTGCTGCATCCAATTGAGATTTTGGCATCATTCCTATCGTAATATAGGGTAAATGTACCCTAAAGCCTAGCATTGGTAAAATATCCAATGCTGGGCTTTTTTTGATATATCTCCGCTATAAATTTTTGCAAAATATTTGCATATCCGCACATTTTGATTAACTTTGTAAAGCAAAAACCTTAAAACTACAAAGATATGAAAGTACAAACTATCATGGCGGAGCTTGAGCGTAAGCATCCGGGCGAAAATGAGTACCTGCAGGCTGTGCAGGAGGTTTTAGAGTCTATAGAGGAGGTCTATAACCTCCACCCAGAGTTTGAGAAGGCGAAGATTATTGAGCGTATGGTTGAGCCGGACCGCATTTTTACCTTCCGTGTAACTTGGGTAGACGACCGTGGAGAGATACAGACAAATCTTGGCTACCGCATTCAGTTCAATAGTGCTATTGGTCCATATAAGGGTGGTATCCGTTTCCATAAGGCGGTAAATCCATCAATGCTTAAGTTCCTCGGCTTTGAGCAGACATTCAAGAATGCCCTTACAACCCTGCCTATGGGTGGCGCTAAGGGTGGTAGCGACTTTGACCCAGTGGGTAAGTCAGATGCAGAGATTATGCGCTTCTGCCAGGCATTTATGTGGGAGTTGTGGAACAATATCGGCCCTGATACAGATGTTCCTGCAGGTGATGTTGGCGTTGGTGGCCGTGAGATTGGCTATATGTACGGCATGTACAAGAAGCTTGCTCGTGAGTATAATACTGGCGTTCTTACCGGTAAGGGTATGACTTGGGGTGGCTCGCTTATTCGTCCTGAGGCTACAGGTTTTGGTGCGCTATACTTCGTAGAGCATATGCTTGCAAAGGCTGGTAAGAGTATTCAGGGTGCAACTGTTGCTATCTCTGGCTTTGGTAATGTTGCTTGGGGTGCTGCTACAAAGGCTACAGAGCTTGGTGCTAAGGTTATCGCTATCTCTGGTCCTGATGGTGTGGTATATAACCCTGAGGGTATGAATCAGCAGAAGCTTGACTATATGCTCGTTCTTCGTGCATCTAATCAGAATGTTGTTGCTCCATTTGCGGAGAAGTTCCCAGATGCAACCTTTATCCCTGGCAAGAAGGCTTGGAGTATTAAGTGTGATATTGCTCTGCCATGCGCATTCCAAAATGAGCTAAATGGCGACGACGCTGCCGAACTCCTCGCTAACGGCACTTGGTGTGCTGCCGAGGTATCAAATATGGGCTGTACTCCGGAGGCTATAGCTGCGTTCCAAAGCGCGGGTATTCTCTTTGCACCTGGTAAGGCTGTAAATGCAGGTGGTGTAGCTACTTCAGGCCTTGAGATGACACAGAATGCTATGCATATTAGCTGGTCAGCTGCCGAGGTAGATCAAAAGCTACACTATATTATGGAGTCTATCCATGCCGCTTGCGTTAAGTATGGTACCCAGGAGGATGGTTATATCAACTACGTGAAGGGTGCTAATATTGCAGGCTTTATGAAGGTTGCGCAGGCAATGTTGGAGCAGGGCATTGTGTAACTCTATTCCATAATCACAAAAAAGAGAACTCAAATCGAGTTCTCTTTTTTTTGTGGTGTTACTACTCTGTTGGCATTGTGACGATATACTCCTTGCCGCAACCACCGAAACAGTTTACCATAAGTTTGTCGGTAAAAATCTCATCACTGCCTCTGAGGATTTTTACCTGCAGCGCAAACTCTGTCTCAAAGCCGGCGAGGGTAGTTGTTGGCGGAAGAGAGTTTGGTAATAGGTATATGTAGAATCGAACGCAGTGACACTGCTCAAAATCGAGCATTACCTCACGACGACGTCGCCAACCCTCTGGGGCGCAGTCGCTATTGCTGCCAACAGGTAGCGGCGACTCCTCAGTAGAGTGATAACCAACCTGATTACCCTCTTTGTCGCGCATGCTGAGGGTAACCATTATGTTGTAACGCCAATTCTCGGCGTAAGATGTTGTTAGGCGTAGGGTGTACATTAGCTTGGCAAATCGACCTTGACCTTCTCGTACTTATATCCCATAAGGTGCAGTGCTGCAGATGCGCCGAGCGCGAAGAATATCTTCACTACGCGGGCAAATATGTGGAATGCCATAACGCTCTGAGGCTCAATGCCCTCCTTGCGAATAGCAGTCTCAGCACTCTGAGCTGCACTACGCAATGCATCCTCAAGCTTCTCAATATCAGCCTGCTTAATGCCGTTGTCAAGCATTAAGTAGTCGGCATACTCGTCCATCTCGTCAAAACCGCGAGCGTCACGCAGACGTAGGTATGTATTCTCACCCTCAGTTATCTTCTGCTTATCCCAAAGCACTGCTGCACCAGCACCGAAATATGCTGCCCATGCTATTGCAGCGAGGGGATAGTCGGCAATCTGTGGTACGGCATCGGCCATATAGTCTGGTGCACAACGATGCCAAAGCTCTGTAAGCTCCTCAACCTCAAAGGTATATCCGCCAAGAAGGCCCTTCTCCGAGAGGGTCTTCGTGAGCTGCTCGCTCAGCGTTTTTTCAAAATTTTGTAGATACTCTTGCTGTTCCATATTCTCTATTTTCTCTTATTTCTCTTCTCGCTTTTGAGTGTTGAGCCCTTGACTGTCCAACCGAAGGTGCCAAGTTTCTCACCCAGAGCGTAGTACTCACCATGGGCATAACCCAAGAGGTTGGCGCGGCTGAGGTCCAACTTGCCCGTTGTTGGGTCAAGAAGCGACTCGTCTACCATTACACCCATAACTTCGGCAATAAACATGTCGTGTGAGCCGAGAGGTATAATCTGCTTAACCTTACACTCTATATTTACCGGTGACTGCTCAATTGCAGGTGCTGAGATTGTCTTACACCTCTGAGCGGTCAGTCCGCAATACTCAAATTTGTCAAAATCCCTGCCTGAACGTACACCACACCAATCAGTCGCCTTGGCTAAGGCTACGGTTGTAAGATTTATCACAAACTCGCCACTTTCGCGAATCATGTCGTATGAATGTCTCTCTTTTCGAACAGAGATGTAACACATCGCCGGCTCAGAGCATATTGTGCCCGTCCAAGCCACGGTGATAATATTCTTCTGACCGTCAATATCTCCGCAGCTCACCATCACAGCCGGCACCGGAGAGATCATTGTTCCCGCTTTCCAATGTTGTTTCATAGCTGCGACAAAGATACTAATTTTGTCGCGAAAATCGCACAAAGCCAATATATTAATTCTCCCAGGCTGTTTGGTTTGATATAAAAAGTTTGGAAGTTATCAGAAAATATACTATCTTTGTGTTATAATAGTTAGATTATGGCAGAGAATGAGATTGTACAGAGATTAGAGAAGAGTATTGACACAATGCTCGAAAAGTACACTCTTGCAACTGAGGAGCTTGAGCGACTGCAGATGCTTACAGCAGCGCAGCAGCGTAAAATCAGAACTCTTCAGCAGCAACTCTCTGACTCCGAGCGAGCGCTTGCGCAGGCAAAGCTTACTGGCGCAATAGTCACCAGTGGTGGTGATAATAAGGCTGCGCGTGCACAGATTAACCGTTTATTGCGGGAGGTTGAAAAGTGCATTGAGATTGTCTCGGCAAAAATTTAGGATGACATTGGACGAATATGGCTATTAGGAAACATACATTTACACTGCTCAATAAGCGCTACGAGTTGGATATACCTGACCAGTTAGAGGAGGTGTATCGTATAGGTGAGCGTCGACTAAATGCTCAGCTTGTAGAGTTGATGGCTGAAAAGACTGACGGATACAACGACCGTGATTTCCTTGCTCGCGTGGCGTTGGACCTTGCTGTAGAGCTTACATGTTTAGAGAGTGAGAATAGTGTTGATATTGATAGCCAGACTATTACAGAACTTATAAAGAAGATTGAGAGTCGTATAAAGTAGGCTCTGCCGTTCTTTACATACTAAAATCTACCCGCATAGATTCCTTTCGTTTTGCGAAACTGAACATTTTTTACATTGGGACAGTCTCAACTATCAAAACCAGGCCTTGTAGCCGGAAACGGTGAGTACCGCTGGTACCGATGGAAGGTTGCGAAAACAAGCAGAACCCCACACATGACTTATTTTACAGATTCGTCATTACCTAACAAGGAGTCTTATGCGGTCTTTTTATTTTGTTGTGATAGCATAGCATCTACGGTACATCCCTCAAATTCCTGAATGGGAAATACAAGGAGTATGTCCCATCCAGTAATTTATCACGATGAACCGTAGCTACTATACTCTGACAACAAAAAAAATGTTGTGAAAATAGCTAATGGCTAATAGCCAATAGCTAACAGCCAAAAAATGAGACATTTTTTTACTATATATTAACCAAACAAACTATGGAATACATCACAATTTTAGGAGTTGCCGTAGTTGTTTCAGCCATAGTGGGAGTTTTGACATACTTGGCGGTCAAGTCCCGTGCTGAGGCGCTTATTCGCGATGCTGAGGCGCAGGCTGAGATGATTAAGAAGGAGAAAGCCCTTCAGGCAAAGGAGAAGTTTATACAACTCAAAAGTGAGCATGATCGCGCTGTAAACGAGCGTAATCAGAAGATTAAAGAGGCAGAGCAGCGTGTGCGTCAGGCTGAGCAGGCGGTGCAACAGCAGCAGAAAGAGCTGGAGCGTAAGCTCTCTGAAAATGAGAAGATTAAGGCTAAGATGGAGGCTCAGATTGCAGCCCTTGAGCAGCGTAAGGCTGAGCTTGCAGAGCTGATGAGTGAGCAGAATGCACGCCTTGAGCAGATCTCCGGCATGAGCTCGGAGGAGGCTAAGAATACCCTTGTGGAGAACATGAAGGCGGAGGCGAAGAGCGAGGCTGCGGCATACATCAATGAGACCATTGAGGAGGCTAAGCTTACTGCGACTAAAGAGGCTAAGCGTATTATCGTAGCATCTATACAGCGTGTAGCAACTGAGACTGCTATTGAGAACTCAGTAACAGTGTTTAATATTGATTCTGAGGATGTTAAGGGTCGTATTATCGGTCGTGAGGGTCGTAATATCCGTGCTCTTGAGGCTGCAACAGGTATTGAGATTATCGTTGATGATACCCCTGAGGCTATTATCCTCAGTGGTTTTGATCCAGTACGTCGTGAGATTGCCCGCTTGGCACTCCATCAGCTTGTGACTGACGGTCGAATTCACCCAGCACGTATTGAGGAGGTTGTAGCTAAGGTTAAGAAGCAGATTGAGGAGGAGATTGTTGAGGTTGGTAAGCGCACAGCTATTGACCTCGGTATTCACGGTCTGCACCCAGAGCTTATCCGTCTGATTGGTAAGATGAAGTATCGTTCTTCTTATGGTCAGAACCTGCTCCAGCACGCTCGTGAGACTGCCAACCTTGCAGGTATTATGGCTGCTGAGCTTGGTCTTAACCCTAAGACTGCACGTCGCGCAGGTCTGCTGCACGATATTGGTAAGGTGCCAGATGATGAGCCAGAGTTGCCACACGCAATAATCGGTCAGAAGCTTGCCGAGAAGTATAAGGAGAAGGCAGATGTCTGCAACGCTATTGGTGCTCACCACGACGAGGTGGAGATGACATCTATGATCGCCCCTATTATTCAGGTCTGCGATGCTATCTCTGGTGCTCGCCCTGGTGCTCGCCGTGAGGTTATCGAGTCTTATATCAAGCGACTCAAGGAGATGGAGGATATTGCCCTCTCATATAACGGCGTTGTTAAGACCTACGCTATCCAGGCAGGTCGTGAGCTCAGAGTGATTGTCGGCGCTGACAAACTCTCTGATGCAGAGTCTGAGGCACTGTCACACGACATTGCAAAGCGTATCCAGGATGAGATGACATATCCTGGTCAGGTGAAGATTACCGTTATCCGCGAGACTCGTTCTGTAAGCTACGCAAAGTAGCCTACAGCCATACAGTAAGGGGGCTGCCAATATATTTGCGCAGCCCCCTTTTCTATAGACATTCCCAATAAAATGCTACTTATGGATCCATTTCAAATCTTTGTCCTCCTTCTTGCAGTGGCGCTAATTTTTCTGCTGAGAAATTACGTGAAGAGTGACCTTATCGAGCAATTTCGAGCAGAACCATATACAGACTATAAACACTGCGAGCCTGTGATGTTTAGCATCAACGGTTGCGGTATTAGACTATATACCGTTGCACGACAATACTCAACGCCCAGCGCAACATCATACTCCGCATACCAATGTATTAGCCTCTTTTATATCCCTATTATACCACTAAAGTGCTATCGCGCTGCTGATTGCGACGAGAATAAGTATATCATCTACGGTCCAGAGCAGTGGCTCTATGCTGAAGTTATCTACCTATATCTTACATACTATCGCTGGATTGTAGCCGTTGCTGCTGTGGCATATATAGCTTTATCTCTTCTTGGTAATAGATAGCGCTTACGTCATACTACAACAAAAGCGACCCCTGTGGAGTCGCTTTTGTGCTGTATAGACATCAGAATTACTCTGCTGGTGTAGCCTCAGCGTTCTCTGTCTTCTCAGCAGCTGCTGGGTCAACGTAAGGCTTTACATCGATAAGCTCAACCTCAAACTCGAGAGCTGCATTTGGAGCGATAGCCTGGTTGCCATGTGCACCATAAGCAAGCTCAGCTGGGATGTAGAGGATAATCTTACCACCAGGACCTACAAGCTTCATACCCTCAGTCCAACCCTTGATAACGCGGTTAAGTGGGAAGGTTACAGGCTCGTTCTCGATGATGTTGCCCTTCTCGTCAAAACGATCTGGCTGGTACTGGCGAAGCATCTCCTGACGCTCTGCAGGCATATTCTCAAAGAGTGAAGAGTCAAATACCTCACCCATGCGGTCACGACCTGTATAGTGAACGGTTACCTCGTCACGGTCATCAATAGCAGAACGGCTCATATCACCCTCCTTAACAACCTTGTAGAGAAGACCGCTATCTGACTTCTGAACGCCAGACTTGCTCTCCATCTTTGCAAGCCATGCCTCAGATGCCTCCTTCTGCTGCTGTGGGAAGACAACCATAAAGTAGTTCTGAAGGTATGCCTGAAGCTCCTCAGTTGTCATAAGGCCTTCGCCGTTACGAGTCTGCTGGAAACCCTGCATGTACCAGCAGAGCTGGATAGGGAAGTTACCCTTGCGAAGGTCTGCACCAATGTTAATACCGTAAGCATAAGAGAGGCTGTCGCGCTGGCCGTCAGTGTCGAAAATCTGAATAGGCTCTGCAGTTACAGTAGTATCCTGCTTCTGGCGCATAAGCTGACCAAAGCGCTCGTTTACTGGTATGATAAGAGTCTGGAAAATCTCCTGAGCCTCCTCGTTGCTCCACTTAGCCTTGTCAAAAGCACCACCCTCAATACCGCTCTCCATCTTCTCAAAGTTGAATGGGATGTCAGCGATACGTGTTCTTACAAACTCACCCAAGTTTGCACCCATAGCATAAGAGAGGGTATCCATCTTTGAAGAGTCGCCCTTTGTGAGTAGAGTCTTCTTGCCACTGTTGCAGCAGCTTACTGCCATAGCACCACATACGAGTGCAAGAATGGCTACATTAAAAATCTTTTTCATCTTGATATACATTTGTTTGTGTGTTTTATTCGCGGGGGCAAAGGTAGTAAAAATTATTTACTTTTTCTTTTTGTTGTAGTAATTTATGTCAACAATATCCACTTTATAGTTCAGTAGCTGGTTTGCGCCAATGCCAAGTTCGGCATTTCCCTCCGAGCCGTATGCCTGTGAAGAAGGGACCCAAACATCTACGCTACCACCATCGCCAGTTATACGAATAACCTCGCGCAGACCCTCCAGAAGGTCACGGTAGGCGGTTTTCAGAGTATCTTTTTCTACAACTACCTCGCCGCTCTGGTCGTAGATTGTCATTGCTAAGTTAAGCGTATCGCGCGAAACGAGTGACTGCACGCTCTGGTCGCCGAGCTTGATGATGCGGTAGGTTACACCATTGCGTAGGCGGACAAACTCGCGGTTGCTTTTGCGTAAATCTGCAAGGAACTGCTCCTGGTACTTCTCCGCCTTCTCATGGACAAAGAAGGTCTTTTGACCGAGATAGTAGTCGCGTGCATCTGTCATTGTCATCTTTGGTGTAGAGTTGTAGACGTCGCGAATAGCCAAGCAAACGGCATCTACGTTGAGAGTAGAGTCTAATTTGATAAGAGATTGTCCTACGCTAAGTCCAATAACGTAGCTTAGCGAGTCAGCCTCTGTGGCAAGAGTGTTACTGCTCTGCTTGCAAGAGAATATTGAGCAGCAGAACAGCAGAAGGGTTGAGAGTGTTAAAATTATCTTTTTCATAGTACTATTTTTTAGAACAAAGTGCTGCAGCACACAGTTTTACAAGCATTCGAGCGCCTACTGCAGCGTCAACACCCGACTCCATAACGGGAACAATCTCTGTAAGGTCAAAGCCGACAATCTCTCTGCCCGACTCTGCCACGCGGTTGATAAGGCATACAGCCTCGTCAAAGGTCATGCCGCCAGCAACAGGTCGCTTGGTGTGTGGACAACACTCCGGAGATAGGGCGTCAATGTCAAAGGATATGTAGACCTTTTCGGGTAGCTGAGCCACCACATCGTCACAAACTTCACCCCAGCTTCTGCCAGAGAATCGCTCGGCAGTGAGTTTCTCGTGGCAAAACATGGTAATCTTAGGGTGATTTTGTGCAAAATCCATCTCCTCACGGCTCATGTCGCGTACGCCAACCTGAACTAACTTCGATACGGCAGGTATCTCGTCTACAATGTTGCGTGCAACTGATAGGTGGGAGTAGTCGAAAATCTTACCGCTTGGGCGAAGGTCGCTGTGGGCATCGATAAATAGCACACCCATCTGAGGGTAGACCGAAGATATTGAACGAACAGCACCGAAGGCTACTGAGTGGTCACCACCCACTACGCCGACAATCTTGCCCTTGCTCGCAAAACGAAAGACGCGCTTGCCTACGCTGCGATGCATATCTCTAAAGCCGAGGTTTATACGCACAACCTTACGGGCAAAGTAGTCGCCAGTAAGAGCACCACCATCCTCAATATGGGCTACAACCTTAGCCGCATCGCCACCAAGCTGCAGTGAACTCTCCTGCAGGTCATAATCTACCTCAGCTGTAGCAACCTTGCCGTCAATAGAGGTGTTGCTAACGACATCATAAAGCGAGAGGTGTGTTGAGGCATCAATAATAGCATCGGGGGTATATACAGCACCCTGACCTGCTGCCGAAGTTACTGCCCACGGTGCAGATACCAACACTATCGGCGCATCGGCAGTAGGTGTGGCATCACGAAAGTAGTACCCACCATTGTCATTATCGCCCGAAGAGAGACCAAAACCAAATCTAAAGAGATTGTTAATATCCATATCTGCTTCTTATTACGCGACAAAATTAGTAAAAAGCAGTGAATTTTCAAAAATACTCCTCACGATAGTGATATGAGTTCCTTAATGACTCAAAATTACCACCATTTTTTAGAGGCGCAGACTCATTTTCAAGGTTGCAATTGCTGTCAATGGTCTGACAAAGTTCTTGCCAATCAATCTCCATTGGGATGGTTGGAGAACACTGTGACGGATACCAACCTTTAAGTGGCAGTTGGAAGTGGTCTGCCAACGCTCCGACCGACATCGCGGTGGCGTTAGCCTTGCCCTGTAGTGAGTAGCCTGCAATGTGTGGCGTGGTGACAAACGCACGCTCAAGTAGTTGAACATCTATGTTCGGCTCATTCTCCCACACATCCAATGCGCAGGTGATATTGCGCTCAAGTAGTGCACTACTACAGACGACTTCTCCACGTGAGGCGTTGATAACCACCGCATCGTCATGAAGCAGCGATAACATTTTGCTGTCAATCATTCCCCTGGTTGTGCTGTCAAGTGGAGTGTGGAGCGTTAGTATATCAACTTGTGGTAGTAGCTGCTCAAGTTGCAGAAAATCAAGCTTTTCGCGCTGCTGACGAGGAGGGTCGCAACAGAGTACTTTGAAACCCCAACTCTCTGCATAGTGCTTAACAAGCTTGCCAACATTTCCCACGCCAACAATGCCTAAGGTGCGCTCGCTTGGGACAAAACCCTCACGCTTTGAGAGGGCAACTAATACGGCAGCAACCCACTGGAGCACTCCGCGAGCGTTACAACCCGCGGCTGTGGTGACCTTAATGCCATGACAGTTGCAGTACTCCATGTCAATGTGGTCAAAACCGATGGTTGCCGTAGCGATAAATTCTACATTAGAGCCCTCTAATAGCTCCCTATTGCAGTGAGTGCGAGTGCGGACGATCAGACCATCTGCATCTGCTACAATCTGAGGGGTAAAGCTATCCCCAGCGACATAGACAACCTCTGCAAATGGCTCAAGAACTCCTTTTATAAATGGAATGGCGCTATCAATAACAATTTTCATAAGGCAAATATAGTGTAGAGACGGTGAATTTACAAATTTTTGCTACCTTTGTAATATATTACAACCTAATTAACTGCAAAATGAGAAAATCCTATCCAATAATTGTAATCGCACTTACTGCACTCTGCTATCTCTCTTGCGCACCTAAGGGTGTAGTGGTTGATGATAACGTTCCTGCGGGAAATATTGTCTATGAGCGTACACTCAACGATACGGTCTATGTACATCAGCAGCTACGTGGCTCAAAAAAAGCGTGGTTCTACTGGGCTTTTCGCGTTAGAGGTGCTCAGGGTAGAACGCTAACGTTCAAATTTACAAAGAGTTTCGCCATTTGCGAGCGAGGCCCGCTTGTCTCGCTTGATAGGGGTAAAAGCTATGAGTATCTTGCCGAGCAGGGCTCTACTCCACACTCATTTACATACACCTTTCCTAAGGATGCTAAGGAGGTTTGGTTTTACGAGTGCCACCCATATACACCTCAGATGTGGGAGGATTTTGTAGCTAAACGTAGCCATATCGGCGAGTTTGAGACGGGGGTGCTGTGCAAAACTCGCAAGGGTAGAGATGTGCCATTTTTCAGAATGACGACAAAGAACGCTCTACCAAAGAGGTCAGTTGTCGTATCTGCGCGTCACCACTGCTCTGAAGCACCTGCAGCCTATGTTATGGAGGGATTTGTCGCCTCTTTCCTTGAGGATAGCGAGCTGGGTGCTTGGCTTAGAGAGAATGTAGAGCTGACAGTTGTGCCGTTTGTAGATATGGATGGCGCTGTTGAGGGCGACCAGGGTAAGTGGCGACTTCCACATGACCATAATCGTGACTATACCGACTTTATATACCCAGAGACTGCCGCCTTGGCAAGCCTTATTGCCGAAACTGAGCCTCAGGTGTTTATGGATTTTCACAATCCAAAGCTTTACAAGTATAATGACAACTATATCTACACTCCATACAAGGAGAATCATGGGGTTGTGGAGTATAACTTCTCGGCACTTATTGAGAAGTATCAAGAGGGCAATCTAAACTATAAAGCTACCGATAATATGCCGTATGGTGTCAGCTGGAATAAGGGAAGCAACTATACAGACGGACTGAATGTTGTAAATTGGGTGGCTACTAATATCAAAGGCATTGAGATTTGCCGCACCTTTGAGATTCCATTTGCCTATGCCAATGGTGAACAGGTCTATCCAGACAAGATGAGAAAGTTCGGACACGGATTGGCTCGCGCACTGAAGGCATATATTGATGGCGAGGTTTTAGTGACTCAGATGCCTGAGCCTTCGGTTGAGAAATAGTTAAATTCGAATTTACTTACTTGTTAACCATTCCATCTTTGTTAGGCAAGTAATGTGTTCCGTCCGCAACTCACCAACCAATTGTGATGACACGTTACATTTCGTGAACATATACTTAAAACCGCATTTTTCTTGCACACGTTTTGACTTCTCGTTGCCATCGAAGTAACCAGCCCACATTTTCTGCATTCCCAGGACCTCAAAGGCTCGATGTTGCAACTTACGAACAGCCTCGGGTATCAGCCC
>JAEIGA010007324.1_pt1 | contig 16777 bp, 37 predicted proteins | sample 9270691 | NCBI WGS metagenome assembly JAEIGA01 (sample SAMN17057246, study PRJNA624740) | gut metagenome | biome: biome; isolation source: fecal sample | host: Bos grunniens | place: China: Xizang | collected 2019
AAATGTTTCTTAAAGTCCATTTTATTGGACAATAACTATGTTATGCTAATAATGGTCAATAGCCGATCAACAATTCGGCTTCAGCTTATTATAGTAATTGTGCAGAGCGAGGAGTTCTTCTTTGTGTTGAAGTTCCTTTTTGAGAAGTTCTATCTCCATTGTCAAAGCGGAGTTCTTTGTCTTTAGCATTTCGTTCTCAACAAGGACTCGATCATGTTCTGCTTCAACGATGTCAACATTTTCCTTAATCTCGACAAGATCGTCAGTTGCTACGATAACTTTAGTATCGGCAAAGATGTCTCCTAAATCATAACCGAGAGCCTTAACGATAAGGTCAAGTGTGTCTGCATACGGATGCTGACTTTCGCCTGCGAGGATACGGCAGATGGTTCTCTCGGGCAAGTTTGTCTTCTCTGCAATCTGTTTTGCGGACATTCCTGTCTTTTTCTTTAGTTCTTTTAAGTTGTCAAGCCACATAATTATGTCCTTTCAAGTAAATACAAATGTCAGTATAGGGTGATAAACTTGGGTGTCTAAATGACGAAGTTGGGTATTGTTTTTCGTTTTCAATTAAAGTATAATTTAGGCAAGAAAACAAATGTCGAAATTTGTTGACAATTGAGTCTTGTCTTAGGGGGGATTTAATAATGACCAAAAATGAAATGGAACTTATCAAGTTGATTCGGGAAAGCGATGACCCCGAGAAAGCCTTGGCTAAAACTCTTGATGCTATTCTTTTTTTCCTAACTGTCCACGAACCATGTCGAGAAAGAACTCTTGTCGGTCTTCAGGAATCTTCCTAAATAATTCTAAAAGTAGTTGCTCTCCCTCGCTGAGTTTTATCTCTTCGGGGGAGGAATCTTTCATTAGGTCGGCAATGGGCACTGAGCCTTCGGGTGAGTCAAGGACTTCAATTGTGTTTTGGATAACCCTTAACATTCCTTCGTCTCCAAGTATACGGTCTTTCTCCAAATTGGAGTACATATCTTTCCAATCGAGTAACTCCTCCATTTGTTCTTTAGCATATCCATGAAGTTGCCTATAGTTATCCACGGTTTGAATTATCAATCTATTGTATTTTTTTCCTTCTTTAAGGCTTCTTTTGTCATCGTGTTTGCCCAAAAGATAGTCTGTTTGTACATCGAAGAAGTCAGCAAATGCCCCGACCGTTTCAAGTCCGGGTTCACGTTCTCCTCTTTCGTACATATTGATGCTACTTTTAGAAATACCTATAATCTTTGACAACTCTTGTTGAGACAATTTTTTTTTGCTTCGTAGTTCTTTCAGCCGTTCGCTGAAAACTGACATGGGTCTTCACCTCCTTCATCTTATTATTATACACTATTTGTGCACCGTGGTCAATGAGCAATATACACAAAAAGTGCTCGAAAATTTTGTGTAGAATTGAGTCGAATTTTGTATTGACAAGTCGAGCACAAATAGTGTATAATTCTCTCATGAGCACAATAAGTGCTCAAATAAAAAAGGAGGACTGCATATGACTTCAGGAGAGAAGATGAGAATGCTTCGTGGCGAAAAAAGCAAGCGAAGAGTTGCGGAAGAGCTTGGCATCTCTTTCTCATCGTATGTGAAATACGAAAGAAATGAGCGTATTCCACGAGATGATATTAAGATTAGAATAGCCAAGTACTATCGCAAATCCGTGCAGGATATTTTTTTTGGGTAAGTCGAGCACATATAGTGCACGACACAAAAGTCAAGAAAGGAGAACACCATGAAAAAAAGAAAAACCCCCGAAGGGGTGGGGGAGCGGTCAGGTAAAGAGAGCAATTACCCAATCCACAATGCGAAAACAAGATTCCACTATGAGACCGCAGAAGAAAGTTATCGTAGGTACAAGCACCGATGCTACAGAAATCTTATTTTGAAATCTCTGTTGTTTCTGCTGCTCGGCATGATGTTTGCGTATTTCTTTCTCTAACTTATAGGCTTTAATGCCCGTCTTGGTCACGAAGAAAGCCTCTTTGCCTACACACCTTGCTATGTAAGGATCGTCCGCATTAAGCATATCGTCAAGCGCGGTCTTTACATTACCGAAGGAATCAAAGTTTTGGTCATAAAGAGCCTTCGTATCACTTTCGTGGCGAGGAGAGTTAAAGAGAAATTCCAAGATGGCAAAGTCCAAATCATCCATAGCAAATACCCCTTACAGTTCATTACCCAAATTTTACCACAAACCAAACAATTTGTCAATAAAAGGAGAAAAAGACATGAAAGGCTTAACAGATGAGCAGGTCGAGCAGGAGATCGAGAAACTCCAAGGCTCACCGCTTGTAAAACTCGCGCGGAAGGAAGAGAGAATCCGCTATGTGAGACGGCAGTACCTCTACACCCTCCGTCAGTACGAAAAGAAGGGCAAGGAACTTGCCAAGTCCGGGATAACGATGGAAATCCTTGAGAAACTCGCCAAGGGAAGCGAGGACGAAGATTAAAGGCACACCCCATCGGTATCAGCATATCTTGAAGGATAGAGAGATAACGGAGGTATGTATGAACAAACCACTCACAGTAACCCTTCACATCGGTGGGAAGCAGGTTGAGACCTTGACCGATGAGCAACGCGAGAAAATGGCACAGAGGCTTTCCGAAGCCATGAGCCTCTACTACACATCCAAGGCGGAGGAGTTCCGCAAGATTAAGAAATGAGGAAAAACCAAATGAAAAAATTCGGATACATCATTCTGCTTGTATCGGTATTCTTCCTTATCGGGACCGTTGAAGCGGTTGAGAAAAGCGGAATGCCGATGGCGGAAGGAATCGTAAAAATCATCGTCTGTATCGCGCTTGCGTTCACAGGCACAAGAATTATCGAAAAATGTGAGGAGAACTGAAATGAAAGAATTTAATATTGGCGACCGAGTCCGTGTAAAGGATTACACCGAGATTTCGGATGTAAACAAGGCAAAGACAATCAAGGACAAGCCTTATCTGTGGAACGCAGGCAAGGCAAAGGTGGCAGGCAAGGAGGGAGTCATAGTGGACAAGCTCTACTCCGAGGCACATAGCCGATTCCTCTACCGAGTTCAACTTGACGGAAATGAAAGGGCATCACACGCATCGTTCGATGCGGATTCCTTTGAACTCATCGTGGAAGAACCGATCACCTACTGTCACGAATTTGAGTACCTCGACAACGTGGTAATCGCAAGGTTCTATGAGGTCAAGGGAGACAAGAAGACCGAACTCGGTAGAGGCCACGGACACATTATGCACGATGGCGCATACGGCATCGCACAAGCAAGCTCCTACGCGCTCATGAAGATTATGAAGAAGATGGAGGAGTACGGCAATGTTTGAGATTACGAACTACCACCTTGATGTCATGCGTTTGGCAACGCAAACGCTTTCACGCATAGCGAACAACCGCCCGGACGAGGATGTCTCGTTTAACGTAGAACTTTCGACCCGACCCTACCGCATTTGTGCAAGTGCCTTTGAGTGGTATAAGGACAACGACCATGAGTCGGGCATCAAAGGATCAGAACACGTAACGTGGTACTTAGAAACGGACACAGAAAGGTCGGAGAAGGAAAGGCTTTCCTTCCTCGCTAAGATTGCCGAGTGGGAGGTAAAGTATGGCTTACTATGATAATTCTGCCGCCATCGCCTCATGGGAGAGCAAATGGCTCGATCCTGACTACGATATGGAAAGGGGTCGGTACTATGACTATGACGATGAAGACGAAGATGATGAAGATGAATTCGTTGATGATGAAATTGACGATTCGCTCAACTATATATTCGGACTTGAAAGATAAGGAGAAAACGATATGTTAAAGAAATTCGATGAACTCTACAAGATTGATGTTATGCCCTTCTGTGACCTCAAGGACGGCAAGGACGATAAGGGCAAGCCAATCAAGATTCCCTACCTCAACTGGGCGAAGTGCGTTACCCTGCTCCACGAAAACGGTGCCGAGATAGTTTACTTCACTCCCCTCAAGAACGAGGAGGGCGGTTACCTCTTCACCTCCCGTGAGGTACATAACAAGGACGGACGAACCACGGGGTGCTACTTCGTGTCGGTTGAGATTCACATCGATGACCTTGTATTCACGCAGGATTTGCCTCTGCTGAACGGAAACCTTGTGGTCTATGATGATACCCTCAATCAGCTTCGCATCTCCAATGCCCACGCAAGAGCCTTTGTGAAGGGTGTTGCGATCCACACGGGTCTCGGCTTCTCTCTGTGGGCGGAGGACGGCGAGGGCGAGAAGTCGGATAGCGAAGACCTCTCCATCCACAACATATGGAAAATCAAGCAGAGGATCGAGCAAAAGTTCACCGACCTCATGAAGAGAGGCATGAGCCAAGCGGAAATCTGCGACAAGTGCGGACTCAAGGAAAAGGATGTCGGTGCGATCCTTGGCAAGTACATGAACGGCATTGCCTACCTTGAGGATGCCCTGAAGAAGTTATGATAGCAGACAAGTCACGGGCAGGGTGGTTCGGCGCTTCCGATACGGCGACCATCATGGGAAATTGGGAGACCGAAACCTTCGCTCGGTGGTGGAACATCAAGCTCGGCATCACAGAGGGTAACTTCTCAAACCAATACACGGCAGCAGGAACGGCATATGAGCATCGCATCCTCGACTTCCTCGGCATCAAGAACAGAGACCGACAGATTCGGATGAAGAAGTGGAACGGACATAGCATCCGCCTGCGAGTGAACCTTGACGGAGAGGACGATATCATCCACGAAGTAAAGACCCACAAGAGCGAGAAGTTCTCGGTAAGCAAAGCATATTGGATGCAGGCTCAAATCGAGATGTTCGCATCCGGGAAGAGACTCGTCATCGACTCCTACCGCCTTCTTGACGGAGACTATGATAACTTCTTCAACCCCATCGACCCAAGGAGACTCGGACGGCATCCCGTAGAGTATGACCCGATGTGGGTGCATAAGGAGTATATGCCGAGGCTCATTTACTTAACCAAATGTATGAAGGAGGGCAAATTCCCATGCAAGGCAGAATTGCAGACCTTAACGTAAGCATCTTCAACTCCAAGCAGAGGCTGACCCTTGAGCTTGACGGAGACTTCCGCTTGCAATATGACGAGTTGAAGGACAAGCCTCTTGAGATTACCATCAAGCCTTACCGCAAGAAGAGGAGTCTCGATTCCAACTCCTACTGTTGGGTTCTCCTTGGCAAGATAGCGGACAAGCTCCGAGCAAGCAAGGATGAGATATACCTAACGATGCTGAAGCGGTACGGACAAGGCGGTGTCATCAAGGTCTCGCCCAAGAACGAGCAGGCTATCCTATCGGCTCTCAAATACTACGAACCCCACGAAAAGCTCTACACGGAGAAGGACAAGTATTACCGAGTATGGGCAGGATCGAGCGGATACAACACCGAGGAGATGACCATCTTCCTTGACGGCATCATCTCGGAGGCAAAGGGACTTGGCATTGAGACCCTCACACCCGATGAACTTGCCGAGATGAGGAGCTTGGAGGCTTCACAATGAAGCCGTCTATCCTTCGCACAGAGTCAGGTGTGTGCTACATCTGCCGTAGGCACACCGAGACGGCTCTCCACCACATCTACTACGGTCCCAAGCGGAAGATGTCGGATGAGAACGGCTTTACCGCCTTCCTCTGCCCCGATTGCCATCAGTATGCCCCTCATGCCGTCCACAGATGCCGTGAGACAGACTTGAGGCTCAAGGCAAGGTGTCAAGCGGTGTATGAGGAAACGCACGGCAGAGACGATTTTATTGCCCTTGTGGGGCGCAACTATCTTTAGGAGGTACATATGAAATTAAGCCAATGCGATATCGTGCTTCGGCACTTACAGACATACGGCTCATTGACCTCTCTTGAAGCGGTCAACGAGTACGGCATCCTGCGACTCGCAAGTCGCATCAACGACCTCAAGAGGATGGGATATAACATCACATCCACCGTTGGGTCAGGCAAGAACAGATTCGGAGAAACAACACATTATTCAGTTTACAGATTAGAAGAGGAGAAATAATTATGGGCGCAAACTTCAATTTCAACAAAGTAATTCTTGGTGGCAGACTTACTGCCGATCCCGAAGTAAAGACAACGCAGAGCGGAACTCCCGTCTGCACCTTCAACATTGCGGTCAACCGCAGAGGAGCAAAGGACGGTCAGCAGCAGAGCGATTTTGTTACTTGCATCGCATGGAGGGAAAGAGGCGAACTCATCGGCAAGTATTTCCACAAAGGCTCGTCCATCTGCATCGTAGGCGAGATACAGACACGCAAGTGGAAGGACAACAACGGCAACAACCGCTCCGCAACCGAGGTTATCGTCAATGAGGTGAACTTCGTTGACTCCAAGTCGGATAACGCTACCGCAGGCACACCTTCTGCTTATGTTCCCGATGCTTACAAGGCTCCATCATTTGATGCTCGTTCTGTTTCCGTTGATGCAAGTGACGTGGATGACGGTGATCTTCCTTTTTGAGGAGTGGATAGGAGGATGAAAAAAGAAACATTATTCTCATCAAAAACGGACTTATGGGAGACTCCGCAGGACTTCTTCGACAAGTTGAACGAGGAATTCCATTTCGATCTCGATGTTTGTGCCTTACCCGAAAATGCCAAGTGTGACCGATACTACACTCCCGATCAGGACGGCTTAAAGCAGGAATGGAGCGGTGTATGTTGGTGCAATCCTCCGTATGGAAGAGACATTTGGAAGTGGCTTAAAAAGGCTTACGAAAGCAACACAACGGTTGTCTGCCTTGTTCACGCAAGAACCGATACACGATGGTTTCACGATTGGGTATTAGGGAAGGCTGAGATCAGGTTCGTCAAGGGTCGGCTCAAGTTCGGAGGGAACAAGAACCAAGCACCGTTCCCTTCAATCGTGGTAATTTACAGACCGAAGGAGGTGATATAGATGGCTGAACAAAATAACGATGTTATATGGCTCGTTGAAAAGAATGCCGAGTTGCAGGACAAATTGGTCAAGCTTGCGAAGAAACTCTCAAAATCCGAAGATAGGGCAACACGGTTGAATGCTCTTTTAGATGAGATGTATTCATATCTCGTAAGAATCGGCAAAAACAAAGAGTTTTCTGTTGAGCATGACCTTCGTGAGAGAAAACGTATAAGGGAGGCAGAAAAGAATGGCTGAACGAAGAATGTTCGCAAAAACGATAGTATTATCCGATGCTTTCCTTGATATGCCCTTGAGTGCAAGGTGCTTATACTTCACCCTTGGGATGCTTGCTGATGATGACGGCTTTGTGAATAGTCCCAAGAGCATAATGAGGCAGGCAGGGGCAAGTAATGATGACCTTAATATCCTTATGGCGAAAAGATTTATCCTCGCCTTTGATAGTGGCATCATCGTTATCAAGCATTGGAGAATCCACAACTATATACAGAAGGACAGATACAAGGAGAGCAAGTACATAGAGGAAAAGGCAACCCTGACCGTAGATGAAAAGGGCGCGTATACGGAATGTATACAGAATGTATCCAATATGGATACGCAGGTTAGGTTAGGAGAGGTTAGTCAAGGTGAAGACAGTATAGAGAAAGTAGAGGAGGCTTCGCCTCCGAAACCCTCTCGTCACAAGTACGGGATGTACAACAACGTGCTTCTCTCCGATGAGGACTACGGGAAACTGCAGGAGGAATTCCCTCATGACTATACCGAAAGGATCGAGAGACTTTCCGAGTACATCGAGTCTACCGGGAAGAAGTACAAGAGCCACCTTGCCACCATCAGAGCTTGGGCAAGGAAGGACAATGAGAAATCCAACAAGGCTTCAGCAAAGCCACAAAGTGATTATGACCGCTTTATGGGTGAACTGAAGGCACTATATGAGGAGGGATGATATGGCAAGCAGAAACAAAATCATTGAGATGATAGGGGCAATCAAAGCCGTTTACCCCTATTATAGCAAGGACGGAGATGCCAAGGTGCTTGTGAAGACTTGGGAGGCACTTCTGAATGCCTACGATGACTCCGAGGTGGAGCATGGCTTCTATAAGAGCCTTCAGGTCTGCAAGATGCCTCCGACTCCTGCCGATGTTATCGAGCATATCAAGGAAGTCCGCAGAGCCTCCGAGCCGTCGGGGGAGGAGTTGTGGGGAATCTACCGCAAGGCTCTTGAAAAGACCCTCCGCTTCATGGGTGAGTTCGGGTATACCTTCGTTGAGGAGGACGGACTTACCCAAGGGGATAAAGCGAGAGCGAAGGTGGAAGACCTTTGGCGTGAACTTCCGTGGCAGATTAAGGCTTACCTCTCTTCCAAGTCCGAGATGATGGCGATGGCGAAGAGGCTTGACCGTGAGGAGATAGCCTTTGAGCAGAACCGCTTCCTCAAGGCTCTGCCCACCCTTGAAAAGAGGAACGAGTATCTTGGTGGCAGGTTGGCTCTCGATGCAGGAGAGGAACTGCGAATGACAAGAGAGGTACTCGGAAAGGCAAAGGAACTCGGCTTCAACGAAAGAAGAAATGCTCTGCTGAATGCATTGGAGGGATAAACGATGGTAGAACATCCAAACTGCGAAGAGTGCAGATATAGCCGTGGTGGTTGCAAATTTAAGAAGTGTCGCAAATGGTTAGCGTGGTTCAAGCAAGAGTGGCGAACAATCCGCAGGGCAGCAGAACTTATCAAAGAGCAAGAAGGAGAAAAGAAACATGAATGACTCTGTAGCACACCCCTCCCATTACACCTATGGGAAGATTGAGTGCATCGACTTTATCCTCGACAAGGAACTCGACTTCCCTCTCGGCAATGCCGTGAAGTACATCGTGAGAGCAGGTCACAAGCATAGCGAGGGTATGAGTGACAAGGACAAGGCTATCCAAGACCTGCAAAAGGCAATTCAGTACATACAGTTTGAGATCGAGCATCTCAACGGAGAAAGATAAGGAGAAACAAAAATGAAAAACAACACTAAATTTATGGCAGTAATTATCGCACTTATTATGATGATATCTTGCGTAGCCCTCACATCCTGTGAACTTGATGGCTCGAGTAAAGACATCGAGAAAACGAAAGAGGCAGCCAATAATCTTCAATCCAATCAGCCGACACCGACAGACATCGACTATTCTCTTGAACGCTACAACCTCATCCGAAGAGCGTATTGGGTAAATGGGCAAAGAGAGAAGGCAAATGCTCTTCCTTGCGAAGTTACCAAACCTCTTGGGTATGTGGTTCTGTTTACCGAAAGCGGTGCAGTAGTTGGCAGTTTTGTGGTAGACGGAAAGGTGTCAAGTCTCAATTCGTATCTTACACCTGACAGCGAATACTACGAAGAGGGTAGTGGTGATAACAAATGGCTTGCTGATGTTGACGGCTCATACGGCACAAACGATAACGGGATATTCTTCTTCACCACCGATGGAAAGTATATCGAATGGACGGGCATTTACCTATATTCGGACATTCCCTTTGTTGTAGATGACCCCATCGTAAATATCGGAGGTGCTAACAATGGCTAAGAGTATTGGAATTATTATAGCCGCCGTTTTGATGGCAGGCATCCTTTGGTTTGGTTGTACTCCTGCCGGGAGAACCGCTTGGAACAATTGGTGGCACGATGTCCAAAAGGCAGACGATAATACCTCATACGAAAATCGAAAAAGAGTGGAAGACACTTGCCGTTCGATGAAAGCCTCCTACGAATCGGATAAACTTACCTATGAGCAGTACAAGGATAGTGCGAACGAGGAGAAACAGTCTTGGGCAGAGCAGGCAAAAATGAGAGCAAACAAGACCGCATCAACCTATAACGAATATATTCGTAAAAACAGTTATGTATGGAAAGATAATGTGCCAAGTGACATTGATTGGCAATTGCCGTACATCGAGTAAGGAGAAATAAATATGACAATCAAAATCAAGTTAGACAAGGGAGCAATCCTCCCCACAAGAGCGCATGAGACCGATGCAGGTCTTGACCTTTATACACCCGTGGATGTAAAAGTGCCAAGAGCAAGGACTACGGCATTATTCAGTTTTAGTGGTGAAGTTGATGTCGGCTCTGCCACCATTGACACGGGGGTTCATGTTGAAATCCCCAAGGGATATGTTGGCTTCGTCAAATCGAAGTCGGGACTCAATGTAAAGCATGGACTCACGGCTGAAGGGGTAATCGACTCCGGGTACACGGGAAGTGTCGTGGTTAAGCTCTACAACCATACCTCCAATGACTACGCATTTGAGGCAGGGGAAAAGATAGCACAGTTGGTGCTTCTCCCCATCATAACTCCCGATCTTGAGTTGGTAGATAGCCTTGAGGACACCGAGCGAGGAAGCAACGGCTTTGGGAGTAGTGGCAAATGAAGATAAGAAAAGAATCCCTCCAAGAGGCGAGGGAGAAGAAACTCGCTGACATCGTCATCCAAATGTGCTTCCTTACCACCGTGCTTGTCTTAAACGGCAAGTACGGCTTCGGTAAGGAGAGGCTCACAAGGTTCTCGGATGAGTTCGCACAGACCATGAAAGACTACCGCAATCGATATGACGAGGTGGCGCTTGACGCTCTTATTAAACACGCAAGGGAAAAAGGAATCGAGGTGGATTGGGTATGAAGGAATATATCGAGAAGCAGGCATTGATAAACGAATTGGCGAGTACGACACCTTTCGGTTATGTAAGTAGTGTACTCGGCAAGGTTACGTTTAACGTGATATCCAAGATGCCAACCGCCGATGTGGTTGAGGTAGTGCGGTGTAAGGATTGCATTTATTACGCTGCGAACAATTGTATTAATCGGCAATGGGATTTGGAGTCATCAACAGAAGTACCGATGGTTCGTGATTTCGACTTTTGCAGTTACGGAGAAAGGAAGGAGCGGGAATGAACAGATTTGATGAAGCACTTGAAAGAATACAAAAGAATTCGGAAATTCAAAACGATTGGTCGGATGAAGACTTTGACCATTATCACACAATAGTTTTTGCTTTGAAAATTGCGAGTGATTTATGCGCAGACAATTTCGAAGCAACAACAAACAACGTCAAGTGCAAAGACTGCGAATATCTTATGTTTTCGGATATATACGGTGAATGTTCAAAAGCATACAAAGGCATTGTTTCGCCCAATGATAGTTGTGGAAAAGGAAAATTGAAAGGCGGTGAGGAAGAATGACAGAACGAGAAAAACTCATAGAGATTATACGCACAGAGTTGGCACAAGGTTGCATGGCACGCGAATGTATCGATTGCCGCCTTCGCCGCATTGCCTATCCTCGTTGCCGAGCCACATACATGGCAGACCGAATTATTGAAGCATTGGAGGGGGAGAAGAATGACAGAGCGTGAAAGGCTGATACAGATTCTTGATGATGCGAAAATCAAAGCGCTTGGGACACTCGGCAGCATGAACGAAGGCTTTGGAGCGTGGTATGCCGATCGACTGCTTGAAGCAGGTGTCATTGTACCGCCTTGTAAGGTGGGGGATACGGTGTATTGTATAAGATATGACAAGGCAAGAAACCCGTTTGTAAAGGCGCTTGAAGTCCGCACAATCACAACATTCGGTATAAACAAGTTTTTGGTGTTCACAACAAAAGATGATACTTGGGGAACGATGGCATTTGCAACAGAAGAGGAAGCAGAGAAAGCATTAAAGGAAAGGAGCGAGGGGAAATGAGCCGTAAGGTGGTGAAGCATAAATGGCAATATGTGAAAAACGGGCAAAAAGATAGATTATATAAAATCTATGTCCACATGTGCCAAAGATGCTATTACGAAAAATATGCATTCTATCACAGATATGGTGGCAGAGGCATTACCGTTTGCGAAGATTGGCTAAATAGTTATGACAAATTCAAGGAATGGGCTTTGTCAAATGGATATGATTACAATGCACCGAAAGGACAATGCACATTAGACAGAATCAACAACGATGGTAACTATGAGCCGAGAAATTGCAAGTGGTCTACGATTAAGGAGCAGTTAAACAATAATTCTCGGAATATAGCAGTAACGGCAAACGGGGAAACCCACAACCTTCAACAATGGGCTGATATATTGGGTACAACTCACGCCACTCTCCACAGTAGGTATAAGAGAGGGTGGAGTGATGATAGAATCATCAACACCCCTATAAGAAATTACAGAAAGGTGGGATAAGTGTGGAAGACAAGGAGATTATAAAGGCTTTGGAGTGTTGCACAAGCGAGGAAGGGGCAAAGTGCAGCAAATGTCCATATAACGATTATTGTGGTGCTCTCGACAACAAAATGCTCAACGATACCCTCGACCTCATCAACCGCCAAAAGGCAGAGTTGGACAAGTACGCACAAGAACAACACGCTTTAATGATTGAAAAAGACGAGTTGTTTGATATTGCCGAAAAGCAAAAGGCAGAGATTGAGAGATTGACAATCAACATGAACGCTTTCGGCTTGGGCATGAAAAGAGAAAAAGAAAGAGCAGACCGAAATCTTGATAACCTTAAAGCGGTGCTTGATGAAAGGGCGAACCATAGTGAAGCCGTCGAGGAGTTTGAGGAAGAGATTTGGAGGCGAGACGAAGCTCTTGCAAGCATTATTTGGTATAACAGACACAAAGAGTGGCTCCTCGATCTCGCAGACCAACTTGAGGCAGCAGATGGTTCTTATATAAACCCCATTGATGTATCGGAGTGGCATACCGAAAAACATTGCATATGGATGCTTTTAGTTGGGATGTACGGAGATTGGGGAACATCGATCCGTGGCGGTTGGATCGAAAAAACAAAAGAGTGTGCAGAGTACATTCGCAAGCTTTGTAGGGACGATGACGAGGAAATAGAGGAAGGGGAAGACGATTGAAGAATCCATGCGACCCGAATTGCCCAAAGAGACGAGCTGCTTGTCATTCGGTGTGTCCTCTGTATCAAGAGTACCGGGCATACCTTGACGAGAAGAATAAGTCCATACGGCAATATAACGCAATCTACGGATACAAGAAGGCAAAGAATGACCGCATCGAGAGACGGATGAGGAGAATCAAGAAGAGGGGGGATTTTTGATGTCAGAATACGAGGCGAAATATGTGGTGTGTCCCTTCTATCGCAGAGTACTTCCCAATCGCATATGTTGTGAGGGGATCGGAAAGAGAAACACGGTCAACATTGTGTTTGAGGACACCTTCGGGAATGCGCGGTACAAGGAAACCTACTGCAATAGCCTTGAGAACTATAAGAACTGCCGCATCTGCCGTATGCTTGAAAGGAAGTATGAGGAGGAGTCATGAGGTATCAATACAACAAGTACGGCAATAAGAAGGTGAGGCTACCCGATGGGACCGTATACGATAGCCACAAAGAATACAGTAGACACATGATGCTACTACTCCTTGAGAGGTCGGGGGAGATATCCGATCTCAAGAGGCAGGTCAAGTATGAACTCATTCCCAAGCAGGATGGGGAGAGAGCCGTGTACTATGTGGCAGACTTCGTATACAAGGACACTCGGACGGGGGAAAAGATAGTCGAGGATTGCAAGGGATTCAAGACCGATGTGTACATACTCAAGCGGAAGATGCTTCGATACCGATACGGCATAAAGATACTTGAGACATAAGAGAAGAGGGGGGCAAAAGCCTCTCTCTTTTTTCTTGAGAGGGGGTGGGTTACATAATCGATGTCGAATGTTTTACAATGGTGTCACAAAGGAGGATTGCTATGCCTGACTTCAAAAAAATCAAGGCAGAGTATATCCGTGGTGGCACGAGTTACCGCAAACTCGCTGAAAAGCACGGAGTTTCGTTCAGCTCCATAAGGCGAAGAGCCGAAAAAGAAAATTGGACAGACTTGCGGACACAAGCAGAGCAGAAATCAAGCACAAAAATCGTAGAATCTGTGGCAAGTCGAGAGGCAGAACGAGTTAACGGCATTCAAACTGTCGCAGATATACTACTGCAAAAGATACAAGAGGGTGTTGAGAACGGCACTCTCATCGTAGATACACAAAGCATCCGTCACATTACATCATCTCTCAAAGACCTCAGAGATATCAAGGGATACAAGTCCGAGCTTGATATGCAGGAGCAGATGGCAAGGATCGAGAAACTCCGCAGAGAAGCAGAGGCAGATGACAACGGTACTACCGAGATCAAGGTCACCTTCGACAGTGAGGGGGATGACAAGTGGGCAGAATAAGGCTCAATATCGGAGACCCCAACCCAAAGCAGAGGCAGTTCTTCCTCGCAAGGGCGAGATACATAGCCTACGGAGGAGCAAGAGCAGGCGGTAAGAGTTGGGCAATGCGAGTCAAGTTCGTGCTTCTCTGCCTCAAATACGAGGGAATACAGATACTCCTACTGCGTAGAACTCTCCCCGAACTGACAGAAAACCACGTTAACCCTCTCCTGCGTATGCTGAAAGGCATTGCCAAGTATAACAAGCAAGAGAAGGTGTTCACATTCCCCAACGGGGCCAGACTCAAGTTAGGCTATTGTGCTAATGAGGCTGATGTCCTTCAGTACCAAGGGCAGGCTTATGATGTCATTGGTATGGAAGAGGCAACGATGTTCACGGAGTTTCAGTATAACTGTCTTCGTGAGTCCAATCGTTCTTCGGGCATGATGAAGGAGATATTCGCTCCGAGAATGTACCTCACGATGAATCCCGGTGGTGTCGGTCACCATTGGGTCAAGAGGTTATTCGTAGACAGAGCCTTCAAGGGCAAGGAAAGACCCGAAGACTATGTGTTCATTCCTGCAAAGGTTTATGATAACACCGCATTTATGGAGCGAGACCCCGATTATGTGGCGCAGCTTGAGTCCCTTCCCGAAAAGAGAAGGAAGATGATGCTCCACGGGGATTGGTCATCCGTTGAAGGTGCATTCTTTGAGGAGTTCGTCAACGATCCTACGCATTATGAGGACAGAGTGTGGACTCATGTGATTGCCCCATTTGAACCGAAGGCATCGTGGAATATCTACCGATCCTTCGACTTCGGATATCACCGACCATTCTCCGTTGGCTATTGGACGGTGGATGAGGAGGGAGTCATCTACCGCATCCTTGAATGGTACGGATGCACAGATACCGCCAACGAGGGTCTGCGTATGCCCCCCAACAAGATATTTGAGGAGATGGCAAGGTTTGAGAAGGAGCATCCTTGGCTCAAGGGCAAGAGGATAAGCGGTGTAGCCGACCCGTCCATATGGGATGCCTCAAGAGGCGAGAGTGTTGCTGAGAGTGCAAGCAAGCACGGCATATACTTCTCTCCCGGAGACAACGAGAGAATCGCAGGGTGGATGCAGGTGCATTACCGCCTCGCATTCGATGAGAACGGCTTCCCTATGATGTATGTCTTCAGTAACTGCAAAGACTTCATAAGGACGATGCCTGCCCTTCAGTACGATGACCACAAGGTCGAAGACCTCGACACCGATGGTGAAGACCACATTGCCGATGAGGTGCGGTACTTCTGTATGTCCCGTCCCATCAAGCCGAGGATACCCATCAAGCCTGATGAGTACAAGCAGAGTCCTATGTATATGTATCTCGACATCGAGAAGGACGATATACCGAAGCGGTCACACAGACCGAAGATCGAATTTATAGAGGGAGAGTAAGATATGCCTTTATTCAAACGCAAGCAACCGAATACCGACCCCTCATCCACTCCTACGGACGAGGCACTTATGCTTCAGCAGGCACAGAGGGAGCAGATGATGAGGGGGCAGGGTATCGATCCTAACGGGGCGGTAGACGGCTTCCGAGCCTTGGAGAGACCCATCGGCAGAGAAGCTGTACAGAAAGCCAATGCCACGATGATGAAGTACAAGGAGGGCAAAGCCAACCTTGAGAAACGCATCGTAGACAACGAGCAATGGTATAAACTGCGCCATTGGGAATGCATGAGAGATAAGTCGCAGGAGGTTCAGCCTACCTCGGCTTGGCTCTTTAACTGCATTGCCAACAAACACGCAGATGCTATGGACAACTTCCCTTCCCCTAATATCCTTCCGAGAGAAGAAGGTGACAAGGGCGAGGCGGAGATGCTGACCTCTATCGTCCCCGTCATCCTCGACCAATGCGAGTTTGAGGAGACATACTCAGAGGTGTGGAACTACAAGCTCAAGAGCGGTACGGGTGTGTACGGAGTCTTTTGGGACAAGAGTAAACTCAACGGACTCGGTGATGTCAGCATCCGCAAGATAGACCTCATCAACCTCTTTTGGGAAAGCGGTATCACCGACATTCAGAGGTCACGCAATGTCTTCCACGTTGAACTTGCCGACAATGACCTTCTTGTGAGTTCTTATCCTCAGTTAAACGGCAAACTCGGTGGTGCCACGATGGACATCACCAAGTATGTCTACGATGACACCGTTGATACCAACAACAAGAGCATCGTGGTGGATTGGTACTACAAGAAGTCGCAGAACGGCAAGACCGTCCTCCACTACTGCAAGTATGTCAACGATGAGGTGCTTTTCGCTACCGAGAATGACCCTCAGTTTGCAGAGCGAGGATGGTATGACCACGGCCTGTATCCCTTCATCTTCGACCCTCTGTATACGGTAGAAGGCACTCCCTGCGGATTCGGCTACATCGATATCGGCAAGGATGCTCAAGCATACATCGACAGAGGCAACCAAGCCGTGATGAAGAATATGCTTGCCAACGCAAAGCCTCGTCACTTCATCCGCAATGACGGAGCGGTCAATGAGGAGGAGTTTGCCGACACCAACAAGGACTTTGTTCACGTTGACGGCAACCTTGGGCAGGACAGTATTCTTCCCATCAAGGCTAACCCCCTCAACAACATCTATCTCACGATCCTCTCAAGCAAGATAGACGAACTG
>JAEIGA010007325.1_pt1 | contig 16776 bp, 7 predicted proteins | sample 9270691 | NCBI WGS metagenome assembly JAEIGA01 (sample SAMN17057246, study PRJNA624740) | gut metagenome | biome: biome; isolation source: fecal sample | host: Bos grunniens | place: China: Xizang | collected 2019
AGCGTCCGACTCCACCAAGCTCATCCATCAGGTTACCAAGATTTGGATACGGCTCCTGCATGATCTTGCCGGACAGTCCCACACGGACCTCAGATGAATTATTGCCACCCAAAACCGGACGGTTCTGTATCAGCGCCACTTTGCAGCCCAATCTTGCAGCAGTGACAGCCGCACAACATCCACCGATTCCGCCACCAACTACAACAAGATCAAATTCTTCATCCAGTTCCTGAGCTTCTTTTGGAGCGCGCAACTGAGTTACAACACCATCACGCAATCTCCTGCTACGAGAAAGGTAAATCGCGTCGCATCGTCCGTCAAATCCTGTCAGGTCATGGAGAGCTATAGTATTCGCTCCTTTCTCCAGAAGTACTTTGCCGCCATACTGCCAATCCCACTCAGCGTCCTGAGTCCCCAACACCTCAGGTGCAGCCACGCCATTGATGAGAACCTGGAACTTACCTGCAGACTCCTCGCGTCCCCACGTGCGAGTCCAGTCTCTTGTTCTCACCCATATATGATAGGTACCTCCTTCCTCAGAGGAAACAGTTATTGAAGCATCTTCAACCGGTACTCCCATACCATGTGCAAGAAGGTATGGAGAGCCCATTGAAGCCATCGACTGCTGATCCAGAACCCATCCGCCGTATGAGTCCATGCTCTCAGCCTCGATAAAGATGTCATCTGCTGATGCAGAAGCACCAGCACATGACATCATTGTAAGCATTGCTATCACGATGAGTGACAGCCTTGAAATTATCAATTTCATAGTTTAAGATTATTCGATTGTAGCAAGACCTGATGCATCAAAGTCAGCTGCAGTGATATCTCTCATGTCGCTACCGATACCGATTCGACCTGTTGCAGTACAGCTGGTAATTTTTGCTCCTGCCACAGAGTATGAAACAATCGCTCCAACCTTTCCGCCAGTTCCTGAATTGGTTACTGTTCCATTTACATTTGAGGATGTGATTTCAGCTGATGCATTCATACCTGCGGAAATACCACCTGTAAACGCATTGGACACTCCATCTACAATGCCGATTACAGAACATTCTGCCACTTTAGAGACATCAAGATAACCAGCGATACCGCCTACGCGTACTGAAGTATTAGCTCCCTGCACCTTATTGGATGCAGACTCATGTTTTGACCCTGAAATCTCAGCATAACGAACATAACCTGCAACTCCACCAACATAACCTCTATAGCCATAACATAGACCTGTATTGGTACAATCGGCAACGCGAATTGGTGTTTCACTTGTACCTGCACCAAAGCCAACAATTCCACCTAACGACCAAGCACATGATGAATTTACAGGGTCCAAACTATCATCTGAATAAGTATTATTTTTTCCTGCAATCCTAACTTCTGCATTATTAGTACACTCTTGAACAGATGAGCCCGCACCTCTTAAAATACCAACAATACCACCACAGAACATTCCTGAGCCATTCTTCTGCGCCATACTTACTGTGCTGACTTTTCCGTCATTTACTGATTGTTTGACAACACATACCTTATCAGCAAGAGTTCCGCCTACGATTCCTCCCATACCCGTATTAACATGAGTAAGTTCAGCGGAGGTAGAAAAATAGACCGCACCACTATTAGTCACATTCTGCACAGTGGCTGAAGTACGGATAAGTCCGACAACACCACCGGAGAAAGTATTCTTATGAGCCACTGTAACAGCATCTGTCACATTTCCAGTATTAGACACATTCGACAAGGTAGCATCTTCTGAATTGATACATCCGACAACTCCACCTAAAGCAAGATAACCACGTTTTGGACAGCCATCTGTTGCAGTAACTTGACCGCTATTAGTTATAGTATTCTGTCCATCAAGTGAAGTGGTCAAACATCCAATACATCCTCCTGTATAAGGTAATGCATTATCATTATTCTCAGCACGATTCATATCTACCTTACCGGCGTTGGAGATATTCGACACAATTGAAGTCTCACATCTTCCGATAACGCCTCCCAGTTCGAGATAGCGTGAGCCATATGATCCTGAGCCAAGATTCTTTACGGATACTTCAGCGGTGCTTTCATTATGGCACTCATCAATAATAGAGTTTGCCCTCGCATTACCTACAATACCACCGACATAGGCGTTGTTACAATCACAATATGAGAACACGTTATTTGTATTGTGACAACCCGTTACAGAAGCCGAAGCAGAAAGATATCCTGTTACTCCTCCAAGATAAAGATATGAAGTACCTTTTGTTCTAAGATACTTTGCCTTCAATGGGCTATTATTTGTACAATCTTCCAGACCGTTAGCCTCTGTGCTTCCGGCAATTCCACCCAATAGGATTCTTGGAACCTTATTCACAGTACTCTCTACTGTGATATTTTTATCAGCAGATGTTGAACAATCCTTAACAGTTGCCTTCGAACGTCCGATGATACCACCAATGTAAGCATAGTCTGAGGTAGAGATAGCGCCAGCAAATGTTAGGTTACCTTTAAAATTTGATCCTGAAATGACTGACGCATCTTCCATTGCAGCTCCAACAAGACCTCCAAAATCAACAACACCACCAACACTTAAGTTTGCATCAGCAGTGACATCACCTGCCACAGAACAATTCTCAACCTTAGCAGTTTCTCTCATTCTACCTACAAGACCACCAATATACGCAGTTGTTGAGCATGTACCAGTAACTGTAAGATTTGCATTATTATGACAGTTATAAACAGTACCACGAAGATATGCAACAAGAGGTCCTGCATTATTACTGTTACTTAAATCAAGGTTCACCTGACAAGAAGCATCAAGTGTCAAGTTCTCAACAGAACCATTAACATAAGTAGCAAAGAATAGTGGCTTAGTTGAATTCCAATTTTGGATAGAAAAATTCTCTCCATCAAAAGTTCCCCTGAAATAGAAATCAGAGTTTCCTATAGACTCCCAAGCTGCATTTGTTTCATCATCAAAAACGATATCATTAGCAAGTCTTACATAAAGCTCGTCTCCAAGGCTATCGTATTCTTTTGCATTATATGCCTTTGCAAATGCAACAAGATCAGCAGCTGTCTTAATCTCAACACCAACCAAAGTTCCGGTTGGAACAAAGTTAACGACAGGCATAGCCTTGATTTCACCTGCAGCGATTGTGATATCTTTAGACTTGATATCCATATAGTGACCTGCATTATCAATCAGGCGCACTGTGAAACCCTGTTCGTAACGAATAGCTGGAACTACGATAAACACATCCTGACTCTCATCTGTTGAAAGAGTCTTGCCAGCCTTTGCCACTACCACCTTATCCGCCTCTGCAGATGATGCTCCTGAAATAGTTGAGTTCACATAATCAATAGTAAAATCACCAGAAACCTGCTCTCCTGCATTACCACGGAACTCAACTCTATTGAGTGGATGTATAGTATGAGGATTATCTGTAGGCAACTTTACCTGAAGACGAACGACACCAGCCAAATGATGCATTGTCACAGACTCATCTTCGGTTTCCTGATATCCCGCCATAGGAGCAGCTCCTACTGCAAATGTATTAGTAGCAGCTGCCTGAATAGCAGAAAGTGTAATTGTCTGAGCATCTTTGTACATTTCTGCCGGATACAACGCAGAATACGGATACTCAAGCACTGCATCAAAAGTAAAGTTTGCAGCTCTCTTATCTTCAGATAACACTACCGACGATGATGCAGTACCATTAACAGCAATCTTATCATCATCACTCCAGTAAACTTTACGAGTACCACCGCTTTCCAGTTCACCCAGATAAGTTTTAGTCTCATTAAAACCAACATTTACGACAGTCTTTCCTACCGAGTCAATAGTATCATTAGTCAACTCTGTTGCGCAGCCTGCAAAGATTATCAAAGCGAGGGCAGCGAATGATTTTATAATATTTTTCATAATCAGCACCTTGTTTTAATTGAGTACATCATCCCATTTACCATCAGATTCCCACATGTCGTCAAGTAGCGACCCTGAAGATCCAGCAATACATTGCTCAGAAACGAGCTCAAGAGTTGTTAATTGCGGCGACTTGTAATCACCAATCACCTTTGTTACTTTTTTCATACTTATTAGTTTATTAGTAAATAATTTATTGTCCCTATAATTTCTAATTTCGATTTAATCTCTTCAACCTGTTCCTTAGTCTCCTCATATATTCTAGCCGCCATGTGCGCCATTCCTGCTGAATCCGGATGAGAGCCAGAGCATTTGGTCACTTTGAAGTGACTTCAACGGCTTCGTCAGTCAATTCATTCATACAGCCTGAAAATATCGCCAATGCGAGGACTGCAAATGATTTAAGAATGTCCTTCATACTTATAAATATATCAGCCTATTAAGTTTATATTACCATTTTACATCATGACGAAATTCATTACCAAAACGATCCTTTACCTTCACATAGCCACCTGGCTCTGAGGTTTTGCTTGAATAAACACTAAATATCGTATTACCAAAATCTGTGTTCCATCCATACGATCCATATTTCTCAAATGTCCATGAATTAGCCTTATAGAATTCGTAGATTTCTCTCGAAGCTATATCATACCTTTTATTACTGTCCGTCACAAGATTCATTTTATATTCCACTCCCTCACTTGTCACATACACAGGTTTCTCCCATTTCTGGTCCCACATAAATATATTTGCGTAGACAAAGTTATCTCCATATGCTCCACGCGGATATACATTCATCTGATAAGAGTCATCCAAATGCTTTCCGGTAGCCTTCATAACAGCTACTCCATTATTAAAGTTCCAATTTCTGTAATCATATGCAGGCGTAGTGCTCCATGAATTACCCGACTGATAAATCGTTGGCTTGAATTTCCATGAAATATTTTCACTATCTACATCTACGACAACATATCCTCTCGGCACTCCTATGGAAAGGTACTCATTTGTCCACAACTCTCCAGTAGCGCGAACAACGCTATGAGCTTCCAGATTTTTCAATTCTGTTTCACAATTATTATTCATATTATGAATATGTCCTGCCCACTCGTGCACCTTTGCAAACTTTGATAGTTCAGCAGCTAATGGTGCCTTATTTTTCAAAGACCTGTTTGTCATGAACATCGGTGAATGCATACAAATCATAATCGTAGACGACTTATCAACGAATGAGAGATCTGATTTGACCCAAGCCAAAATATCATCACGCAAACCCACTGTCGTAGATGTCAAGCTACCATTCTTATTTGATTGAATCACATTGTCAATCACAATATAATGTACTTTACCAAGGTTGAATGAATAGTTTGTCGGGCCAAACTTCTCTTCAAAAGCCCGTGCACCTTCTTCGTCAGTCAAAGACTGCGTATCATGGTCGTGATTACCTATCACATTGAAGGTCGGGAATCCCATCTTGCTTGTACCCTCCTTGATATACTCATCAAACAGGGACATATCTTCGTGTACAATATCACCTAGAACAATCGCGTAACAAGGACGATTATGGCGAATCACGCTTCCTGTTTCTCGCATATCACGATAAAGGTCATTACAACAATCAAGAGAATGGTATCCAACCTTGTCGAATGCCCTATCGCGCTGTCTAGGCTGCGGATCAGCAACCATTAAGACTGAATATCTGTCTGAGTTTACCGTCATCTTATCCAGAACAAATTCCAGACAATAGACTCCATTGACAATCACCTCCTCAGAAAGACGTTTATAGAATAATGGAAGGCCATTTTTTGTCGGTACAGTATATCCGGAAGGAATACTTATAAATACAAACTTTGTCACTTCCAGATCACTATCCAGTTCAAACAGACCATCTGATTTTGTCGCAACACATTTATAGCCATCAGAAACGACTACTCCTTCGAGAGGCTGCCCGGCTCCGTCACACACCAATCCCCTAACTGTGATATCTCCAATAACCGGAGTATCATCAGTTACAGGCGCTTCAGGCGTACAAGCCCAAAGCACCCATAAAAGAAGTAAAAGAATATGTGACTTATTCAAGTTCATTATTTACCATCCCAATAAGAACAGTTCGTAGCTTCAATTGCCTTGTTACCAACAATATAATTAGAGTAATTTTCAGCAGTGATTGCTTGGTTCAGGATAGTTCCTCCAAATGAACATCCGGACACTGAACATCCCTCCTGAGTCTCGGCAACGATACCTCCAGCATACGCTATAGCTGAACCATTATCACCTGCAGTGATATGACCATAATACTTACAATCCGAAACGCTCGAATCAGTATAGAGATATGCTACAATACCACCGACCTTGTACTCACACGATCCCTGAGCACGACCATATAGAGAAGCTATCACCTGACATCCACTGATGCTTGACTTTTCTATACCACCAGCAATACCTCCCGCATTACAGTTATTTCTCTTATTGGATGATCCTCCAGAGTTCACACAGTTCTTAACTTCTGCATTATAAAGGTATCCTGCGATTCCTCCCACCAGGCCTCTGTAGCCAAGGATATCTGCTGTAGACTCGCAGTCAGTAATAGTGATTTTACCCGACTCCATCGCGGCAGTATCCAAGTTATAAGTACTACCCTCTTTTACATATCCATAAGTACCGATGATTCCTCCTGTTCTGTCCGCCAAAAGCGACCCAGCTGCCCATTTATTATTGTGATAGTGAAGGTTGATTATGGTTCCGTTATTCTTACATTCAGAAATAGTCGAAATACCATTGTCAATTCTTCCTATAATTCCACCAGAAGAAACTACTCCTGCGTCATTACTCTTAGCGCATGTTCCTTCCCATTCAAGGTTAGCGTTATTGGTAGATTTTAACAATGAAAGACCAGCCTTAGACCAACCTACCACACCTCCGACAGAAGTAGACACCTTCCAAGTACATGTACTGAGTCCTTTAATTTTTATCGATCCAGATGTTTCTGAACCTGTGATAACTGTTTCTTCAGACTCAACGACTCCAACAACTCCACCAAATGAAATATCATTTTTACTTATAGTTCCATCAGACATGTTGATGGAAATTGTTCCCTCCCATTTTGGCGCAGTTAATTTCAATGCTTTCTTCGCAACACCGATCATACCTCCGAGAATAAGAGAACCATTGCCATCATGTGGGATAGTATTCAAATTACACATCACAGGCATATCTGAACAATCCAATTCCAGTGGAATATTCAATGTTCCAATAACACCTCCGATGTACATATATCTACCTAGGTTTGCAATCTTATTTTCAACTCCTGCAGGTAAGTTATATGAGACAGTCGACGATGTTGAAGAGCATTTCTTTATAGATCCGTTTTGTACTATTCCGACTACTCCACCCAAATAGGCAGTCTTGATATTGGAATTCAGTTCTACTACACCATTATTTAAAAGGTCTTCCAACTCGCCATTATTTTCACCTATGAGACCTCCCATAGAGATATCTCGGTTGCTTTCAGAAATACCATCGGCGTTTCTAATTGAAGTATGGATGATTTTTCCAGTATTGATACATTTCAAGATTTTTGATTCGGCCATAGCAATTCCTGAAATTCCACCGAGACAATGGAATTTAGACATTGTATTATCTGCTACTGTACCTGCATTCTCGCAATTTTCAATGCTACATGCAGCATAACCGGCGATTCCACCGATGTATACATATCCATTAGAAGATGTTCTTGTCAGTGAAGCATTTAATGCGCCCTCGTTCTTTGAATCAATAATTGTCGAATTTGCACCAGCATAAGCAACAAGACCTCCAGCATACACCTTCAAACTATTCTGGACAGCACTAGCAGAAAGTGTAACACTTGAGGCTGAAGTACAATTCCTGATTGTTGTATTTGTAATTTTGCTTGCTAAGGATGCCACGTATACATCACCGTTAAAATCGCCTTCAGTAGCAACCGCACATGTCTTATCAAGAGTTACATTATAAAGCTCTGCACCATCGCATACTCCAAAAATAGGAGATGATATAGCCAGACCAGATATAATACGGTTATCACCATTGAACTTAAGATTAAATGGATGTTCCTCTGTACCAATTGATACCCAAGGTGTCTCGAGAGCAGACATATCTATAGGAGACAAGACATTAACCACGCCATCTTTCACCCAGTCACCGACAGCCTCTGCACCTCCCTGATTGAATTTCTCTGCAAATAATGCCAAGCCCTTAGCTGTTATGAGACCTCCTACAGGATAAGAGTTCTGATAAATAACCGGAAGAGCTTTTTCATCTGCTGAACTGATAGTAGTATATGTCAACTGAGTTTCTCTATAACTATTGCTGTCGCTTGCATTAGGATCAAAATACAAGAACCAGCTGGTTGTGTTATCATTATTCTCTACCTTCTCAAGCTGTACCCACTCAGGATATTTCAATGTCTCGATATGATTAGAAGGTGTCTTGATTTCCAAAGGAATTTCAGCACTTGGCTTTGAAGCGACACGAATGTTTCCATCTGCTTCAAAATCATACTCGGCACCGTCACCAAACTGCCATAGAGCATATTTCGCAGAAGACACTTCATCTCCCTCTCTATATAGTTCAACAGCACCTAATCTGGAAGCTGATGTATTCTCAGACCACTGCACTGTCATCTTATATTCTGTCTCACCATTGGCAGTGGACACTTCAGCCACATTTACATCCATCCAATCTGACTGTTTAGTGGTCCATTTTGTACCCTCCTCAATCTTGACTGTGATTTCTGCACTACCAGCCTCCTTCATTCCTAGGCCTAAGACCTGATCCATGATGAATACATTACCTATCTGTGTCACCCTAAGATTAGCTTTATACTCACCTGCACACAAGGAGACAACAGCAGGCTCTCTATCATCATAGCCTTCATTTGCGACAACAGTAATTGTGAATATTCCACTTCCCTCATGTATAATATCGCTTTCTACGATACACCATGGCTGATCTGATACTACATTCCACTTTATACCCTCAATATTGAGGTTAGCCTCGACCTCAATTGTCTGGAAAGCAGGAGTGAGAGAAATACTTTTTGCTGTAGCCTGGTTATAGACAAACGATACCTCAAGCATACCAGCATCTTTATAAACTGGTGCTTCAACAACTTCATTTACGCAACTCGACACGAAAGCTGAAGTCATTACAAACAATAGTATGTATATAAATCTTTTCATATGCTTAGTTTATTGGCGTCCTTTTCTTCTAATACTTTTACTTTCCTGAGTGTCTGCAAACCACATATCTGTCTGCATGTTATCAGTACCTCCAAGCCATCCGTTAACAGCTTCCTGATAGCACTTTCCGTTCTGATAAGGCTCTGTATATGGATACATCATACGAGTACACAGAATCTTATTATTCAAGGCGGCAGGACCGTTGGTCTTCAAAATCGGGTAACCTGTACGTCTATAATCTGACCATGCCTCTACTCCATACCAGAATGACGCAATCCACTTTTGTGTCATGATAGTTTCCAAGGCATTGCCAGATGCGATGAAACCAGCATCAAGATAAGCAAGATAATCCTCTCTTGAGAGCACTGACGATGGACTATGATCCTGCGGATTCCACTCAATCATCGATGCCTCGCATGCCTTAAGATACAACTCACGAGTCAACGGTGTACCACCTGGGATCCACTCTCTGCAGCATGCCTCAGCGAAAATAAAGAGAGGCTCAGAATAATTCATGAATCCGTAACTGGTGCCTTGTTTCAGATTACCGTAAGTTGAGCCATATGCAAAATATCCGACGGTGTGATTCTCCAGGTACTCATCAACCTCATATGCATACCTCTGTGTCGGAAGTCCTCCAAGAGCAGAAAAATAATAGTAATAACGTGGGTCAATTACCTTCTTTCCTTCATCATCAGTTGTTACCATCTCATTCACAATAGTCTCACAAGCTGCATACTGCTTGAAAAGCGTATTAGTGGTATTGTAGAATGGAGTATAGTATGCTGCATTCATGGTATTGTAATGCACTAATGCGCGGTCGTCGACAGAAGTGAAAATTGGATAATTTCCATTATTGTTTTTATAACCGTCATAGATTTCCGCAATCTTGTTTCTAACATCGAATGCTCCATACTCATCACCTAAATCAATCACTCCTCCATCTTCTTCAATAGTCTTGAGAGATGCTCTCATAAGAAGTCTTAGATAAAGTGTATTTCCAAGTTTTCTCCAATTAGCAACATTTCCTCCGTAGGTATTATCCAATGCTTCGCTGAAATTTGAAGCACTCTTGAATAGAGTGTTTGCCTTTTCTAGAGTGAGGAGCATATCCTTGTAGATTTCCTTCTGCGGATCATATTTGATATTAGTCTCAATGTTAGTAGGATCTACTGGCATCAGACCTGCCTGAAAATAAGGTACATCACCATAAACATCCGTAATAAGCTGCATCACATAAGTTCTAAGAACCATTGCAATCGCCTCTAATCCTGGGTCTTTGTCTTTCCTAGCTTCAAGAATCATTGACTCAGCATTACCTTTCTGTAGATATAGGTCCCAGAATGTCGTTGTGTGAGATACGCTACAGTCATAATTATGTACAAGAACAGATGTCTCTGAAGTACTTACGCTAACCGCATGCTGGATCAACTGCGAAGTCAAACTATATGAAGTCGACAATAGCTTACTTTGAGTCTTAAATGTTATAGTTTGAATAAACGATGCTGATGATACTTCGTTTGCAGCATACGGGTTCTTGTTCATTTCATCAAAATGAGAACAACCCTGTAGACCCAAACAAGCTAGAGTTATCAGAATTATTGTAATATATCTTTTCATAATGTCTGCTGATTAGTAAGTGAGTCTGATACTTGCTCCATATTGTGCTGTTCCTGGCATCTGCACAATCTCAAAACCAGGTGAAAGAGCATTTCCACGCAAAGAAACCGATGTCGGGTCAAAGGCAGGGAAATCGCTCCATGTATAGAGGTTATTACCATACACGGCAAATGTCACAGTATTAAGCCATTTTACTCGAGAGAGTACCTTTTTAGGAAGTGCGTACTCAAGTCTTACCTCACGTAGTCTTAAATACTGATTGCTTACAAAGTTGGCCTCTGTACACTCACGCTGATACTTATTATAGTAATATGATGGTATGTTTTCAATAGCGATATTCTCATTGAATATCCTATAGTTGCCGTTATCCATCAAGACTACACCATCTGGTCTGAGTTCACCCTCACGTCCAGGAAGAGTAGCTGCACCTTTACCGCGAGAGTTCATCACCCAGTTTGTATATGACCATACATGACCACCGTATTTACCATCAAACTTAGCTGACAGCTTAAGAGTCTTCCACGAGAATGTAAAGCCGAATCCTCCCTTCCACTTTGGAGCAGTGTCACCGATGTAAACGATTTCGTTGTCAATCTGAGGTGAGCCATCTCCATTAAGAACCTGATGTCCGGACACATCAGTCACCTTTCCAGATGCGTCAATAGCATAAGAACCCTCTGGAGCACGCTTGTATTTTGTACCGAACATAGATGTCAATGAGTATCCCTCAGCAGCATACATATATGCATTATTTCCGTATGATGCAATCTGCCAGTTCTCAATACCTTCAGCAAGTTCAAGTACCTTATTCCTATTCAATGACCAATTCGCATTTACTTTAAATTCAATATCACTAGTCTTTACGAGTGTTCCACTAGCTGAAATCTCAACTCCATGATTCTGAATCTTTCCGGCATTAAAGTACAAGTACGAAACACCTGTTGCTTGAGATACCGGCATCTGTGAAAGGATATCCTTAGTAATTGTATTGTAATAAGCGATATCAAGGTTCAATCTCTTTCTGAACATCTTCATATCCAAACCAACTTCCCAAGAGTTCACAATCTCTGGTCGCAATGCTCCATTTCTCTTCTCGTTAGGGTTTTGGATAGATCCCTGCTGACCTGTAGTAAGATAACTCTGATCTACACGATGAGGGCTTGTATCATGTCCAACCTGTGCCCAAGAAGCACGTAGTTTTATAAGATTTATCGCACCATTTGCATAGCCAAAGTTAAAAAGTTCATTTAGCACTGCACTTGCAGATACAGATGGATAGAAATATGATCTATTGCTTGCAGGGAGTGTTGATGACCAGTCATTACGGCCTGTAACATCAAGGAAAAGAGAGTTACGCCAAGACAGATTTACAAGACCATATAGAGAGTTTGTCTGTCTTTCCCATGCAGAATTGCTTGTTCTTACTTCTGTAGCAGTGTTTATCAATGAATATACACCTGGCTCAATAAGATTGTCCGCCATACGGCTGTAAGAGCCATATTCTCTATAGTTAATACTACCACCAAAACTTGCTGTCAAATGGAAATCAGAAGGCAATCTCTTCTGGTAACGCAATAAGAAATCGCCAGAATATTGCAAGCTATTGATATTCTGTTCTCTCATCCAACCCTGAGGACGTCTCTGTGTTGATTTTGCCTGTCTGCTAACTCGGAAATCGGTAGTTGTGTCAAGACCTCCACGAACCATCAATGTAAGACCCTTGTAAAGGTTGAAGTTAAGTTTTATATTTCCGTAGATACGATATCTATCCTGCGAGTTAACGCACTCATTTGCCACAAAATATGCATTATTCTTTCCTCCAGAAAGCTTAGCATCCTGTGACACGCCCTCCTTACCGTCTTGCCAGTAGTTCTTCACCCAATCCATATCAATATTAGGTGCATAACACCAAAGGCTATACATAATTGACGTGGATCCATAACCCGAGGTTGCAGGTAAGCCTGCGTGGTAATTACGACGATAATTCAATGACACCTCTGACGTAAACCAATCGGTGAATTCATTATTCATCTTTAATCCCAAATTCTGACTTTCGTAATCACTATTTGGAGTTATACCCATTCCCCTGTTGTCAGTCAAAGAAAGTCTGATTGAGTTCTTTCTGTTGATCTGTCCACTCAGTGACAAATTGTTGTTCACCGAATATCCTGTTTCAAAATAATTTTTGAACCAGTCACCATAATTTATAAACGGAGTCTTTTCACGAACGAATACACCTGCCTCGTTATATGAACCACCAATACCTTTTTTCTCATTAAAATACTGGTAATATGGAGTACCATCGATCTTTGGACCAAAGGAGTTAATATCTGCCTGACCGCCCAGCCCCTTAATAGCCTCTGGATCATCAACAGTTCCACCGGTATAAAAATAATAGTCCTGAGTATTTCCTTGGCCGTATTCATACTGAAGATCAGGAGATGTATTTACACTCTGGAATGAAACTGATGATGTAAATGTTACATTAAGTTTCGATTTCTGCTTATCTGCAGACTTAGTAGTAATGAGGATCGCACCATTTGCTGCACTCGATCCATAAAGAGCAGTTGCAGCCGGACCTTTGAGCACAGTTACAGACTCAATATCTTCAGGATTGATATCAGCTGTACCATTTCCGAAGTCAATGGCAAAATCATTACCATCACCACCAGCATCCGAAGTTGTAGCAGTATTAAACATTGGAACACCATCAACAACGAAGAGTGCCTCATTATTAGAAAAATCAGCAGATGATTCACCACGTAGTGTAACCCTCGATGTACTACCTCCGTTATTCAAGGTAATATCAAGACCAGCCACCTCACCAGCAAGTCCAGATAGCCAGTTTGATGAGCCGTTAGTGTTAGCAAATGTTTCACCATCAACCTTTGAAGCTGCATATCCAAGAGATTTTTCATCTCGTTTAATACCCAATGCTGTAACTACGGCTGTCTCCATAACCTGAGCATCCGTCTGCATAGTTACATTGATTACATTGGAGTTGCTGACGACTACAGTCTCTGTCTTATAGCCAAGGAAAGAGAACTGCAACTCCTGACCTTTATTCACAGCAATAGCATATTTACCGTCTACATCAGAGACAACACCATTCAAAGATCCCACAACCAAAACACCAACTCCTGGCATAGGCTGTTTGTTTTCATCATAGATGGTACCCGTTACCCTCATGCTCTTATCTTGAGCATAAAGGCCAACTGCTGTAATAGCAAATAGCATTATTACAGAGAGGAGGGTTCGACCAATAATTTTTAAATTAGACATATATCGAAGTTTTTTCATTACCATTCAATAGTCTGAGTGTAAGTATTTCCGAAATAATCCGTTACCCTTACCTCACCTTTACGGACTCCTTCAGAAGGCTTTATTCTGAACATTGTACTCTGCTGAGGATCTGCCCACTTCTTTTTAGGATCACCATGTTCTTTCCAAGCAGCATAAAGTTCCTGATAGTGGACATCGAAGTCTTTAACCATTTCCAAATCTGCCACCTTTACACCATTCTCCCACCACTCCGGCTGTGTCCAAAAATTCTCAATCCAGTTCCAAATATTTACTTTCACATACTCTGTTTTTGTCCTTTCTGGAGAATACACATTCATCTGGTAATCAGTATCCTTTCCGATGCACTTGAACTGCCAAGTCATATCACCACCCTTAACCTCAGCAACTATATAGCCGTTCGGATCTCCGTTACTAGCCAGTTCATGATTATGTCTCAATGTTCCGTTACACCTCGACACAGTTGCGGACAGGAGTTTTCCACCATTCCAATTATTGTTGTAATCGCAACCGTAATTAGTATGTGAATGGCCGCCCCAAGCATATACCTTATCGAATTTTGCCAATTCGGTCTTTAAATCATCTAGATGGGACGTATTCCTATATCCCCACGAATTCGTGAACATAAGAGCATGCATACATACAACTATTGTCATGTCTTTTGACACGTGACTAAGGTCGTTTTTCACCCATTCAAATTGGTCATCATCAAGTCCATACCAATAATTACGACGACCTACATTCTTATAATTGGCAGTAATAGTATTAAGAACTACATAATGCATCTTACCTATATTGAAAGAATAGTAGACAGGACCTAAATAGTTCTCAAAATAGCCGATACCCAGACGTGTATCGTATAGATTTTCCTGTTCGAAATCATGATTTCCAATCACATTGTATGTAGGGAAATTGGCTGTTGCAGATATATCTACATAATCATCGTATCCTGTCATCCAGTTATATACTACGTCACCAACCACGACAGCATAGACATCGTCTCTATCCCCTTTAAACTTATTAATATCAGGAATAATGATATCGCGATAGCTCTCTCCAGAATTGTCCGAGCCTAGACCTCTCATCTGAGGGTCACCTATAACAAGCAATGTATACTCATCTTTCTCGCCAGTATGTTTAAGAGTGAAGTCAGCCTGAACAGCTTTCTCATAACGTCTGACTCTGCGGAACACCTGTGGAGAAGCATTTTGAATTTCAGCCTGATAACCAGATGGAGTAGACACTGATACGAATCTAACCTTATCAAGGTTACTTTTCATTTTATAATTTCCAGAAGCATCAGTAGTCACACACTGTAATCCGTCACTGATAACAACTCCAGCAAGCGGCTCACCCTTATCTGTAACAACTCTACCATAAACATTGCTGCCATCCGCCATTGGCTGCACGCTTTTAGCATATGAATCGTAGTACGCACCTCTTGATTTTGCGTGCTCAGCATATGCTACTACTGGATTACACTTTCCTCCCATTGAGGACACCTTGCCATAATTCACGCAAGAATTCACCACAACTTGAGCATAAGCATTACCTCTTATTGTACCTGCTATTCCTCCTGTTCTGATTGCTCTGTGGTTCTCGTAATTATTTCCTCCCGTTCCGCTGAAAACCTTACCATAATTGACACAACTACGGAGATATGCAGCAGACTTTGAATCGCCAACTGTATATAACTGTCCTACAATACCGCCAATTGATGATGGACTATCAGGGGAATATCCATCATAGATTATATCGCCGTAATTCTGACAGTTATTTATGTGTATCGATCTGCGTGAGGTTCCGACTATACCACCTAATTCAGCACTTGCAGCAGTGGTCATTGAAACTTCACCATAATTTGCACATCCAGAAATAACTAAAGCAGCATGAGGATATGCCGTAATACCACCAACCGCAGTTGGATGGGTACCCGCAGTTGATATCTTTCCGAAGTTATCACAGTCTACAATATGTCCCTTTGTATACGAACAAATACCTCCAACGTAGCATATACGAACTTTTCTATCTCCCTCCAAAGACTCAGCTTTAACTGAAACTTCTCCCCTGTTAACACAATATTTGAGAGAAACCTTCTTCTCAGTACTACCAATCACACCTGAGACATTTACAGAAGGGAAATCGCCAGAGTAGCTGATCTTACCATAATTATTGCACCAAGAAACACTTGCTTTGGGTTCCACTTTACCATAATCTCCTCCTGCAACTCCACCCATGTGAATAGTAATACCCCACTTCTGAAGCGTTGTCACACAATCAGAGCTGATATCGCCGTAGTTATTACAATTGAGAAGGCCCCATCTATTTGAACCTACGATACCACCTAGATAAACACTTTTCTCAGTGTACTTAGACTTATGTAAAATTGATCCATAGTTTGTGCAATTTTCAATCAAACCATGGTTAACATTTACAATAAATCCACAGAAGAACTCCTCATTCTCATTAGCGGCCTTCATCGAACAAGATTTGTCGATATTGAGATTACGAATAATACCTCCATGGAGTAGTTTATCAAAAAGACCTGACTTTGCCTTCCAGTTGAGAATAGAGTATCCTTTTCCGTCAAACACGCCACCAAAAGAAGAAATAGACTCGAATTTCTTGACTTTAGCCATATCGATATCCGCCTCCAGACACACCTCACCATTTTCATTGCGCCATTGATCAGTCGACTGACCTGTATTGATAGCTGTTGCAAATGCTACCAGGTCTGCC
>JAEIGA010007326.1_pt1 | contig 16776 bp, 33 predicted proteins | sample 9270691 | NCBI WGS metagenome assembly JAEIGA01 (sample SAMN17057246, study PRJNA624740) | gut metagenome | biome: biome; isolation source: fecal sample | host: Bos grunniens | place: China: Xizang | collected 2019
GATTACCCGGACAATCCTAAGATAACGTTGGTTAAAAGAATTGTAGGGCTTCCAGGTGAAACAATAACTATTGTTGACGGAGAAGTGTTCATTGATGGGGATGCTGTTCCATTGGATGAACCATATATTAACCCTGCAGAAGTGCCTGTTGGAGATTTCGGGCCGTATGTGGTACCGGATGGCTGCTATTTTGTTTTAGGTGATAACCGTAATCACTCCGTTGATTCGAGGTATTGGGAATCTACTCATTTTGTTTCAAAAGAGAGTATTACTTCGAAGATATTTTATCGGTATTATCCAAGTTTTAGTAAGATTAATGAATAACGTTAAAGGCGCACCTGATTATAGGTGCGTTTTTGTTTTGTATAGACACATTCTACAAAACAACCAAACAAGTGCGTTTATCTTTGGTTATTATGTCAATAGAAAAACCACGCTTACAAGCGTATAATAAGACTAACAAGAATACGGAAAGGATTGTTAGTTATGGCAGATAAAGTTTGTCCGTTTTGCGAAGAACTGAAAAATGCAAAGGAGATTGAGGCTTGTTATAAAAATAGTCGCGGGAGCCTTAAAAACACTAAAACCGAGTATAAAGTAGCTTTAATAACCGAGCACTATGATTTTCAGGATGAACCCGATAGGTGTACAGGTGTTCACACCGGAAGGCATATGGAATTAAACTTTTGCCCTGTTTGTGGCAAGAAAATAGAGAGGTAAAACAATGAACAGAACGCGCAGAAAAACGCTCGAAGAAATTTACGACAAACTTTCTGAAATGAAAGAACTTCTCGAACAAGTTAAGGACGAGGAGGAAGAGTGTCGCGATAATATTCCGGAAAATTTGTGGGGTTCCGAGCGTTATGAAAAAGCTGATGAAGCTTGCAATAACCTTGATTTCGCAGCATCTTCTCTTGAAGAGGTTCTCGATTATATTGAAAGCGCAAAGGAGTAAGAAGTATGGCAACTTGTAAGGATTGTTTGAGCCATGATGTCTGCGGAAAATGCAAAACACTCGCGATAACAGCAGACAACTCTATTAAAGCAGAATACCGAAACGATGTTGAAAAGCATTGTGATAGTTTTAAAGATGAAAAGCACCATTTAAAAGTACCTTGTGTTGTAGGAGACACACTATATTGGGCAACAAACAGCGGCTTTATACATAAGTTGACGGTTACATACGTTGATATAAAGTTACGAAAAGAGGAAACTGAATTCGATTGTTGGGCTGTTTTCGACTTAGATGGGCGTCCTTGTCAAATGGCAGTTATACCATCTAAAATTGGTGAAATTTACTTTTTCAACCTTGAAGATGCACAAAAGGTATTAAAGGAGCGTGAATCTCGCAATGAAATGTAATTCAACTAAGGTTCAAGAACAAAAATACAAAAACGCAAAAGCAAAAGCTGAAGCAGAGCGCAAGGCTATGCTTGATGCAATGACAGAAGAAGAAAGAACTGCTTTTCTTGAAAAAGAAAAAGAAGAAAGAGAGGCTAATGCTCGCAGAGCACAAAAGCATCTTACAAATTTAGCTGTTCTCTCAGCTACTATAGGAGGTCCCTACAGGACGTTTTGATGTAAACAGGAGGCAATTTTTATGTTAAACAATTCTGATATTTGGACTTTTCTTGGTTTAAATAATATATCTGTTTCTATAAAAAGTAGAGGCGATGACCACACAGAAAACAAGTTTTTGTGTATGTTCCACGCCGGCAGTGACACAGCCAACATTCGAGACGGAAGTTTTTTACGTGGAATCCACGGCGATGGCGCAACACCTAACGAAGCATTCACAAATATGTGCAAACTTTGTTCAGGTAAAAAAATTGAATTTGGAAACTGGACCGACGGGGTTTATACGCCTATTAAAGTTCAGTTCCCGATACTTATATGATAGTAAGGAGTGTCCATTATGCGCACAAAAAAGTTCAGAGGCAAACTAAAAAACAAGGACGAATGGGCTTACTGGAACGCCTTCGGTGAGATTATTGATAAAACACCTGCTACATCAGGGTTTTATTACGCATATCAAATTAATCATCGTCTCTTGCTCGAAACCGTAGGTCGTTATACCGGTATTCAAGATGCTAATAACAAACCCATATGGGAGCATTGTGAATGCACAGTCACTTCTAAAACCGGTGGCACATTGGCATACGGTTACATTAAACTCATACAGGGTTGCTTTGTTTTTGTTGAATACGGCACCCACAACGTTATGAGACTTTGTGATTTGGAAATAAACAACCTTGTAATTAAAATCACTAACGATTTTTACGATGCTAATAAAGTGGAAAAGGATGGTGCAAAATGAGTAACTATAACAAACCATTAACAGACTTGAAGGAATTATCTTTTGATGACTATGAAGCTTGCAAAAAGTTTTTTATGTATTGCTTAACACCGGAAAGCCGACAAATTAATTACAACAATGATATTATGCAGGGTTCTATGAATGTTCGTATTTTTTGGGTTGACGAAAATCGTAACCTTGGTTATGCGCTATTCGACGACTGGAAAGAAAAGAAGATTCGCTTTTATAGAATTGGCTCTGATGAAGCTTGGTTAAACTTTAATCGCGGGTTCGGTGCTCAATTTGTTGGCGATAATTCTTGAAAGTATCTTTGAAAACGCTTTCTTGAGGGTTTGTGCATAACAAGCCCTATTCCACAAAAATTTTGTAAAGAAGGTATACATATGTTAACAAAAGAAGAATTAAAAGCAAATAACAACAACGTTATGGTAATTATGGAGAACAGGGTTATGCAGATGACAGGTTGCAACAGAGAAACGGCTAACCTTGTTGCAAATGAAATTCTCACTCTGGATGCAGAATCTGAAAAACTACTTTCTTCGGAAACTACTGTACATTGTTGTGGCACTTGTGCGTTCTACAATTCTTTGCATTTTCATTGCGAGTGTGACCGCAAGCCTACAAACGAACGATATAGTCTTTCTCCTACAGATGGTGAAAACTGTACATTTTATGAATAAGGAGCGCAAGAATAGTGGCTGAGACTTCCGGTTGTTCTTTTTGTGAAATGTTGAACAAGCTAAACGCGCAGATTTGTCGCGAGAATCTGTTACCTTGCGTAACCGGTGAAATACAAGTGCGGTATCGTGTTTCATTGGTGCAGGACACTTTTTTCAGAGGTTTGCAGTATCGGAGGGTTATGTGTAATAACAATAAATTAAACTTCTGCCCGGAGTGTGGGCGTAAATTATAAAAAAGGAAAATATTGATACTAAGGAAGGTGTTGAGTATGACAGTTGGAAATTTTTGTATAGATGGTAATTTTAGCGTTGAGAGCCTTGATGGTCTTAGCGAAAAAGACTTGAGAGAACTTAATAGAGTTGCTCAGGCAAAGCTTGATGAAATTGAAGGCGAAAAAAGACGAAAAGCTGAGCTCAAAAAGAATTATGCTTTAAAGGATATCCCTTCTAAGTTCGAATTCAGACCCTCTTGGTTGGGTAATCTCGTTAAAGGTTGGTTTGAACAAAATCCAAACTGTTCAATGCCTGTAGAAATATATAACAAGCTGATGAAGGACAGCACAGAAGAAATAAAGCCTAAAAGAAGTGAAATTTACAGTTGCCCGTATTGTGGCAAATTTAACCTTCGTGTGGGCAATTTCGGTATGAATGAATATTCTGTTCGAAACGCTGTTTGTTGTGAGTCTTGTGACTTTGAAGTAAAAAAGAAGGTTTCCGGTAAAGAGTATTACGCTTGGGAAATCTTTCACGAATGGCTTATTAAACACGGTTATTTGGACAAGAGTGTAAAGTTTCAGTATTAAGAGGTGTCAATATGTCAAGAAAGGACGAAAAAAGAGTTGCTCCTAAAATTCTCGGTAAAGCAATATTTGTAGATTTTAACAGCTACGCAGAGTGGTGTCTGACCGATGAGGCAGATGAATTCTTTTCTATTAAGAATATGTGGACCGGTTGTATGGGTGAATTACAGGGCAAGGTTCCCAGTATTGAATTCGGCAAGGTTCACGATATGGTAAAACCGAACGAGTGGAAAAAGAAAAACTTTAACCAAATAGCACGAGTGGACACCTATCTTGAGCCTCTCAAAAAGTGTATCGAATATATCGAAATGTTTTCTTCTGAAGATGCTCCTCTGAAGTTCGACCTTGTTTACGAACACGAAGACAAGTTCGATATTATCGCTTACGGTAACTACCAGTTTATCGTTCCCAAGTGGGCTATAACCAAAGAACACCTTGTTGACTACACGGGTGTAGCTCTTTCTGAACTCCGTGCAAAAGCCCTTACAGGCGATAAGACAGGTCTTGTTCCTGTTGGTTCACAGTTGGCAACAATGTCACAGTTGGCAGTGAGAGACCAAATATCTGAAGCCGAAGCACTTCAGTTGGCGTACGATGCTGAAAAAGACGATATTGAAAATGCTCGAGTTAAAGGGCTTGATGAGTTGCAGCGTGAAATCGAGGAAAAACAGGCAGAGCTTGAAGCACGAAAGCAAGCTCTCCTCGAAACCTTTTATAAGAAGCAGGCTCTTCTTGAAGAGAAAATGAAACAACTCAAAACTGAACTTTATGTTCTTGAGAGTGAGATTTACTCTATCCGTTGTTTCTTGGGTGAGGTTGTTGACTTTATTCAATTGAGAAAAGGCAATCCTGCTCCGGTAGATGCTCCTATCACACTCTTCCAGAAAATGCGTTTCCTTGACGATGAACTCGGTAAGCTCGTTTCTGTGTATGACTTTGATTTCAACGATGTGAAGCTTTTCGAAAAGCTTTTACAGACCAGAGACGATATTCTCGATGTTTTCTGTCCTAACGATAAATGTGTATCTCTCGTGAGAGTTTCTAAAACAGGTACATATTTCGGCTACGATGATGTAGGTGAACTCTTAAAGGAATATGAGGTTTATCACGGTCTCAGAATCGGTATCCTTATCAGAAACGGCGAGAATTTATATATGGGTTGGACCGATGAAGGAAAAATCAATATTCCTGATGATATGTTCTATGCTCCCGGTGCAAAAGTTGTAAACAGCGAAGATGCAGGGGAGACAACTTCTATCGAAGAAGCTGTAAGCCGTTACTTTATCTTCAGTATCCTTCAGGGTGCGTTACAGAACAAGCAGATGCTTACATTACCTGAAGGCGTTAAAGCTGATTTTTCAAGACCGTCTGAATATATCATTTACTCTGTTGCAGACACTTGGCTCTGTGATAACCGTTACGGTACATTCGATGAAATGATTAAAAAGTGTAACAGCAGAATTACCGCAGGTGACAATGTTCTTTGTCTTGAGTGGAACTCAGATAAGGATGGTTATAGAGGTCACAGCGATTATCGTAACCTTACTCAAGGTCTTTCCGTAAAAGACAGGGGTATATATCCTATTCGTCTTATTGAAGAAAACACCAACACTTATCGTTCAAGCGACTATAAATACTTTGTTTCTCTTAAGAAAAACACCGATGATGAATATGTTTGGAAGGGATATGATTTACTTCCCAGACAGCGTGATGCTTATGCTTTATTCAGAATCTATGAAGACGAGTTCATCAACCTTACATATATGAACTCTACTTGGCTTAAATATGTAATTACTACAAAAAATCTCGGTGATGAAAGACGTAGACTTGGTAAGTTTGCAGAAGCTATCCGTTATCTTAATGATGCTCTTAAGTTTATTAAAGAGCGTGAAAAAGAAGAGGCTGAGTATATCAGTAAATATGTAGATAGAATCACCGAGGATACCTGGGTGCTCTTAACCGAGTTTAAGCTTGAAAAACGTGTTCGTAACATCAATGATTATCAAGCAAAGAGGTTTGCTAAATGGTTAATAAATAACAACGCCTGACCCCTTTTATATGGGGTTAGGGTAGATAAAGGGTAGGTGAGTGCCTATGAATATTGATAAGTCATCATGGGAAACGTGTGTTTTATGTGGTAAAAAGATACATCCATATCAGTTGAACAGCGCATTGCCTTTGGCAGATGGGCCGTGTTGTGTTAGTTGCCATTATGGAACTGTTTACCCAACTAAAATGAACGGTGGAAAGCCGTCGAAATGGAGTCATACAAGAAATGACCGGGGAAACATCGTTTCTTGTTTCAGGGCAATGAATGATTCAGAAGTGGAGGCACTAACGAATCGTATCAATGATATAAAAAATCAACAAATTGTTCAAAAGGAGTAATGCTTTTATGAGTAATATTAAGCTTGCGTTTAAGTCTGGTACCAACAAGGCCAGCAAAGAACCTGAGATAATTTATGATACCGAAAAAGCCAGACTGCATAAAAATGAGATGGATAGCGCTGTTGCAAAATTCAAAGAGGAAACAGCTAAACATGATAAGCGTTTGAGAATTGCCGGTATATGTGCAGGTGTTGTTTGGACGGTTGCGTTAGTGGTAACAAAGCTGGCCGGTTGGGTTATAGCGCTTGGGTTTGCTTCGGCTTTTCCCATAGGTTTTTTTGTAGGCGTTCAGAATTGGTGCAGAGAGCAGAGCAAGCCCAGTGACAAATATACACCGGATATTTTATATTATTTGGCGATTGACGGGAAAAAGATTCTGCACACAAAAATAACCCCCTATTACAAATACATTCCTAACGTTACTGTCACCGTTGAAAACTCCGACCACTCCGTTTCAGAAACAGAAATCAATTTTGAAGTTGTTACAAAAACTGACCTGGACCACATTATTTTAAACGTTAACGAAGGTGTAATTTATGCACCGTATGAGGATTGAGAGGTAATTATATGGCTAACTTAGAAATTAAAATATCCGTTGGAGGTGCTGTTCCTCCTGAAGGCTATCAATATTGGTTTTGTGACCGTCCCATCAACTGGCAAAAAGATATGGAAAATGTTTTTTTGAATCACGTTAACGATAGTGTAATTGTATCAGTTGGACGCGATAGTTATAAACAGGTTTTTCAAACCTTACAGAAACACAATATAAAAAACTACAAAATTGGTATTCACTCAAAAACAAAAATAGAAGATGTGCAACCAATCATTGACGCCATCAAAGAAAATGGTTGGGAAGAATATATAGACAAAGATAAGAGTTATAACGGACGCTATCTGTTGCTTACAGAACACGTAAAGGACGACGGTTTTATACACATTAGCCAATACCTTTTGGCAAATGAAAATAATTTTATATTCGGCAGTCATGGGCGCGGTAGTGCTGCGTTTATAGCATGTCTTATGGAACGTGCTATAAAACAATGGGGTTATAATATACAGGATTTTTCTGATGAACAATTAGAGAAAATACGCTGGGGCTTTGAACATAATCTTCTTTTTGAAAAAATCCGTCTTTACACTAACCCTGCTTTCACCCCGGAACAAATGGTTAGTATCGTTTATGGTTTTTGTGGATTTATTGAAGAGTATATTCCGGGTGGTCTTAATGTGGAACAAGTCTCGTTATATGCTAACCCTGAATTTGATGACCGACAAATGCGAGAAATCTATAATAGTTTTATAGATGGATTAACTATTGACCAAATTCGCGTTTTTGCCAAACCGGAATTTAGTGCTGAACAAATGAAAGCTATTAAGTATGGGTTTAAAATTGGACTAAGTATTGAACAGGTATCTGTTTATGCCACACCAAATAACGATGCTTCTAAAATCCTTCGTGAATTAGAAAGATACTCTAATGCCGAAACAAACACAACAGTGACAGAACACAACGATTAAGAGGTGGTATTATGGCAATAGGATATTTTGATAAAAACTCTATTGAACTTGCATTGGAGATTGGCAAGATTAGTAATTTGTTTGTGCGGTATGCACGGAAAGGAAATTTTATGAAAAAACGACTTGCTTTAATAGCGACAGTTTTAGTTGGAGTTTTGTTAATTGGGGCTACAGCTTTTTATATTGTACATGATTTTCAGAAAGATAAGGAACAGCACTATATTAACGAACATGCTTCTATCTCTGCGATTGTTACAGAAAAGCACATCGGTTATGGTGCTCGTGGTGGATATTACTTCCAAGTTATTGCGGAACATTCTTCGGTCACTTCCGACGGTGAAGAAATTACTTTTACAGTCGATTACAGCCTTCCTGAAGAAAGTTTGAAAGATTATTATCAAATCGAAGTTGGCGACTACATCGTTGCAGAATATACTCCATATGCACGGAGTGGTGAGTGGAACTATGTTTCTTTTATAAAATCAGAGTAACCAGAGGTGAGTGGTATGGCTAAGCCGGTGAACTTTGCAGGGTTTACGCTTTATCGGATTTTTTACGGTGAGCATATTGTTTATCTCGGGCGCACGATGCAACCTCTTCAAAGTCGTATACGAGGGCATTTGTTTAAGAAGCCGATGCACCGGGAGATTTGTATTGAACAGGTATCTAAAATTGAATATGCTACCTTTCAAAGTCAGGCAGATATGTACTTATATGAGATTTATTTCATTAACCTGTGGCACCCGGCTTTAAATAAGGACGACAAGGCATCTGATTCGCTTTCTGTTTCTCTGCCGGAGGTGGAATGGAAGTTGTTTTCTACGCCTCTTTGGGAAAAATGGCGAAAAGAGATTGAGGATAACGATGTTTCTTATCAGGCCAGGCGCAAGGCTTATACTGAGGTTTTTGAGCAACAACAGGAGTTGCGCAGGCAAAGGCGTGACGGTGAGATTACCGAGGATGAGTACTGGGAGCGACACGAATTGTTGCGGCAAAAGGAAAATGAGCTGCACAACCTGATTTATGGATAAAAGAGAAAAGGAACCGGGGCGCTGCGGAGCAGGGTCTCGGTTTTTGTTGTTTACATAGAATTAAGAGGGTGTTAAAGTGTTTTATCGAAGACAATAAAAGGAGCAAACGAATGAAGACGAACGAGAGCCTTTATGATGAAATTCGCGATAAGTTTATTAAGGAAGGTGACAGTAAGTTTTTAGCATTGTCTGATAATGACCAGCACAATATTGTATTGGCCATTCACAGGTATTACGAGCTTTTAAATAGTGAAGAAAAGAGATAAAGTCGGCAATTGTGCCGGCTTTATTTTATTTTGTGCATTTAGTGTACAAAAATCACAGTTCTATCAGCGTATCTTTGGTGATTATGTCAATAGAAAAACCACGCTTATAGGCGTATAATATAGACAATGAAATACGGGATGCGGTATCCGTTAAGCTGTGAAAGGTTTTGTTATGAACGATGTGAAAATTGGACAGAAAAGAAAGTGGTTCAAGTCAGGAAGAGTTTTTACAGTTGAATCCCACGTTGAAGGAACCGTGTGAATGTTGGTCACTTTCATAACAGGAGGAAATGGCTATGAAAAAATTTTACGTTACAGTTAGCAAAATTGGTGTAGCAACAATTGAAGCCGAAACGCCCGAAGAGGCTAAAGAAAAAGCGGAAACGATGAAACCTGAAGACTATATTTGGGAATCCGGTTTTGTTGTTGATAACGTTCGCTAATTTCATAGCGAATAACATTTAAACGGAGGAAAAATTATGGACAAAGTTAATATCAATTGCAAATCATGTGAAGTAAAGGAGTAAGAAGTATGACGGTTTTTTATCGTACAGAGGAGGTACGAGTATGACAACGTTAATTTTTGCTGTTATTGGTTCGGTGATTTCTGTTGCGGGTGCACTGGCTATTTTTTGGTTTTTGAAAGCTAAAAGCTATGGCGTCTTTATGGCTTCCTTGGTTGGCATACTTCTTTATGTTGTCGTTTTGTCTATCGGTATAAACGTATTTTAAATTTTAAGGAGCATGAGGAATGATGGCTGTGAAAAACAAAATATTAACAGACAAAGAGATTATAAAGGCTTTTAACATAGTTGTTGAAAGCAAAGGAAAAGATGCTGTATTTGCTAATGTTAATATAAAGAAAGAAGCAAGTTGCGAGTACAAACACATTGCTTTGACTTTTGGTGATATTCTTGACCTACTCAACCGTCAAAATGCAGAGATGGAGAGATTGCAAGCCGAACGAGATATGGCTGTCAAAGACCTGCACGCCAACACCAAATGTCATATTTGCCAGCACCTTCCGGATGATGGGAATATGACACATTGCCCACATTATGCATCGTGTGGCCTTGCGTATATTCATTTTAAGTGGCGTGGAGCCACAAAGGAGCGTGAGAGCTGATGTTAGTGCAAACGATTAAGAAACATGGGAGGTTCATATGAAGGTTATTTTTTTGGATATTGATGGGGTTCTTAACTCATTAAGTACCAAAGAAACTTTTGAAGGGTATGTTTTTGTGTCAGACAAACACATTATTCTCCTTAAAGAGTTGATTGACCGTACAGGAGCTAAGGTTGTTCTTACTTCTTCTTGGCGTTGGGGTTGGTTCTGTTCAGAACACCCTTATGTTGCAAATGAATCTGATGAGCAGGACATTCGATTGTTTAAAGCTTTAAGGGATAAACTTAAGGCTTTTGGTATAGAGTTATTTAGTTTCACTGCCGATTTTGGGTTTCGCGGAGAAGAAATTGATTGGTGGTTGAAAAATCAGGGGGAAGAGGTTGAATCCTTCGTTATTTTGGACGACATGGATGGTAGAGAAATGCACCCACACTCAAGATTTTTGGTGCAGACCTCTATGAAAAGTGGTTTACAGAAAAATCACATTGTTCGTGCAGAAAAAATATTGATGTGTAATCAACTTGTTCATCCGTCAAAAGTTTAAAGATTTAAAAGAGGTATTTGTTATGAAAAATAAACGCAAAAACTTTAAAGAAACACTTTCCATACTCGTATCCACTGTCGCTCTTATTGGTGTAGTTGGTCTTATGTGTTTAGGACTGTATAACGGTTGGATTCGTTCTTCAATGAACCAAATAGTTGGTGAACTTAAAAGCAACGGCACCCAAAACCCCGCATACTATACATCTATTTCTAACACAAAAATTCAAAACACCGTAATTGTAGCGGGTGTAATTCGCAATACCGGAGATGGTTGGCATCTTATCGAAAACAATACCCATTGTTCCTTGAATTGTGATGGGGTGTTTGTTAATAACGGCACCAACGCAATCAGCATAGATTATTCCAGTATTAAGGCTCAAAAAGTTATTTCATTTGTTGTTTCGCCGGATGAAACATTTTCTTTAGAAGGGTATTCTTGTGGTGCAAGCGTAGGTTTGGAACACGCTAACGTTTTTGTGCATAAATCAATTGACGGCGTTTCTTCAGAGATTAATCCTCAGGACATTATTTCTGATAAAGGAAATTTTTGGTTTATCGGTGTTTTTGAAGTTTGATAAAAACGATATTATTGTGGTGGATTTTTACGTTTGTTAAATGTTTAACAAGTAGGTGAGCAGCTTTTCTTTAACTGCTTTTTTGAAACACCACTACAACACATAAATTTACTTGGAGGTTTTGTTATGGCAAGAGTACATAAGAAAATGATTAAAAATATTATCAAGGCTGAGATGAAGAAGAAAAAGGCACCGAAAAAGGATATTGACGAGGTTATTGATACCTTAGATAAAATTGATTTGAAAACTTTAACATCACTATTTGCTAATCCGGCCACAGCTGCCGAGTTCCTTAAAGACCCGTCTAAGCTGAATGAGTATGTCAAAGAAGACAGTGAACCACAAAGCGATGAACGCAACGATTTATCAGAAGACACCGTTGCAGAAATCGGTATGGAAGAGAACCCCGGTGCCCAAGTCTGATGTGACACTATTTTATAGTGTGGTTAGGCAGGGCGACAAGAGAGTTCATTCCCAAACTATTGTACAGGGTGAATAATAGTGGCTTGTTAATATTTTAACAAACAGGTGGTTCGAAAATGCCACTACCTTTATAGTAATATACAATTTTTACAACTCTATTGACTTATCTTTGGTGATTACGTCAATAGAAAAACCACGCTTGCAAGCGTATAATAAAAGTATAAAGAAATGTATTAAAGGAAGGTACATGGAAAAATGGAAGAGTTAATTAAACAGCCTAACGGTAAGTTTTGCAGCATGGAATATAACGGTAAGATGCGTTTCGTCAATTATACCGAAGAAGATGTTATTAATATGTACATCGAGCAGGCTAAAAAGGATATGAAAAACGCGGAGCGTTGCGAGGTTATAATCGAACGTCTGGTTTCTCATGATAAGCATAACGGAGGTATGGTTGATAAAGACCAGCTCGCGTCCATGGGGTTTGATAGACCGTATTCAGAATTAGTAAAATACATTCCCCGTAAGCCTCTTAGCCAACATTATGTAGGGCACGATTGTACAACGTATGGCAAATGCCCCAACTGCGGCAAAGGCGTCCAGGATGGCATAGGCCACAAAGACAAAAAGTGTGGCTACTGCAGTCAGTTATTAAAATGGTGATAAAAAAGCCAATAATATTTTGAGTTTTATTTTATGAGGTGATTATTGTGAAGACTTTGAAAAAACTTTTTAAACCGTTTCTTTGTGTATTTGTTTTTATCGGTGTAGGTGTTCTCACACTTGCGAAAAAAGCGGTTCTGTTTTTTAAAATTAAACCGCAATACACAAACCTTGTTAAATTAGAAAACGCGAAAGCGAAGTTGTATTCGCTTGTTTTCAGTCCATATCGTATATGTAATGGCATCCGTCCTGTTTGCGTACAAAGAAGCGCTGCTCCCCTGTCCGATTTGGCTCAGTGTCATGAGATTATCAAACAGAAGAGACAGAACGCTTAAGTTGTTGCATTAACAGTCGAAGGAGCTTGTTTATGAAAATTGTTTTTGATAAAAGCAAGGCTTATCAAAATAAAGCCGAGCACACAAAAATTCTTGAATCTAAAAAAGGAAAAGCATACAGCTTTTACGCTAGACACCTATCCCTTCCACTTTCTATGGTCTTAGTGTTTGCTGTGATTGTTTTTCCATGCCTTGCGGTGTTCGTAGGAGCCTTCATTGTCTTCGCTGCAGTCGCAATTTTAGATAAAAAAGCAAAAAGTTTCGTTTGCGCACCGATGGATGTTGAATATCTTGATGCGATATCTCATTATGGCACAGACATTAAAATTGATGTTATCGAAGACGAGGATAACGATGTTAGTTATGTTAAGTTAGCATACACCGAAAACGGAGACACAATATTGAAAAATATAGGTTCCGTAAAAATACAAGTATCAGATGATTCTAATTTTAATGAGCCCACTCTTGATTTAACAAACAAAACGTTTTTTATTCCAGCTTCTGAGAGCGTTCTTTGACATAAGCAAACGCCAGGAGGAGTCTATGAAAAATTTTAAAAAAACTATTCCCAAGGCTATTGCTTTCGCTTTGTTTTTAGGCTCAGAAATCTATTGTGTCGCTGTTTTTTCAAAAGTCAGTGGGTATTTTCGTGAGGTTCGAAACTGGGAAGCTAAATATATACAATAAAGCCGGAGTACGTGCTTTGTTGATGGTTTAAACAACAATTAACGCACTGTTCTGCAGTGTGCTAGTTGTTAAATAGTATTAAGGTCACGTGGACCCAAAACACAGAAAGGATAATTTTATGAAAGCTATTTTAATTATTGCCGGCATTCTTGTCGCTGTTGCTCCAATCGCTATATCTGTGATTAAGGCTTGTAGTTCTAACGGTAATTATTCCCCCAAAAAACTCCCCATTATTAGTGGTATCGCTATAGGGCTTGCTCTCATCACTCTTGGCGCAGCCATTGTTGTAATCCCAACCGGATATACCGGAGTTAAAAGCACGTTCGGTCAGGTTGACCCTAACCCGGTACCCACAGGTTTTAGCTTTAAAGCTCCCCTTATTACAAGCGTTGAAAAGGTAAACAACAAACAGCAGGACTATGAGTTAAGCGCTGAAAACGTGATTTGGGGTGAAACTAAAGCGCGAACTGCAATTTCATTTAGTGGTATTACTGTTACCGCTAAAATTAACCCCGAATATTCTGCATGGATGGTTGCAAATATCTCCAATTATAAAGAAACTCTTATTACAGAGGCCGTGGTTTCTTCTGCTCTTAAAACTGTAACAAAAACATTGTCTGATGAAGAAGCAACAAACCGTGGCACCATCGAAAGACTTGCTAAAGAAGAGTTACAAAAATCATTGAACGATAAGTATAGCAAAGAGCTTATTTTTGTTGACAAGGTTACTATTTCAAACGCTGACTTCGAAGAAAGCTACAATACTGCTATTGCAGAAAAACAGAAAGCACAGCTCGCTTATGAACAGCAGCAGATTGAAAACAAGAAAGCTATCGAAAAGGCAGAAGCTGACGCAGAAGTTAAAAAGGCTAAGGCTCAGGGTGAAGCTGATGCTGCAATTATAGCTGCCGAAGGCGAGAAGAAAGCCAACGAACTCCTTGAACAGTCACTCAGCGACAAAATTATTAAAAATAAGGCTGTTGACAAGTGGAACGGTGAGCTTCCTCAGGTTATGGGAGAAAACGGTGTTCTTATGGATTTAACCGGAAGCGCAGAAGCTTCAAAATAAGACTATCCTTAAACAAGGAGGTTGACTCAATGAATCATACCGAACTTTTAAGTAATGCGAAGCCGATTTTGTTTAACACTTCAATGGTGAAGGCTATGTTGGAGGGTCGCAAGTGCTGTACCCGGCGCTTATGTACTCCTCAGCCGGTTTTTCGGAACGGTGAGACCGGTGTATTCGTGGAAATGGACGATGGTTCCTTTCAATTGAAAGTTGATGGGTATAAGAGCATATATGACTACCCTACTTACTCAAAGTACTTTGTTGGTGATATTCTCTATGTCCGTGAGACGTGGGCAGAGGATAAAAACGTTTATTTCTATAAAGCGGATTTTTCTGATGATGATTTACAGAAAATTGCGAATATAACGCGATGGAGACCGTCTATTCATATGCCGAAGGTTGCTTCGCGTATCTTTCTTCGCGTGACAAACGTGAGGTTAGAGCGTTTGCAGGAGATTACTGAAGAGGATGCCGTTAAAGAAGGTGTTTTCTTTTGTGACGAGCTTTTCTCCGGCTATCACTGGGGTGAGCACGAGATTGGGCACGTATGGGATTCTGCAAGAAACGCTTTTTTGTGGGGATTGTGGAACAGTACTGTTCCCACGTCTGACAAGGATATTTATGGTTGGCAGGCTAACCCGTGGGTTTGGGTGTATGAGTTTGAATTAGTTGAAAAGGAAGGATAGTATATGAAACGTGTTGAGATTTTTGTTTGTTTCTCGTGTGAAGGGCTTGAAAAAGCTGTTAACAACTGGCTTGAGAACCATCCTGATAACGAGGTGCATGACATAAAATTTGATATTTCTGTTGGAAGCCAGCGTAAAAGCAGTGAGTATGGTGCGATGATTATATATTCTTAAGTTATAAAGATTGTTTGCGGCATTTAAGTATAAAGATTACATATGTAATTGGTTTTAAGAGGAGTGTTTACTTTGAATTGGAACGATTTGTTTTTTGATAGTGACTCTTTCAGGAAAAAGGAAGTTGCTGTTTTCGATAGCGTTTCTAAATTGTTAGATGAAGGTGTTGCCGTTTATCCGGATATTTCAAAGCCGGATTCTATGTTCATAAATTTCAATGATTTTTATAGAGCGCTTCACTTAACTCCTTTAGACAATGTTAAGGTTGTTATTTTGGGTCAGGACCCATATCACGAAAAAGGGCAAGCTAACGGTTTGGCTTTTTCTGTGGATGCAGGGGTTCCCCTGCCCCCGTCATTAAAGAATATATTTAAAGAGCTGCAGAACGATTTGGGTGGTGCGCTCAGAACTAACGGAGATTTGTCTGACTGGGCTAATCAGGGAGTATTGCTGCTTAACAGCTCTTTGTCCGTTGTGGAGGGTAAACCAAACTCTTTAGCTAAGTTATGGGAGCCTGTCACAGATGAGATTATTTCGTTTATTGATGAAAACGTTTCCCCTGTAGTATTCGTATTGTGGGGAAATAATGCGAAAGCGAAGAAGCCATTGATAAAGAGGAACAAGGACTTTATCGTTGAATCGGTTCATCCGAGCCCATTGTCTGCTAATCGTGGTTTTTTCGGTAGTAAGCCGTTTAGTAAGGTTAATGAGATTTTGACCGATAATGGGCTTTCCCCAATTGTTTGGGAGTAAGTGTGCGAGAGAGGTAACGCGTATGTTGATAATTTTTATTTTAATTATAATTCTTGGTTTTTCAATAACTAATGGCACAACAAAGCAAGAAGACACAAAACTAACCAAAAAAGATGTAGCAAAAATTATAATTTGTCTTTTGTGTTGTGTACCGGTGGCAACCTCTCTCTTATCTAACAGAGAATATGTACCTGCTACAATAGAGAACCAAGACGATTTTTATTATTTTAACTCCGAAACTCTTTCTTTTTATGAACAAACTACCTCAGAACTTGAATTGGCACTGAATCCTTTTGCAAGAAAGAACTTTGTAAAGCTTGAAAAAGCCCCTGAATGGTTTAGTCTCAGAGATAGTCATTCCCATATTTGTACATGTGGATATATAAAAGGAAGTACTCGATGGGACCCATATTGCCCGGCGTGCGGTAAAAAACAAAATCCGGAACGCTGTGCTCAATGTGATAGTAGACTCAGTTGGACTGAAACAATGTGTAGTGAATGCGGGGCACATATAAAAGAATAGATAACTAATTTTATGTAAGGGAGGTATACATATGAAAGTTTTATTTGTTTCTACATGCCTATTAGTGTTAGTGACCGTAATTCTTACGTTTATGGGACGCAGGACCAAAGGCCACAAGTTTTCCAGACTGGCTGTTGTATCAGGAGGTTTTGGCGCTGTTTTCGCCGTTCTCGGTTTTCTTGTTTCGGCAGGATATATAACTGTATAAAGGAGCACAGA
>JAEIGA010007327.1_pt1 | contig 16772 bp, 15 predicted proteins | sample 9270691 | NCBI WGS metagenome assembly JAEIGA01 (sample SAMN17057246, study PRJNA624740) | gut metagenome | biome: biome; isolation source: fecal sample | host: Bos grunniens | place: China: Xizang | collected 2019
ATCTCGCCTCCGGGAAGAGAACGAAAACTGTACCTAGCGTATCAAGGCAGTATCTGATGTTTCTGATGAGGTTTATATCCGTCACGAATTTACGCTTACCGAGCACACCGAGTGAGCGCATAAGAGGCTCTGTGTACGTATTGAATCCCTCAAGCGTCATTACGTTGTTCACGGGGTACGGATGCGTCGCCTTCAGCATAAGGTTGAAGTCAACCATCGAGGAGTGCGTTACAAGTAAGATATACGGTTTTCCTTCAAGCTCCTCCATGTCGTGCTTTCTGATAACTGCGCCGCGCTTTTTGAGGTCGGGAAAGCTGATAATTCCCTTCGCGAGCGACATTAAAAACGATGGCTTGTGCGGTTTCTTTTTGAAATCGAAATGTCTTACTTTATTTTTGTCGGGATATTTCATATTAATCACAGCACTCCTAAAGTATTTTTATTTTAATACATTTATTATAGCATATTTTTGTTCTCTCAAAAACAGTTTTTATAAAATTTAATCGAATTTCGCAAAAAAACAACAATTTCGGGCGTTTTTTCCCCACGGACAGCCGTTAAGGATATACTCATTCTCTGTATTTTTACTAATTAAAGGCTCCGTATCATTTTCCCCGCTGTGACACTCTCCAAAATATTCGAAAATTGAAAATACCTTCCCGAAAAATATTGAAAAACTCTTCTTTCTAATGTATAATTAACGAAAGATCGGCTATATATGATGCCGTATTATAAATCACACGTCAGAGGTGCTCACAATGGCTTTAGTATCGGAATATTTCGGCTGCCTTGCATTTGACGACTCCGCGATGAAGGAGCGTCTCCCCAAGGACACCTACAAATCGCTCAAGAAAACCATCGACGAAAACAGAACTCTCGATATCGGCGTTGCAAATATCGTAGCAAACGCTATGAAGGACTGGGCGATCGAAAAGGGCTGTACTCACTACACGCACTGGTTCCAGCCGCTCACGGGAATCACGGCAGAAAAGCACGACAGCTTCATCTCCCCGATAGGTGACGGTAAGATCATTATGGAGTTCTCCGGTAAAGAGCTTGTACGCGGCGAGCCCGATGCATCCAGCTTCCCCTCAGGCGGTCTTCGTGCCACATTCGAGGCAAGAGGCTACACTGCATGGGACCCCACCTCCTACGCTTTCATAAAGAATAACACGCTCTGCATTCCGACGGCATTCTGCTCGTACGGCGGTGAGGCGCTTGACAAGAAGACGCCTCTACTGCGCTCGATGGAAGCCATCAACGTGCAGTCGCTTCGCATACTCAAGCTCTTCGATCCCGCATCAGACGTTGCGTGTGTACGCACAAGTGTTGGTCCCGAGCAGGAGTACTTCCTCATCCCGAAGGATATGTACGACAAGCGCCGCGACCTCATCTTCACAGGCCGCACGATGTTTGGTGCAAAGCCCCCGAAGGGTCAGGAGCTCGAGGATCACTATTTCGGAAGCATCAAGGCATCCGTCCTTGCATATATGAAGGAGCTTGACGAGGAGCTCTGGAAGCTCGGCATCCTCGCGAAGACCGAGCACAATGAGGTGGCGCCCTCTCAGCACGAGCTTGCTCCCATCTATACGCAGGCAAACATCGCCACCGACCACAACCAGCTCACAATGGAGATCATGCGCAAGGTCGCAGCCCGTCACGGACTCGTTTGCCTCCTCCACGAAAAGCCGTTTGCAGGAGTTAACGGCTCCGGTAAGCACAACAACTGGTCGATCACAACTAACACAGGCGTAAACCTCCTCACACCCGGTGAGACCCCGTACGAGAACGCACAGTTCTTACTCTTCCTCTGCGCAGTTATCAAGGCTGCGGACGAATATCAAGATCTTCTCCGAATCAGCGCCGCAACTGCAGGTAACGACCACAGACTCGGTGCGAATGAGGCTCCTCCCGCAGTTGTATCGATGTTCCTCGGAGACGAGCTTTCCGCAATCATCGACGCGCTCGAGACCGACACTCACTATGACCCGAAGGTTGAAACAGAGCTCACACTCGGCGTTGACATTCTTCCCCAGCTTCCGAAGGACACCACCGACAGAAACCGTACATCTCCGTTTGCATTCACGGGTAACAAGTTCGAGTTCCGTATGGTTGGCTCCTCCAATTCTATCGCGGACTGCAACACCGTACTCAACACTGCAGTTGCAGAGTCACTCCGTCAGTTTGCTGACATTCTTGAAGCCGCAGACGACTTCAAGTCCGCACTCAACACCCTCATCCGTGACACGATCAGACGACACAAGCGCATCATCTTCAACGGAAACGGCTACGACGAGGCCTGGATCAAGGAAGCGACCGAGGTAAGAGGTCTTCTCAACCTCAAGACAACTCCCGACGCGATGACGCACTTCCTCGACGAGAAGAACATCAAGCTCTTCACAACGCACCACGTTTACACAGAAACCGAGATGCACTCCCGTCACGAGATCATGCTCGAGAACTACTGCAAGACGATCAGCATCGAGGCATCCACCATGGTAGACATGGTATATAAGGAGATCCTCCCCGCTGTTACCGCATACACGAAGGAGATCTGCGAAACTGGTATCGCAAAGAAGACATTCTACAAGGACGCTGACACCTCCTATGAGGAAAAGCTCACGATGCGACTCTCCGCACTCTCCCAGTCCATCTCTCTGAGCGTATGTGAGCTCGAGGCAGAGATCCACAGCTCGTACATTATCGAGGACGTAGAAAAGCTCTCACTTGCAATTCGCGACCGCGTGCTCTCGAAGATGCAGGAGCTTCGTGCAATCTGCGACGAGGCCGAATACATCACAGCTGAAAAGTACTGGCCCTATCCCACATACTCCGCGCTTCTCTACGGCGTACAGTAAAATTATTCCCGCAATCACGTGGTTGCGGGATTTTTTATTTTTCTTGCACACCGTGCATAAAACTTCAAAGTGTGGCAAAAATAATGACGAAGAAAACGCAATACGCGATAAATAAGAAAGGGTCATTATGCATAACACACAGAAAAAGCAGAACAAAATTTTACTTGCCGCACTTGTACTCATCCTTGCCTCCGCAGCTATTCTTGTTGCAATAACTGGAAGCGCAAACCGAAAGAATCCCCCCGAGAATCCCCCGATCGACAATCGCACAGAGGACGAGGGAACAAGTGAGACGGACTCTCCGTCCCCTGCAATTATTCCCGAAAAAATCACCCCCTCCGAGGACGAAACCAAGAATAATCCCGAGCCCAAAGAGTCGAACAAAAAAACTGACGCTCCCGCAGAGGATACTGTTGAAGACAAGGAAGTCTCATCCGTTCTCGACAAAGCGCTTCCCAAATTCTCCGCCCCCATCGATAACGTTGTAATCAAGGACTACAGCGACAACGTGCCCGTGTTCTCCTACACTATGAACGATTACAGAACACACGACGGGCTCGATTTTGCGGCATCCCCCGGAACACCCGTGCTCTCTGCGGCTGACGGCGTGATCTGTGAGATAGTCGACGATCCTATGATGGGTGCGACAGTTGCAGTACAGCACTCCGGAGGTGCCATCACAAAGTACAAGGGGCTCTCTCCCGAATCGCTTAATATGCACAACATCGGAGACACCGTAAAGAGAGGCGACGCAATCGGTGCTGTCGGTGAAACTGCTCTCATCGAAAGTGCCGAAGAGTCCCATCTCCACTTTGAGATGACAATCGAAGGTGAGCACGTTAATCCTGCGGAATATATGCAGGTATCGAAGCTCACAAGCATCTACGAGGACTAAAAAATGCGGGGAAATACCAATCTTTTGGTATCTCCCCGTTTTATTCTTTTTATGGAAACAATATATTTTAACATAGTTTAAACTTTGCCCCTACCCTCCTTGATTTGACGAAATTTATATGATAAAATAAAAACATGAACTTTGTCGTTTTCTCCGAAAGGACTATTATATGACGAAAAGCAGAATCATATCCCTGCTCGCACTTTTTCTCACGATCGCACTTACGCTTATCTCGTGCGGCAAGGATTTTGATGTATCAAATATCCCTCTCGAGCCGTCATTCACAGCCCCTCTCACGAATCACATAATCAACCCCGATTCAGAGGTGCGCGGTGTGTGGATCGCCTCGGTTTACAATATCGACTATCCCTCAACAAACACACTCTCCGCAGGGGAGCTGAGAGGCGAGATCGATCACATTCTCGATGTTTGTGAAAAAAACAATATCAACACTGTTTTCTTCCAGGTGCGACCGACCTGCGATGCACTCTACAAGAGCGATATTTTCCCCGTATCGTCGTTTCTCTCGAAGAACGGAGAGCTCATCTTCGATCCGCTTGAGTATATCGTTGAAGAAGCACACAAGCGAAACATCTTCGTGCACGCCTGGGTCAATCCCTTGCGCGTAACAATGAACTCACACGATATCAATTCACTACCGGAGGGCAGTCCTGTCCGAGAAAATCCCGATTGGGCAGTGCCTTATGCCGATGGAAAGCTCTACCTCAACGCAGCGATTCCCGAAGTACGCGAGCTTGTAGCTGACGGAGTTTACGAGATAGTTGATCGCTATGACGTTGACGGAGTCGTGTTCGACGACTACTTCTACCCGTATCCCGTAAAAAATGAAAACGGAAAGGTCGCTGAATTTGACGATGCCGAAGAATTCGAAAAATACGGAGAGTGTTACGACTCTGTGGCAAATTGGCGCCGTGATAACATCAACAAGCTCATCGAAGCATCATATAATGCTGTGCACGAAGCGGATCCCGATTGCGTTTTCGGTGTATCTCCCTTCGCGGTGTGGCAAAACGATGACGGTGAGAACGGTGGAAGTGCCACAACAAATATGGAAGCATACGACTCCCTCTACTGCGATGCTCTCGCCTGGATAAACGGAGGATACATCGACTACATCTCCCCTCAGATTTATTGGGAGTTTTCAAACATAGCCGCTCCGTTCGATGTTGTTGCACGTTGGTGGAACGCACAGCTTTCCGGCACTGACGTGAAGCTTTACATCTCACACGCCTCGTACAAGTATGAGGACGGAGAGTGGGATAATCCCGCGGGCGAGCTCTCACAGCAGATTTCGTTCTCGCGGAGTCTCAAGTCCTACCGCGGGAGCATTCTATACGGTTTTGACGAGCTGAAGAAAAACGCAAACGGTGCATCCGACGAAACCATTTCGTCATTCGAGGACGAGATTATCTACACCGACATTCAGTCAACCGACAAGGGTGTGACGATCTCATCTCCCACGCCCGGAAGCTTTACTACGGAATCAAAAACCTACATCATCGGTATGTCGGATCCGTATTATCCTCTAACATTGAACGGTCAGCGAATCAGCCAAACGAAAAGCGGATATTTCAGCGTGTTCGTATACCTGGAGGTGGGCGAGAACACATTCGTCTTCGATCAGAACGGTATCGGATACGCATACACGATCACCTACTCCCCGACCTCCGGCTCATCTGGCAATCAAAATATACCCGACACGGTACTTCCGTCGATCTCACCGACAAATCTCTACCCAAGCACGCAAACTGCAATCGGCGGAGACATACTGTGGGTGTCGTGCACAGCGCCATACGGAAGCTACGTAACAGCGGAGATCGGCGGAATCGTCACTGAACTGAAGCAGACCTCCACACCGAGCCGCACGTATGACAAAAATGGATACATAGGCGTCACGTACGGAGCTAATGCCGTGCTCCCGAAAACTGCCGCAGGTGAGATCACCGATTGCGGAAGCGTGATATTCACAGTATACCACGACGGTAAAATCGAGTCTGTCACAGGAGAGCGCGTCCGCGTACTCGGTGAGGGCTCCATGCTGTGCGTCACTGCAAAAAATGACTACACGCACTTAAAAATTTCCGAAACCAGCTCCTACTACAACGATTACACAGTACAGTCAGCAGGGATGACCGACTACGCAGTAAGCTTGTACGGCGGATTCTATAAGCTGAGAATGGGGGGCTTTGTCGCAGAGGCAGATGTCATCGAAACAGACAATTTCCCCGCCGAGAAAATCACAATATCCTCAGCAAAGCTCTCGGCAGACGACAAATCCACCGTCTTGCGACTTGACTGTAGCGACAACGTCCCGTACAATGGAGCGATCGACGGGGACAGATTTGTGCTCACGCTATACAATGTGGATGCGGAGAGCGCTCCTATGCCAAGCATCGACAAAAATCCTCTGTTCGCGGACTGCGAGATCATCAAGATGGCGGACAGAGTGAGATATTCACTAAAGCTGCACGATCCCTTGAACTTCTACGGATTTGATCTTGAATACACGGACGATGCAATCGAGGTCAGCTTCAAGAATCCAATTTCAATCGACACAGCAAAACTACAGCCTCTCACGGGAGTTAACATCGTCATTGACGCAGGCCACGGAGGTAGCGATCCCGGTGCTGCCGGTGCATACAGCGGAAACGGAAAGATCAGCGAGAGTGACTTAAACCTTTCGATTGCCCTTGAAGCAGAGGCTATACTCAAAAAGCTCGGAGCTACCGTTACGATGACACGCACCTCAGACACCACACTTCCAATTATGGACCGTGTGTACCTTCTTGAAGATCTCGAGCCCGATCTCTGCATTTCCATTCACCAGAACTCGATGGGATACAGCACGGACGTTACGAGAATCCGCGGCACGCTCTCTCTGTGGTGTATGGATTCCGGGCATCTTCTCTCGGACACAGTTGGGCAATCAGTTGCAGATTCACTTGGCAGGCGACTCACAGACTCACGCTACCAAATGCTCGCGATGTGCCGTAATCCGAAGTTCCCCGCCGCTCTCATAGAGGTGGGTTTCATGACCTCCGTTGAGGAATACGAGCAGATAAGCTCCGCCTCCGGAATAAAAAAGGCGGCGCGCGGTATAGCAAACGGAATTATAGATTACTTCGAGCGCCAAAGCGAATACATAAAGAAATACACATAACAAAAACCGCAGACTCACTCTGGTGATCTGCGGTCATTTTTTATTTCGCGGGAGTATATCCCTCGGGGTATTCAAAATTGATGAGTCTCTTGAACGCATCAACCTGGTATGCATGTTTTTTCTCGCCGGCCTTTCTGCCTGTGAGCGCGGACATCGTGGAAAGCTTGCGAATTGCAATTACACAATCATCGGGGAACATATTCGCTGTGCCGTAGTATTTATAGAACTTGGTCTCAGTGAGGAGAATACCGTATTCATCATATGCGCCCTCGGGAGTCTCATCGAAAAGTTCGGACAGCGGGGTAAATCCACCTGCTGCACGGATTTCAAGGTACTGATCCTCTGCAAGGATGCAAATGCTCGCGTTTCCGCCAAAAACCTCGTATGAATACTTCTCGCTCGTCTGATTATTTGCGAAAAGATCGAAATACGGATCAACGTCAGCCTCTTCGCATTTTGCGTAGTATTCTTCAACCTGGGAGTCGGTCATAAAAATGAAGTCAGTGAGCTGTGCAAGCTTGCGGCCGTCGCCGTTATAGTCATCCATGATCTTTGCAAGGGACTCGCAGAACGCCTTGTTCTCGTTCGCCGTAATGTAATCAGGGCCCGCGTACAAAATATACACATCGGGATTTTTGCGCGATGCGTACTGCGTTGTCGCTACAAGCAGAATGAACGCAAAAATCGAGATCATAATGACCTTTACCTTATGGTGGAACCAGAAATTCTGCCACTTGTTTATTTTAAGCTCGGGCTCTTCCACCTCGGGTTCCATCTCGCCGCGCATTCTGATACGGTGAGCAGCGTTTGACTCGGGGATATAGTCGTCATCAGGTGTGTTTATATCTTTTTCTAAATCCTTGTTCTTGTCGTCCATGTGGTTCTCCAAAACGTTTTATGTTGTTGTGCATTTAAATTATCCCACAGCGAAATCAATCTGACATACGTCTGAGCTTTTCAAGGGCTGCGGTGAAATTCTCGGGAAGCGGAGTCTCAAAGCGCATAGTCTCCCCACTTCTCGGATGCTTGAAGTTTAATGCGGTTGCGTGGAGCATCTGACCGTCAATAAGAGATGCGCTGTGACGCTCGAACTGAGTACGCCCGCCGCCATATGTTGTATCACCTACGAGAGGATGTCCGATATACGACATATGCACTCTAATCTGATGCGTTCTGCCGGTCTCGAGCACTGCCTCTACGTAGCAGAAGCCGTTGTATCGCTCGATCACACGCCAATGCGTTACTGCATCCCTTGCGTGTCCTCTGCCATCGCGAATGACTGCCATTTTCTTTCGATCAACGGGATGACGTCCGATCGGCGCATTCACCGTACCGCTGTCCTCGCGCATATTACCACACACGATCATTCTGTACTCGCGGTACATCGAGTGATCCTTCAACTGTGCAGAGAGTGAGATGTGTGCGAAATCGTTCTTTGCCGCGCAAATCAGTCCCGTAGTATCGCGGTCGATTCTGTGCACGATGCCCGGTCTGTTCACGCCACCAATACCGGAGAGCGAGTCGCCACAGTGGAACATCAAGGCATTTACAAGAGTTCCCGAGCTGTGTCCGGGTGCAGGATGAACAACCATCCCCTTCGGCTTGTTCACAACGATGATGTCGTTGTCCTCATAAACCACGTCAAGCGGGATATTCTCGGGCTGTGCGTCGCACTCCTCATTTTCGGGAATCTGCACCTCAATCGAGTCACCGGATCTCATTTTGTAATTCTTCGAGGGGATCTTTCCGTTTACGGATACTCTCTCCTCTTCTATAAGTCTCTGTGACTGAGAGCGGGATACCCCCATCTTCTCCGCCACAAATTTATCAAGTCTATCGCCGTCCGTATCCGCAGTGTACGTCAAAACCTCTACAGACTCGTCAGCCACATCAAAGCGTTCTTCACTCATTCTCTGTGGCCTCGACGGGTTCGACTTTTGCTTTCTTTTTTTGCTTTTATTTCCTGCCACAGAACGCCGATTACGTACATCGCGCATCCAACGCACACGAATGAATCCGCCACGTTGAAGACGTAGAAATCAATGAATCTGCAGTCAATGAAATCCACTACATAACCGAGAGCTACTCGGTCGATCATATTGCCGATGCCGCCGCCGATAATGAACGAGAGCGCAACTCTGTTCCACATAATGTCACGTCTGTTGATGCTCTGCCAAACGAAGAGTGCAATGATTCCTACAACTGAGAGAATCATAAACACCCATCGGTTATCAGCAAGCATTCCAAAAGCCGCGCCTCTGTTCTCAAGGTAAGTAAAGTGGAAGATATCCTCAATAATCGGGAAGGTCGATATATCGGTAAGGTGTGTCACTGCGAGCATTTTTGTCACTTGATCAAGAATGACGCAGAGCACGATTATTGCTATATTAAAGATCATTTAAAAATCTCCGGAGTTATTTCTTGTTTTTCTTATCGCGCCTACCGTGCATCGGAACCTCTTCAGATATAGCTGTAGGCTGACGTCTTATCTCGTCAATATTTTTCTTGCTGCTGTTGTTTGAGAAGATGATCTCAAATTCATCTGTCAGAGACATATCCGTATTCGGAACATCATCCATAAAGAAGTCATCAAGATCGCCCGTCGTAATTGCCTCTTCTTCAGAAACGAACCATCCGTCCTCTTCATCCGGGTAGTACATATCTTCACCTTCAGCAGGCAAGAAATCTTCGCTCTCATACTCAAAATCGTCGGCTTCGGATACATCCTCATACATAGGTTCATCTTCAGCTTCTTCGATTTCTTCGAAAATTTCGTCCGTTTCAGCGAAATTTTCTTCTTGAGGAACTTCCTCTTCTTCGAGTACGGCAGGCTCTGCTACCCCGAATTCAGGTTCATCTGCAGTTTCTTCAAGCTGCTCATCCTCAATGTCGAACATTGTGTAATCGTCTTCCTCAATTTCAACACGAACATCATCAACATTTTTTGCAAATTCCTTTGCATCCTCTGCAAGGGTATCAACAGCCTCAAGGTGCACACGATAGAGATCAAGAATCGAGTCGCGGAATCTGCATACTTCAGCGTAAATATCCTGAGCGGAGCGATATACACTCTCCTCGCGCTTCTTGGATTCAGCGAGATCAAGCTCGTTCTGCTGCATAATACTTTCAGCTGTATCGGACGCATGCTTGATAATCTTCGCGGCCTTGAGCTTTGACTCAGCAATAATTCTCTTTGAAGTATATTCTGCCTCTGCGATAATCTGCTGTTCTGTAGCGGCGCGATCGTTCTCCGCCCTAACGTACTCTTCAAGTCTGCGAGAGGTCTCATCAAGCTTTCTGAGCGCAACAACAAGACGCTTTTCGTTCTGCTTGGAAATACGCTCAAGCTCACGGTACTCGCCATCTATATAGTCAAGATACTCTTCAACCTCTTCCGGAGAATATCCGCGAAATACTTTCTGGAAAGTTTTGTTTTTGAATTCAAGTGACATATCAATCTCCTATAAATTTTACATAAGGCGTTTTTCGTATATTTTTAATGCTTGGGTCTAATTTATGGATTTCACGAGTATTTTTTGCAGGCAATTCTGAGTCTTCCGCTTTTCGTTTCACCGACGATATCGCCGATTACATACTTGCCATATCCTCGCACCGTAAGAATATCTCCGGACTTCACGACATCCGACACATCTTCCGCAGTCTCGTACGAGAGTTCAACAAGTCCTGCGCGCACCATATCGGCCGAGGCCTCACGTGATTTGCCGGTTATCGCTTTTACAACTCCGTCAATACGTGGAGACGACACAACGATCGCCATATTCTCGAATTTTCTTGGAATCACAAAGTCGGGAGAGGGGGTAAAGATCTCCGTTTTTACGCGATCTCGCCCGATTTTCGTAAGCTCTTTCGTTATGTACGATGCGATTTTATCAAGGACAAACACAATAGCTTCGCTTTCGGACACGACTGCGATATCGCCAACCACGCTCCGCTCGATTCCAAGAGAGAGTATCCCCCCCATAAAGTCACGATGCGAAAGCTCTGAGAAGCCGCTTCCGGTGATTCTTATCGCCTTGATCGGAATCTCCTCCATAATCTCGGGATGCAGCGCCAAATGTTCTGCAAATGCGTCGCATCTTTCAGAATCGATTGGCATTTTATGCACGGGATATGTGCTTGGCATATACCATTCAGGCAAAAAAACCGCGGCACACCTTTCGGCACCACGGCATCCTCCCCAAAAGAAGCATCTCGAAATTCCGTTTCTGATTCGGATGGCGAGGTCATTATAAACTTTAACTTTTTCGCCGGGCGTCATGAAATCGGAAACTGCAACAGCGTATTCCGATTCGCGAAACAACTCACCGGCCCGTGATGAGATGAAATCTGTTTCGTTTTTCTTCATATGACTAAAAACATTCCAACTATAGACAGAATAAAGAACGTAAAGATGACGGACATATCAATCGGAAGATCCTCGAACAAGCCAAAACAACCAAGAACAGCTCGAACCGGCATAACGAACAGCTCTGTGAAAACAAACACGAAAATCTCGATCGGATTTTCTTCATCCAGTTGGAGCCAACTTAGCACCACACGTACTATGAGCAGCACTTGCACAGCGCTCACAATATAACGCAGAGTTGTTACAACTACGTATACAAGCTCCCCCAAATCGATACCTCCGAAAAAACACTTGCCGCAAATCCCGCCCGTTATGCGAAAGCTTTGCGGCACAAATGCATTTTTGCGTACAAACAAAACCTGACAACCTTTCGGTTTTCAAGCAATGCCTGTGTATGTAGTTTCAGCTACGATCTCAGTTGAAGTCTGCGAAGTCGTCAACAGGAGCCGGCTCGGGTTCGGGCTGGGGCTCGGGCTTGCGCTGTGTCTTGAGCTGAGCATCACCGATATCAACGTTGGAAGCTGTGATAATATAGGTGTTAGCTGTAATTCTCTTGAGGGAACCGCCGATGGAATATGCAACTCCGGAAAGGAAGTCGATAAGTCTGCGGGATGTTTCCTTGTTTGTGTTTTCAAGGTTGAGAACAACAGTGCACTTGTTCAGAAGATGATTTGCGATCTGAGAAGCAGTTTCGCTATCATATGTCTGAGGACGTACAACCTGCATCTTGATGTTGGAACCGGAAAGGCTGATTCCGCTCATCTGGCCGCCGACATTCGATGTGCCGCCAATGGTAGATGTGCCTGCCATCTGAACGTCACTGTCGTCTTCTACATCGTCGTATCCGTCAAAGCCACCGTAGTAATCGTCATCATACGAATCATCGTAATTGTCGTTAGTTCCGGTTACCTTCTTGATTCGATCCATAAGTCCCATAAAATCCTCCATTCTGCCTCTGCGGCAGGATAATTACTATATTAATTTTTTTGGTCGATTTACGACCTGCTGTTACTTGTAAAGTCGCGAGCCGAATATGGCGCTTCCGACACGAACGAGCGTTGCTCCTTCTTCGATTGCGCACTCATAACTGTCGCTCATTCCCATTGACAAAACAGCCTCTCTTATATTATGCGATTTTTTTGCGAAAAAGTCAAGGAAAATCGCATAAGATTCTTTAAAATATTTACGAAATTCGTGATTATTTTCACATTTCGGGGCCATTGTCATCATTCCGCGCACTTTTATACTCGAAAAAGTGGAAATTTCATCAAGAAATTCCGAAATTCGCTCCTTCGAAATTCCCGTCTTTGACTCCTCATCTCCGATGTTTATCTCAACGAGAACGTCCTGTGTAACTCCGAGCTTTTTACATCTTTCGTCAATCTCTGACGCAAGTCGAACAGAGTCGAGCGAATGAATGAGTCCCGCGCGGCCTGCGACGTACTTTATCTTGTTCGTCTGAAGATGGCCGATAAAGTCCATTCTCGCACCGGTCACCGTGATCGCCTCGTACTTATCCCTAAACTCCTGTGCGTGATTTTCGCCGCAGAGCTTCAGTCCGAAGTTTTCACAAAGGAACGCAATATCCTCAGCGGGCACATACTTCGTCGCCGCAAGGAGCTGTACCTCCTCTCCGGTTCCGCGTCTTTCTTTCGCCGCCTCGATCTTCTCGAGAACCCGGAAGTAGTTGTCTCTAAGTTCTATCTGTCTTTCAGTCATAATTCCAAAGAGTTACTCCATAATTTTACCCGTATACAGATCGCGTCCGCCAACGATTACGATATCGTTAAGTGCGATCCACGGATATATTTCATCGTCTGCGATTTCAGCACCGCTTAATTCGCCGTCACTTTCGGGCTTGCCGGTGCAAATCACGACGCCATTGTCTTCATAAATGATGTTAATACGTCTGAACTCGACCGTGACCTCTTCGAGAACGAACACGCCCTCATATCCGCCAATCACACGTACCGCCTCGATGGGAAGCTCGAATCCCGTGTACTCAGCAGCAGAGATCGTCACAGGTTGCATTCTTGTATAGTCAAAATCGGATGGCATTTTCTCGCTCTTGAACACAAGTACAGCTCGATCGCCGGGTGTCTGCGGGATAATGCGATAGACGTCCATCGTGAGTTCTTCCCCGCTGTACGAGAACATCACTGAGCATTTCTTCACATCAAGGAAATATGCCGCATCGGTTTTGGACATCTCGCACGCAATATACCATCGGTAGTCATAGACCATGGTGCCGATGCAGTTTGTACCGTACGACACCTCATCAGAGTTCGTCATTGCGATGAAATCGTCGTAGCCCATACTGTCGATCTTATTGGATGAGAACGCGATTCCGTATCCGTCATAATCCGCGAAATAGTATCCGGATTTCGGTGCGTACACGGAGCCAAGGAGCGCGCCAAGGTTGGCCATCAGCGCATTTTTCTCACGCTGAAGCTCGGCGATCTGCAAATCGTAATCCTCAATCTCACCCGTGAGAATAGAGCGCTTCTTTATTTCAAGGATGAGCTGTCTCTTTGCGGAAATCGCATCCGCATAGCTTCCGTCCTCACAGAGCGAGCGAATATCGAACACCTTCTCAAAAATCTTCGAGTCAATGCCCGCCGTGCTCTGAACAGATCTGTTATCTGCCTTGTTCTTCTGAAGAAGCTCTATCTGCTCGTCAATTTCGTCAAGTCTGTTTTCAATCTCAGGCGAGGAATAGGAATATATATCTGCGACCTTGCTGTTTATGCTGACTCGTTCACCGTCACGGACAGCGGAAACAACGCTACCGCCCGACGTCGAGGTATAGAGCGGCTCTTCATTGCGCATCACATATGCGTCCACTGTGATCGTGCGTGTCACCGTTGTGGGAATTGCATCCACAAGCTCAAGTCCGGGTGAAAGTTTCGCGACAAGGTGATATCCGATGTAGAAGATCACGCCGAACGCCAGCACGCACGAAATAGCGTACACTGCGACACGCTTCAGATACTGTTTATCAAACCTATCGAAAAATTTTTTTGACATTTCTTTTATTCCGTATTTATGATTTATAGCTGATTGTCAAGTACAAACAGCTTTTCAGGAACTATTACCTCCGCGCCGTCACGCACAGCTCCTCTCGCGAGAGCAAGGAAGCGGCCGCGATTACGAACTCGTACAAGCTCACCTTCGGGAACCTGTGTGCGGATCTTTTTCTGGAAGAGCGGGCATCCCGCAACGATCAGCTTTGCAAAGAAGTCGGGGATCTCCACAGCGCGAAGCTCCTCAAAAAGGGACTCAACAGGACGCGCGAGGGAAAGTCTTTCCTCAAACGTCATTTTCTCAAGCTCCTCTATCGTATAAGCCTCGTCGAGCGTGAAGCTTCCGGTTCTCGTACGTGTGAGCTTCGACATAACGGCTCCGCACCCAAGGACACGGCCGATATCGTTGCACAGCGTGCGTATGTACGTTCCTTTGGAGCATTCCACTCTAATGGAGTACGTGTCGTCTGAGAGCCTTGTGACGTCCATTGAGTGCACCGTAACCTCACGCGCTTCTCTTTCGATTTCTCCACCCTCTCGTGCGATATCGATGAGCTTTCTGCCGCCGACCTTCACCGCTGAGTACATCGGGGGCACCTGCATAATCTTGCCGACAAACGACATGCACGCCGCTCTGACTGCCTCTTCGGTGGGGATATCATCGGAGCGTGTGAGCACCTCTCCGGTGATGTCCTCCGTGTCCGTTGTGAGTCCGAGCTTCATCTCGCACACGTATTCCTTGTCGTGCATCATGAGGTAATCCGACGCCTTCACAGCTCGTCCGATCATAATGGGGAGCACCCCCGTTGCCATCGGGTCGAGTGTGCCGGTATGTCCGACGCGCTGTGTGTCGTACATCCTTCTAAGGATCGAGATAATCCTATGCGACGTGACGCCCTCGTGCTTATTTACAATTACGACACCCGATACAGTGTCAGGTTTTCTCTGTGACATTTATTACTTATTCTCCCCCAAGAGATAGTTTCGAATAGCCTCGCCGAATGCATCTACAGCTGCCGCCAGAGCTTCATCGGGGCTATCCGCCGTGATCGTGCATCCCGCAGCTCTAACGTGTCCGCCGCCGTCGAACTTCGCGCACACAGCCGCTACGTCGATCTCAGCGTTAGCTCTCGATGATACCTTGAATTTCGTGGGATCGGAGGACAGCTGACGGATCGAGATTCCGACAAGAACTCCCTCAACTCCGCGCGGAGTTTCAACGGCGTTGCCGATATCGGTTTCAGAAAGGTTTGCCACCTCCAGCATCTCGGTCGTGAACATAACCACACCGAGTGCGCCGTCCTCGTAGAAGCGGAGATTCTGTATCGCGTGCATCTGTGCATAGAGCTCACTGAGCGTACGCTGGCCGAAGAGCTTACGGCAAAGATCCGTCGTGGATGCACCTCCGTCCTCGGCAGAGTTTATTTCGGAGAGGAGGGATGCCGCGATCTTGTGCGTATCCTCCGTAGTATTCGAGAATTTGAAGCTTCCCGTATCGGATACGATCGCGGTATACATTTTGCGAGCCGCCTCGGGTACGATTCCGATCGTACCGCGGGATTTCAGCTCTTCATAAATTGAGTACACGATCTCACCTGCAGCAGAGGCTGTGGGATCAATATAGTTATCCGCAAACGCCTCACCCATAGCGTGATGGTCGATCATAAAATCGATCTTATCGATAATTGACGAGAGCTCCCCAAGCTGTGCGGGAGATGCAACGTCGATAGAAAATACGAGGTCGTACTCGTCAGTGTTTACGGGAGGACGGATGACCGCGCTCTCGTCGACAAGGAACTTCAGTCTTCTCGGGATCTCATCGTGGCACGCAATCGTAGCACTGCCACCGCACGCGAGAACAAGCTCGCGAAGTGCAGACGCCGATCCGACAGTGTCCCCATCGGGATTCATATGGCATATGATGAGCGCGTTTTTTGCGCTCTCTATTCTGTCAGCTACATCGGAGAGCGAAATTGCCGCGTATTCAGTGATCGCCGTGTTCTCTGCGTTATTCATCGTCAGCCTCGGTTTCCTCTGCAGCCTCTTCGTCGTCAGAGAACTTGAGAGTCTTGAGAATAGCGGATATCTTCGCACCGTGGTCAACGCCCTCATCGCGCACGAACGTGATCTCGGGAGTGATACGGAGATTCAGTCTCTCGGCAAGGCGTGAGCGCACAAAGGGAGTTGCAGATTTAAGTCCGCGAGCCAGCTCCTTTGCATCGAACTCTCCAAACACGGAGTAGTACACCTTTGCAAACTTGAGATCCGCAGATACGTCGGAGCTCATAACGGTGATCATAACATCGGATACTCTCGGGTCCTTGATCTCGCGAACGATTCTCGCGCATTCCTCTGTGAACGCGCCGTCAATTTTATTCTTTCTGTATTTAGCCATTTTAAAACCTCTAATTTATTTCAGATAATCGGGTAAGAACTCTGCGTCAATGCA